>Ga0315914_1003831_pt1 | contig 22678 bp, 15 predicted proteins | sample MpolenodulesMG_FD_203920 | JGI IMG/M metagenome (GOLD analysis project Ga0315914, IMG submission 203920) | Medicago polymorpha root nodule microbial communities from Los Angeles, California, United States - elongated nodules | ecosystem: Host-associated > Plants > Roots > Nodule | place: USA...
TTAATTCTAATTATTCTAATTCCTACCCTTATTCTTATTGATAACAAATAAATCCATTTAAATAAACATCAACAAATCACATAAATAAAATAATTCAATTAAATAAACTCTATAGTTAATAAAATAAATAAAAACAACTAGGGCGTTACAACTGGCTCTTCACCTTCGAGATGAAAATTTAACCGCTCGACCGAAGGTTCCCGATAGTTAATATCAAAAGAAAATATCCTCCAAACTGCTTCACATGCCGATAGATACCTACAGTCGTAATACATTTTTATCTCGTCATAACATTCATTACCGGTATTATAGAATGTTGCAGTCACACGATCATTTCCTTTGTTGACGTACTTGAAGAGGTATTTGATAGATCTTGTCTGGTTGCACCACTCAACGTTTATATGGGCAGAGCAGCTGGATCTTGTAATACTCTCTGTTGTATCTGGTAAGCAAACCATTCTTTCATGGAAACAAACAATCTTTTTATTGGAGTGTTGGTTGGCCTATCGGTAAAGAGAATATTGCGTCGAAATCCATCTTCCCCTCTTGTGAAGATCAAGGGATATTGCAGCGGTAAGTAAGATGGTTCAAACACAGAAATACGCTTTAGTAATCTAGACCGTTCCTCAACGACACCGTAATTCAAATATTCCATACCTGTTTGAGAATAGATCTGTCAATAGATTAGATCAATTGCATTTTTTCAGGAAATCTTGTGAAAGTGCAGCGTACAATTAAAATGTTACAGGGATTAAAGAACAAAAAAGCACCATTGCATTATCGGAAAAAACCACAATATTTGAATTACGCAAACATGGCTTTCCATTTCTTCTACCAACACTCTTTACAATAAGAATGTAAACTTATACAGGACCTAAGATAGAGCATTATTTATGGCTGAACATCACCACATTCTCAATGTAAAAAGAAAAAATCAAGGAAGATAAAACAAAAGATTAAGTAAGCAGATAAATGTCACGGTGACACCGCAATTCAAAACATTCGCACTGTCTGAGAATAGATCTGTTAACGATTGCCTTTTTTCAGGAAATCTTGTGAAAGTGCAGTGTACAATTAAAATGTTACATGGATTAAAGAACAAAAAAGCACCATTGCATCATCGGAAAAAACCACAATATTTGAATTACGCAAACATGGCTTTCCATTTCTTCTACCAACACTCTTTACAATAAGAATGTAAATTTATACAGGACCTAAGATAGAGCATTATTTATGGCTGAACATCACCGCATTCTCAATGTAAAAAGAAAAAATCAAGGAAGATAAAACAAAAGACTAAGTAAGCAGATAAAGGTTACGGTGACACCGCAATTCAAAACATTTGCACTGTCTGAGAATAGATAAAACACCATTTGCATTATTTTTATCACCCATAATATTTGAATTACACGAACACCGTTTTCCATGATTTCTACCAAATGCAGATAAAACAATAATAATGTAAAATTAAACAGAAACTACGATGGATCATTATTTTATGGATAAACATCACATAATTCTTAAGGTAAAAAGAAAAAACCAAGTAAGATAAAACAAAATATCACGCATAAATCTGTCACGCCACCACCAGAACTCATCCAGACGCTGCACATCGTTAAGAAGATCAGTTGCAAATCACTCGAAGGTACATAGTTGTGTTTTTTCCAGCCATTGGAGCACCAAGCACTAATCGCGAACCTTGGCGAAGCCTGCGAGCCATAACCAATCTCTTCCAGCAACCTCCAATTATGAAATGAGGTCCATCATCGGTACCAAACATCAAAGTGCAGCCCCACACATTGCCATTGTCATCCAAGATGTTCAAAGTTGTAGTACTTGTATCCAACGTAGCCTGACAAAATCCTAGGTAAGCAAGATCTTATATACAATGAAAAGTATCACCTAAATGTTGTATTTATTATAATAAAAAGCAGAATGTCAACAATAACGAACTACGAAAACTTACCAGAAAACCACCAGCATGCTCATCACCAATCAACCTCTTCTCATAGGAAAATTCAAAATTGAATTCGTCATGCACAAAAGGAGAAGGCAAAACATCAAAATTATGGAAGGGAGTTACTATTTTCTCAAGCTGAAACCTCATAGATGGGGTAAACTTAGGAGTGGAAACCTTTCTCCCAAACCTATCCTTCAATTGTATCCCAAATTTGCTCGCTCCCACAAACACCATTGTCACCCAAGATCCAAGGGAAACACCATAGAAGTCCTTAAGTGCATGCCAACCGGTTGTCAAGTAAATCAAACCATTGTTTCTCTCCACTAAAACATCAAACTCATTGTAGTTGGAATCCACCAGCTTCACGTAACGTCCAATTTGGTCCCCAAAATCGTGGCCAAACATACTGGGTAAGACAACCATGCCCTAGAATACAAAAAAAGCAGATAAAACAGAATGTAAAAAAGTGATAAATGTAAATTTGTTAAGTCTCAAATGCATTAAAAAATAAGTAATTACGTTAAGAACATCAAGCTCCACTCTGTAAGTTCTGTACTTGATACGAAGGTCGTTGACAATCCTTTCCAATTCAGAGTTGGGATTAGGGTTCAGAGGTGCTGTTAAAAAAACACGTAGAAAACAACATAAGTTATATGTTTCCAAAACTGGAGATTACAACATCAAAAAAGGGAAGACTAATACCAATCAAAGCATGGTAGGAAAGCAACGTCTGGATGCCATTGTTTGCCATGGGATTCGATTTAATTTGAAAATGAATGAGATATGATTGATGTCAATCGACTGTATACATACACGTTCAGATACAGATGATTCATGTATCATGGATATCTTAACTATGCATTGGTATGAAACAAAGGTTTTGGAAACGGTGACTAAATTAAATGCAATCATGGAAGGGGGGAAGCCACAGACTAGGAACGTTTAACGTATATGGCTTGGGGAAATTGAAAGTGCATAGGCAGATTAGATGAAAGGCTGAGATGAATGCTTAGCAAATACATCTGATCAAACGACCATGAATGAATGGCGCCAAAACTGATTAGGTTTAGGGTTGTGCAAGGAATTTAACAATGTTAAGAAGGATTAGATATAAGTATGATATCCATGGATAACATTTATAAAAAAATTGTTAATTTTTTAGCTTAAATTTAAAAACAAAAGTTCATCACATGAATTTTCTTGTTTTTAGCAAAACATACTATACATACATTACAATAACAACAAAGATGATTGACTCAACAAAAACATAAATAAAGTTGTTGTCTTGGCGGGCTTAGTCACCATTCTTAGTGCAATACCAAGGTTTTTTTCTTAGGAAGTTGAAAGGTATTAAGGTTATTTATGTAATCTACTCGGTTTAATAGCGGGTATCGATGTTTGCGGGTGCACATACTATTAAATCCGCATCTGTATCCGCATCTGTATCCCTACTTGCAGGTGCGAATTTTTTTGCCATCCCTACTTGCAGATGCATTGCATTATTTAACTTTCAACCGACCTGATATCGCATATGTCGTCCAACAAGTATGTTTGTTTATACATGATCCCCACACAACATATGGCTGCCTTAAAGCGAATTATTAGGTACATTAAGGGTACTATTCACCATGGTTTACATATATCTCCTTCCTCAGTTGATACCCTCACCATATATATAGATGCTGACCGGGGAGGGTGCCCAGATACTAGAAGATCTACTTCCGGATATTGTGTCTACCTTGAAAATAATTTGATCTCTTGGTCTGCAAAATGACAGTTAACTTTATCCCGCTCTTGTGCTGAAGTAGAATATTATGGTGTTGCTAATGTTGTTGCTAAATATTGTTGGCTTCGAAACTTTCTATTAGAACTTCAGTGTCCGAACCCTTGTCTATTGTGACAATGTTAGTGTTGTTTACTTGTTAGGTAATCCTATCCGACATCAACGCACAAAACACATTGAAATGGATATCCATCTTGTTCGTGAAAAGGTTGTTAAAGGTCAAGTATGTGTTCTACATGTCCCATCTCGCTATCAAATAGCTGACATTTTCATCAAGGGCCTTTCGCAACAATTATTTGATGATTTCAGAGATAATATCAACGTTCGTCAACTATCAACATTCGTCAACCTCCCGTTTTGACTACGGGGGCGTATTAGAATATAAAATATTCATTGTATAAATTGTTGGTATATTGTATATTAGTTAGTGATACTTAAGGCCCAAGTTAGACATACTTGGTGCCTAAGAAAACATCATTGCATAAATACACATTACTACATAATGAAACAGTCAGGGAAAAGAATTCTTTCATTTATATTCCGCATTTGTCTTATCAAATAAAAAGAGATTCCAAAAAGAAAAAGAGACCAACATAGTTCAACCCCTACTCCTTGCATTTTTTTTCACTTCAGACCCTTTTGGAAAATTTGTCCACCTCATGAAAGTGACACTAAAACTTTGTTTGGATTGAGGGTTCAAGAGGAGATAGTTTACTTTCTTTATTAAATTACGAACACTATAATATATATTTTTAAATCAATTAAGTATGATTAAACTAATACATGATGATTAATCATGTTTTTAATATAATTTTTTGTAAATATCAGATATATATCAAAATATAGACTTATCCCCCAAAACTCTCTCCAAACATACCTTAAGATTCATCCTCCTTTTACCTGTAAATTAACCAACCATCCCCTGATAATGTCTTTATGTGATCCACTATTTCATTAACATCAACATTTTATCCCAAGCGTTTTGTATTGTTCTATGTTTGCCTACTTGTAGTATTCCTTATGTTTGTTTCCGGTGTTTCAATCAAATTTTGAGCCCGTTTGTTATAGATTTTTTTTAGGAAAAAATCACTTTTTTTTTAAGAAAATAATAACTTTTAAGAATATTGCATCCGTTTGTTACAGATTTTTAAAAAAATCAGAATCTAAAAAAAAATCTAAAAACAGCTTCAATTGAGAAGCTGTTGAGAGCAGCTTCTCAAAAAATAGAATTTTTTTTAGAGGAGACAAAAAATATGGATCTAAAGATTAAACTAATTTTGTAACAAAAAAATCGCTTTTATATAGCTGGATCCAAACAAACTAAATTATTTTTTAAAAAAAGTGATTTTTATTATGGTAAACAAACGCAAAACAAATTCTGATTTTTGATAAAATCTCTAAAAAATAATCTCTAAATTATTTTATGTCAAAATCACTTTTATTTTAATTCATAACAAACGGGCACTTTGCTTATTTTAAAAAAAAAGTTTATCTTTACCAGAAAAGTTATCGAGAATGTCTTCTTATATTAATTAAAAAATATAGTAATAAGTAATATTATTTTTTTTTGGTAGTGAGTATCAATAAGTAATATTTAATATCATTGAAAACCTTTGGATCCACTCCATTCAGTACCATCTACATTTCTCCCATTTGAAGGATAAAGACAAAAATAAGTTTGAAATAAACAAAAAAAAAAGAGGATCTTAACTCAAGTAATATGATCATTAATGAAACTTCTTTTTTTTTTTTTTTTAATATGAATTCATAATAAGAGATTTTCTAATGATACATATATGGACTCATACCATATTTGAAAAAATATTCAGATGTTGGCTTTTACCTTTTTTGGTAAAATTGAGTTTTATAATAATAAAAATTGAAAAAACATAATATATTAATAAAGTTTAGGCAAAATTAAAGGATTTACCTTTAGAGAAAAAAAAAATTAAAGCACAAAATTTATTCTTAAAATTTCATTTCTAGGTTTTACTTTTTTTCTAGTTTTATCTTGAGTTTTTTATGTTTAAAATAATTAATATTTAATTCATTTTTTTATTGTTTTGGCATTATTTGAGGGTTTTGGTATGACACCCCTAGGGTAAATAATTTTTACAATTTTTTAATAATATTATGACTAGAGGATAGGAGTGTCTTGTGGTGACAACAAAGTTGTGATGTCTAAGTTTCTTCTTGATGTTTAACCTCACTCTTCCCCACAAAAAAAAAATCTTAATTAAGAAAATAAAAACAAATGTAAAGAAATTTTTTATAATGTTGTAAATATGATTATAAAAATATTTTAAAAATCTAAAATTAAAAGGATAATTTAACATGTTTCTATAGAGATTAAAACTATTTGCAAGATATTTTTGTAAGAACTAAAAATTGATGAATAATTTTATAGGGAGGAAAAATAGAATATTGAACTTTTCTAGTAACGAAAACATACTTAACCATATAATTGTTAATGTTTGCTACATAATAAGTATACTCAAGGATGTTCTCGTAAGATTAATTCAGTTAGTAAGGACAATGCATTGTATATGCAAGGTTCGGGTTCAAACCTCAGCCACCACAAAAAAAAAAATACTAAAGGATGTTTCCCTAAAATAAAAAAGTATACTCAAGGATGTGGCGATAATTGTTTTTATTAAACTAGTATATATTTAAAAGGATCCTATAAAAAGGAGAATCAAAGTTTTCAAGAGTGTCATATTTTATTTATGAAAAATAGTGCTAATAATTAATATCATTGAAAACTTTATGTGATATGATCCGAATACTTTTTTTAAAAAAAAAACATAGGAATTCATAATAAGGGGTTTTATAATTATCCAAATATGAACTCTTGCCATTTTTTGAAGAAAAAAATTCAAATGTTGACTTTTAACTTATTTTGATTTTTTTTTATAATAATAACAACAACAATAATAATAATAATAATAAATGAAATAAAATATAATATAATATATTAATAAAAATTACTCAAAATAAAAAGTTTTATAATTAAAGAACCACACCACTGAACGCATTACCACGATTATAAATACACAATATCTCTTTCAGTCATTCAAATATAATAACGTTTTTGTGTGGTAAAGTGTGTTTTATCATTTCCCAACCATCTTCGTTTTATTGATCATATTAAAAAACACTTCTTCAATCCCAAACTCTAAAACACTTTCACACTCTTATTTGTTCACTACATTCATGGAACTTCGTTCTCGTGGACACATTTCTGATGAAATCGATGATAGTGATGAAAACTCTCTTACCTTTACTCTCTGCATTTCCATTGCTCATTTCGTTGCGTCTTTGATATCTGATTCTAATTATTAAGGTATATTTTGTCACTTTTCTTCCACTATTTGAAAATTTGTGATGAAATGTATGTTAAAGTTTCATAAGTGTTATCTATTTTATGACAATAATGCTTATAGTTGGGTCTTGATTCAAGTCAAAAGGGAACTTCTCAACAAAGTCTTTAGCAGCATTGAATTTTTCAACGAGACGGTTTTAGCTATGTTACCACAATGAAATTTATCATCAAGTCTTCAATGTAAAATGGTTTCAGTTTTCATCTTAACCGAAAATAAAATGTTACCAAGTAAATTTGTCTTCTCATTCAAAGCCCTATCATAAGTAAACTAGTATAGTAATCAAACTAACATATTATAAACAACTTGTCAAGTGTAAGATCACAAAAATTTCAAGGATATAAATATTATGTCCTTTGTGTAGGCTAGGTAAGACTTTCTACATCTTATACAAATAAATAATCAAAATATTTCAAACAAGAGATGAAAAATGACAGAATATACCTTCATAATCATTATCAGATTTCAAAGACACAACATTGTCATTTTCATCGTTATCAATTCCATATTTTCCATCAATATCATCCATCGGCTGCTTCACCTTCCTAGCCATTACTTCATACATAAAATATTGAAACAAATAACAAATGAAACCAATAATCAACAACAAAAATTAAACCTCTCTACATTTCAAATAACAATTCTTAACTCAACACCGCAAAAAGGAAAACCCAAATCGAACAAATTTACAACAAATGTATCCCTTTCAATCTAGAATCAGAAAAATCAAGCACACTTCGTTATTATTTCAAAGGTGATCTAGGGTATTACTATAATGTATCCCTTAAAGGGTGTTACTAATGTCCTCTTTTGGTGGTAGGTGATCTAGGGTGTTTAATGAGAAAAAAATCATATAGGGTTTATAGTCCATGTTTAGAGTCTCTTTAGTTAATTTATATGTATTTTAGTTGAGTTTTGTAAAGAAATCGTTCAAAAATCATAGAAAGATAAAAGAAGGGAAAAATCCTTGAAACCAAGTAAATCCACCAAAACAAGACAACTATATGATTGTGCTATGCTTTTTACAAGTTTATCACTGCCAATCTCGCATCAAGGAGTACGAGCCTTGCATCGCGAGATACTATTGAAAAGAAAGGTGATCACCACTATCTATCTTGCATCGCGGGCTATCAACCTCACATCCCTTGGCCAAAAGGGAGCTTATTGTTTGCCACACATTGCGAGATTTGGGATTGCATCACGAGCCATTTTTCCTTAAATTTTATGGAAACACTTTCCTGTAAGTACCAGACTCCTAGGTCAGTGGGAAAACACCTTTTGAAGAGAAGAAAAAGGTAGAAACGCGATTTCGAAAGGATTGGATCAACTGGAGCCATTCGAGATTAAGGAATCATCGGCTGGTGATTCCTTTCTCATGGTTTCTTATTCATATCTATTTGTATATGTTTAGAAACTTTGAGTACCTAATCCTCATTAGGTTAGGTCATGAAAGAGGATTTTTTCTTTAAGTGTTTAATTATGTAAATTTAAATGATTCTATGTAAATTTGTCTGCAAGTGATCACCACTCACTCTCTCTCTCTCTCCCCCTCCCTCAAGGAATTAAAACCAACCAAATTTGCGAAGTGCAGAACCCCCCTTTTTGTTACAAATATCTTAATCCTAATCACACTTGTCAAGTTGAAACTTGAGATACCCTATGGAGACGAATCTTTTATAAATATTACTATTTGTCGACACACTAGTCAGTACTTTTTATCAAAGTTCTTGATTATCAAAAGTGAATCTTGGTGTTAATTCTCTAGAAGCTATGTCTTTTCTTGTGTATTGGTTTTTTGTTTTTTGTTTTGTGGCTATTTTTGGTTTGTGTTGTTTTTAATTTTGTATTCGGACTTGAGTACCCGTTGTACTCATAAACTATTGTATCCGCATATTTATTTTTAGCTTCTAATATTTGTGTCTGTATATATAATTATCTTAGTTATTAAAAAAAAAAAAAAAAAGGCATACCTCATAATAACATACAGAAAGAGTAGTTTGTTGTTGTGACCAATCTAACTAAGATTCTGTGTAACCAAAGAAAAAAAATCTAACTAAGATTCTCAGTACGTAACACACTATCTTCTTCATGGTATAGTATGGTTATGGTATATGCATTTTAATTGCTCTTTTTTTTGTACTTACATATTGTTTTATAGATAATTCCTACAAAATTAAAATCATTATTCAATCAATTGATAACATGCTAATTTTTTAATAAGTATTTTCATTTTTAATTGAATAAGTCCTTAAAAGCTTTAAACCTTGGTTCATTTGACCCTTATTTATTAGTTTATGATACATTAAACCTATCGATTACATGGATATAGACAGTCATACTCTTTCCAAAATATGTCATATTTAAAAATCTCATTAATAAAAAAAGGTAAGAAAATATGAAGTTTTGTGATGTTGGATTTGAAAACTTATAACTTTTGGTTCGGTAGTAAAACCTTATTCAATACAAGTAACATTTCCTCTTATATTGCGTTTTCAATTCATCCATTTTTCTGTCATTCTATTATTCTTCAAATTTTAAAATCCAAACTTGTGTTTTCTTTGTCCGGATACTAAAATCAAAATGTATGAATAGTTGTAGATTTACTATTTCTCATGTACTTCAATGATTTCTCGTGTATTCTATATGTTCCATGAATGGATAGAAATTATGAGAATGTAGGTCCTATTAAGGGGAATAGAGTCTCAGACACTACCTATGCTAGACAAAAGTAGGAAAGGATACCCAAAGCTGAAAGAGGCAAGACTTATGATGAGGAAATTGATGAAGTGGATATAGAACGAGGGAAACATCACATGGTTGATGCTTTGTGTGATGTCTATCGTTGTTTTCTCTATTTTTTGGGTTTTTTCTTTTTTTAGTTATCAAATTGTGTTTTTTTAAAGAATTCTAGGATTTTTTTTGAAGGATTTAAAGAATTCTAGTTGTATTCTCTTATATTTTTATAAGAAAAGTTTATTACTACGAGTACATGGGGTACTCAAAACCCATCACAACAACTCAATATCAAATACATTGAAGACAAATGCACTAATTTCAGAAAAAAATGTTCTTATTTCTACTATTGAACATAGAAGAAAATACAGAAAATACACAACATTCTATAGTTGCCTTACAGCACAAGAAAGACACTTAAAAGGGCATTTTAGTGTTTTTATGTTCTTGTCCTTTGTAACTGTTTTAGTTAGTTGCTTCATCTTTGTAACTACTATATATAGTTACTTGTAAGAACCTTTCAATCTAATGAGAATTGATAATATGGTATCAGATTTACTCTTTCTTCTTGAGAGGAGTTTGTTAGGATTCAGTTACAAGCTTCCACCATTGATGCGCAAGCTCAAGCTTTTTCACCTTCTTCGTTTTTGTTGATTTTTTGCAGAATCACATTTATTCTTCTTCGTTTCTTCTCTTTTCGATCTCAATTTCTTTTTGAGATTCTTCGTTCTTCTTCTTTCTCCTTTTGGCGCACTGTGATTGTGTTCTTATATCATACTCTGTTTTCACCATTGTTACTTTTCTTGCTTCCTCTTCATCATGCCTCCTTGTCAAGCACCTATTGCTCATCAACTAGATACGAATTCTCCATATTACGTTCATCCAAGTGAAGGTCCTAACTCCATTCTTGTTACTCCTCTTCTTGATGGTTCTAACTACCTTGCATGGCATCGTTCTATGAAGCGTGCGTTAGGTGTCAAGAACAAGCTCGCGTTTCTTGATGGATCCATTCCAATCCTTCCCGCTGATGATTTGAATTGTAGTGCTTGGGAACGGTGCAACTACATGGTTCACTCTTGGATGCTCAATTCCGTTTCTCCTCAAATTGCTCAAACTATCGTATTCCATGACTACGCCATTGCCGTTTGGATTGAACTTCAAGAACGTTTCTCCAAGGTTGATAGAATCAGAATTGCTGCTTTACGTTCATCTATCAACAACTTGAAGCAAGGAACAAGGTATGTACTTAAATAATTCACTGAGATGAAGTCTCTTTGGGAAGAACTCAATTCCCATCGTCCAATGCCTGTGTGTACTTGTCCTTATCCTTGTCGCTGTGAATCTATGAGATCAACTCGAGAATTTCGTTTAGAGGATCAAGTTATTCAATTCCTCACCAGTTTGAATGATAATTTTGGGGTAGTAAAAACTCAGGTTTTACTTCTAGATCCTCTTCCCTCAATTAACATAGTTTATTCTCTTGTTGTTCAAGAAGAAAGCATAATCTTGGTGTTCATGCTTCTTCTTCCATTGAGGATTCTAACATTTTAGTGAATGCTTCTGAAGCAAGAAAACCCAATTTTGGAGTGGAAAACCTAATAATGGTTCTTTTCCTCCTAAGAACAATTCCAAATACTGCACCTTTTGCCACAAAACTAATCACACTGTAGAGTTTTGTTATAAAAAGCAGGGTTTCCCTAATGCTAATAAGGGAACTCCTTTAACCAATGTTGTGACTTCAGATGGAGTTTGTGATTCTCCAGGTGTTGCTGCAGGTTCTTCAGCTATTTCTCAAACTGGTTTGACTCAAGATCAGTATGCTCATCTTGTATCCTTGCTCCAGCAATCATCTTTGGTTCCCTTAGCATCCTCCAAACTCTCAGCAACCACCAATCATGCCATATCCACACCATCCTCCATGACTGCTTCTGTAGGTATAAACACTGTTCTCACTTGTTCCTTGCTAGTTAAGTCACCACATTGGTCATTGATTCCGGTGCTAATAAACATATTTTTCCATCTATGCATTTTCTTCACTCATTTTACAAAATTAAGCCTACTCCTGTTAATTTACCTAATGGCACATCTGTCTTAGTTCATTGTGCTGGAATTGTCAGTTTTTCACCCAATTTTCATATCACTAATGTCTTATATTCACCACATTTTCAAGTTAATCTCATTTTTGTCTCTAACCTTTGCAAACTCATGACTTACAAGTTCAATTTTGTGAATGATATATGCACCATACAGGATGTGAAATCACATAAGATGATTGGTTTGGGTGATCTTTATGGTGGCCTTTATAGATCGAGACTTCCTATTCCTTCAAGTTTTAGTTAACCTTCAGTTTCTATTGCAAATTTTCCTTGTAATAAATTTTCCTCCCATTCATGTAATTCAGTTTCCTGTAATCAAAATTTTCATATACCTTCAAATGCTCTTTGGCACTTTAGATTGGGACACTTGTCTAATCAAAGAATGTCTCAGATGCATCATTTGTATCCTGCTATTACTATTGATAATAAATCCATATGTGATATCTGTCATTTTGCCAAGCACAGAAAATTACCTTATTCTTCTAGTACCTCTATTGCATCTTCCAATTTTGAATTACTTCATTTTGATATTTGGGGTCCTATTGCTAAAGTTTCTATCCATGGTCATAGATATTTTCTCACTATTGTTGATGACCATAGCAGATTTTTATGGACCATCTTACTCAAAAACAAATCTGAGGTTCCATCTCATATTAAAAATTTCATTCACCTCATTCAAACTCAACACAATGTTACCCCTAAAATCATAAGATCTGATAATGGCCCAGAATTTTTGTTGTCTGAATTTTATGCATCTCATCAAAGAATGTCTGAATTCTTCACCAAAAGTCTTGTGTTGAGACTCCTCAACAAAATGGTAGAGTTGAAAGGAAACATCAACATATTTTAAATGTTTCTATGGCTCTTCTTTTCCAGTCAAAACTTCCTAATTTCTTTTGGTCATATGTTGTTTTAAATGTTGTATAATGCTTTACCTGATATCAATTCATTCAAAGTTTTTGGTTGTTTGTGTTATGCTTTTACTCTTCAAGCTCATAGAACTAAATTACAGTCAAGAGCTAGAAAATCTGTTTTCTTGGGTTACAAGTCAGGCTATAAAGGTTATGTACTTTATGACATTGATACCAAAGAAATCTTCATTTCTAGAAATGTTACTTTTCATGAATCTATTTTGCCCTATAATTCATCTACACCACATTCAACTTCAAATTGGCAATATTTCACATCATCAAATCCCACAACACCTTTTATTGATATTCCTGCACCATCCATTCCTCCATCTTCACCACCTATTACACCTACTATACCTCCAATCACTGACCATCCACCACTTAGAATTTCTTCTAGAACTAAGCATACACCCACTTACCTGCAAGTTTTCATTTGTTCTACTTCCCATACTAAGCAAACTAACCAATTAACCAGTAAATATCCTTTATCTGATTTTCTTTCTCATTCCAAATTATCTAACTCTCATTCTTTGTTTACTTTGTCCATTACTACTCATATTGAACCAAAAACCTATGTTGAGGCTGTTAAACATGATTGTTGGAAGCAAGCAATGCAAAATGAACTAACTGCTCTTCATCAGACTGGTACTTGGCAAATAGTTGACTTACCTCCAGCAGTCAAGCCTATCGGGTGCAGATGGATTTTCAATGTAAAGCACAATGCTGATGGATCTGTAGAGAGATACAAAGCAAGATTAGTGGCCAAAGGATATGATCAAATTGAGGGTTTGGATTATTTTGATACATACTCACCTGTAGCTAAGCTCCCAACTGTCAGATTTATCATTGCTCTGGCATCTATCAACAATTGGCACTTGATGTCAATAATGCCTTTTTGCATGGTGAGCTTCAGGAAGATGTTTGCATGACTATTCCTCAGTGTGTCCCTCATTCCAAGCCTAATCAAGTTTGCAAACTTACCAAGTCCTTATATGGTCTCAAACAGGCTAGTAGACAGTGGTATGAGAAGCTTACCACTATTCTTCTATCTCATGGCTACAAACACTCAACATCTGATGCATCTATGTTTATCAAAAGTATCTCTTCATCCTTCACAGTTCTCCTTGTCTATGTTGATGATGTTATATTAGCAGGTAACAGTATTTCTGAATTCACTTTTATTAAAGGTGTACTTCATAATGCTTTTAAAATCAAGGATTTTGGTCAACAAAAATATTTTCTAGGACTTGAGGTTGCTCATTCCAAGTCTGGCATCTCCTTATGTCAAAGAAAGTATTGCCTTGACTTATTAACTGATTCAGGTTTGACTGGTTCTAAACCAGTTTCCACTCCTTTTGATCCCTCCATCAAACTTCATAATGATTCATCCATTCCTTTTCCTGATATACGAACATATAGAAGGTTGATAGGTAGATTACTTTACCTTAACACAACTAGATCTGACATCACATACATCACTCAACAACTTAGTCAATTTCTTAGTAACCCTACTCAAACTCATCACACTGTTGCTATGAGAGTTTTGAGATATCTCAAGAGTTGTCCTGGTAGAGGTTTGTTTTTTCGCAGACATTCTTCTTTACAAATTAAAGGGTATACAGATGTTGACTGGGCAGGATGCAAAGATACTAGAAGGTCAATCTCTGGACAATGTTTCTTTCTTGGTGATTCTCTTATTTCATGGAGAACCAAGAAGCAACTTACAGTTTCAAGGTCTTCTTCTGAAGCTGAGTACAAGGCTCTTGCATCTGCCACATGTGAATTGCAATGGCTTCTCTATCTCATCAAAGATTTGGGTGTCCAGCGTATCAAGCCACCTGTTCTATATTGTGACAACCAAAGTGCTATCTACATTGCTGTTAATCCTGTCTTCCATGAACGCACCAAACATCTTGAAATAGACTGCCACATAGTGAGGGAGAAACTACAAGCTGGCTTGTTTAAGATTCTCCCCATTTCTTCTAAAGATCAAGTAGCAGACTTCTTTACAAAGTCCTTGCTTCCTCAACCATTCAATTTACTTCTATCCAAGTTGGGGATGTTAGACATCTACCACCCTCCAACTTGTGCGGGGATATTGAACATAGAAGAAAATACAGAAAATACACAACATTCTATAGTTGCCTTACAGCACAAGAAAGACACTTAAAAGGGCATTTTAGTCTTTTTCTGTTCTTCTCCTTTGTAACTGTTTTAGTTAGTTGCTTCATCTTTGTAACTACTATATATAGTTCTTGGAAGAACCTTTCAATCTAATGAGAATATTCACTTTTTGTTCATTTGATAATATCTACCATCCGTGCATATAAACTAGGACCATGACAAATGCTTGATTCATTCTAACTTTTACATTTGCGACTTTCCATAAAAAAAACGTCATTATGTTTCAAAAAAATAATCCAAGTTGATGGTAACCAAATTAAATGATAATTTGTCACTTTTTCCTATTGCATAATAAATTCTTTCTTTCGATGAACTAAGAGATAGGTGAGACTAAGATATTGCAACTTGGTTGACACCTAATGATGGAACATCATATGATATTTTATGCTATGTTTTTAGTTTTTTTTTTTTTTTGCATTTAAAGGAAAATTAGAAGTCATTTAGAGTATTTGACAATGGTTTGAGGGAGTGCTGGTTGCTTGGTTATTAAGCTGTTTTGAGTGGAAAAACTATAGTTTTCTTCTCTTTAAACCTACTACAAGGAAAAGGTCAAGAATCAGAGCATCAAGGTAGAGGATCGCCATCCTCCTCTTGTTCTCGTTAGGGTATGTTTTTATGTTGTTTTGTAACGATGTCGGTTGCCATGAGCAACTAAACCTCTTTGATTAGGGTTCCATGATGAACCCCTTCTTATTTTTTAGATTCAATTAATAAACTTTCTTATTCAATTTATGATATTAAGCATGATTTAATTTGTATATGTCCGTTTATATCGTATCTCTAGATGAAGCTTAGTAGGATTGACAACCTGAATTCCATTCGAACAAGACAATAGTAAATTGCTTAGTTTCTAAATTAAATTCTTTTAATCGAATCTAAGTATGAATTTAGAGCTATGATTCATCTTAAGGAAACACCGCAAGTATAACTGGTTAAATTGCAGCGATATTAAAATAAAATTCCATTGATTCATCACGGGGTCATGTTCTACATTCTTAAATCCAAAGAGACAAGTCATAAACTAATAATTAATCTGAAGGTGAGAAAAACACAAGAAGGGGGGATTGTGTTGGGTTTTTCTATTTTCTTTTTCTGAGTGTTGGAACTGGTCAGATTCTGATGGATTCATAATCTGGCACAGATTTTGAGTGTAGTAGAATATAACATAACACAAAGATAAAAGAGAGAGAGAGAGAGCGAGAGATAGATAGAGAGAGTGTGTGTGTGAGAGAGAGAGAAAACACAAGCAATTTATACGGGTTCCTCCCACAACACAGGAGTAGTCTAGTCCCCTTACACTTACAATGGATTTCACTATAATCTCACATATTACAATTGCTCAAGGACTCTTTTAGGAGACTTCCAAATGCTCAAACACACTTGTAGAAGACTTTTAATGCTCAAGGTCACTATCAAGAAACATTAAATGCTCAAGGACAACTCCAAGAGACTTCAAATGCTCAAGAACGCATGCAAGAGACTTCCAATGCTCAAGGATAACTCCAAGAGACTTCTACTGCTCAATCACAAGTGATAGAGACATCTGGTGCTCAAGCTTTGCTAGTAAGAGACTTCTATTTGTTTACAAAGATAACCAAAAAATTTCTTACACCGGATAAACAATTGGTGCTGTAAACTAAACAATGTTTGAACATACTCTTATGACTTTAGGATTTCTAAGATACAAAAGTTGAAACGAAAATCCTAAGTGTTTTGCGCTATTTCATTTGGTAGAGTAATGGCACAGTAAAATTGTAGAGTCATGTTGATCTTCTTAAGGTCTGCAACTCCTTATATAGGCACCGATTTGAGAGACGTTGGAGAAGAGTGCCAGCGCATTAAGAGTCCTAGATGGGATTTGTCTCTCCTCATAACATGAGATATACCTTTAGGCCACTTGAAGAAATATGACTGTAAAGTTGCATGGCCATGCCGAACTAAGTCAATATGAGATATTAGACTTATTCGTTATTAAGTATATTTCGGGATCAAGAAATATAAATATTGATCTATACAAGGCTGACAAAATGTATGCCTTGTGATCAATATAGATATTAGGACAAAGGAGTAATTGTACACATGAATATTATCATGGAAAAGGTTTCGTCAGATCACTTGACATTCTTGTCACTTGGGTAGCAATGATGTGTTGCTAGATACCGCTCATTGTTTATAGTATTAAATATTAGATTTAATAATATTGCCAACGTGACTAGAACCTATGGGGTCACACACAAAAGGATGGTCAAAAGGGAAATATAAGTATGACTTATATAATGGGTGCGTTTAGTAATTAACGGTAATTAGTTAGCATCAGACTAAACTCGTTATTGGGCTTACGGAAGCCCAATAGTGACTTCTGACTTGCATAACACACTAGGAGTTCTATAAATAGAACCCTTGTGCTGAAGTCATGGTTACATGTTTTTGAGAAACCCTAGTTCTCTGAAACTTCTGATTCCTTGACTAGGACCGAGACTTGGAGGAGTACCGTTCATGTGGAATTTCTAGAGGCTCTGCTGCTTGCTTATTTGTGATTGTGATTCCAGATTCCACACTTCGAGGTAACAATCAAATCACTGATTCATGTCAAATTCGTATTGATCCAAGGAAAGAAAATTGAATTTTTTTATTCTGCTATTTATTCTAAAATTCGATTTTCCTTCAGTTGAGAAGCTTCAGATCAAGGACATTGAGCCATTGCCTGATATGGATAATTCTGTTGGATAGCCATTCGGAATTCCTTTGTTGAAATTGGAAGTATTTGTTCATTCTTATTGTCCTTGAAGTTCTTTGTCCATTTCTACACGTGGTCAGAAGAAGACAAAACTGTACTGAGATCCTTTGATGGAGACATCTATAGAAGATGACAAATATGACTTGAAGTATGGGTCCCTCGGGTTCTTCTAAAGTCCGAAGATCTTCTAAGTTTGATGGGGTCTTTTGAGTCTGGCTAGGTCTTCTGAGTCTTATGATCTGCACAAAGTTTAATGAGACTAATCTTCAACTTATGAGAGGCATCCTTTTCTTCTAATCCAAGATGTTGACTTTTAAGCTTCTCTTGTGCTTCAGATGGTTTAATACATGTTCAATACTTGATGGATATATTCAAAGATCCTGCACAATTGAACAAATAGTATATCCAATTGTTCTTCAATACTTTGTTATCATCAAAATCGTAGAGGAATTGTACAAACCACTTTTGTTCCAACATAATCGAGTTAATGCCAACAAAGAGACAAGGGGGATTCAAGGATTCCCTAACCACTATTACACCTCTGAATCACAAAACCTAATCTCGCATTGGGTATGACAATTAAAACCCTTCAAACCACTTTATCTCTTTTATTTATGTTATTTCTAATAAATTCCACTAATTGCCAAGTTGAACAACAATTCATGTGCAGATGATAAATTCAAACTAATTATCGAGTTGACCGACAATCCCTTGAAGACTATAACTTACTAATTTTTTACTTGATACAATATGGTGCACTTGTCGATTTCAACCATCAAGTTTTCGGCGTCGTTGTCGGGGATTATTAAAATTTCGACAAGGTAATAAGTAGAATTTATTTTTTGAATAATTAGGTTAGGTTAGGTAAGTTTTAGAGTAAATTACACTCCCATCCCCTCAAAGATGTTTGAATTACACTCCCCTCCCCTCTTATGTTAAAATATACATTTCCCTCCCCTCTTATTCATAACATATTAGAAAATATTTCACTCCCCTCCCTTGAGAGAAGTTTGAATTACATTCATCTCCCCTCTTATGTTAAAATATATACTTCCCTTCCTTGAAAAGTAAAATTTACACTCCCCTCCCCTATAAGATGCTTGAATTACAACTCTTTGCCTTAATAATTAAATATCCACTACTCTTTAATCTATTTTAACATAAATAAATATTTTTATGATATATACTAATTTTGAACCACCATTTAAGAAAATTAAATTCATTTCTTTATAATTTAAATGTCAATGATAATTAAATTTAAATATTTTGCTATTAATTTTATAATTTATAGTATAAAATTAACTTTTAAATAACCATACTTTATTGTTTTTAGAAATTTTTCACATATTTTAATTTTATTTTTGGTTGTTTCATATTTTATAATAGGGTTTAAAACTATATGTTAATGAAATTGTGAATAAAAAATAGCAAAAAATATGTATTCAAATTTTGATTGTATTAAAATAGAACTGCAATACTATTTTTTTCGAAGTGTGTGAGATTATTATTTTTTTAGATTATTAGAAATAAAAAAAATATTGAGGGAGTAAAGTGTATATTTTAACATAAGAGGGGAGGGGAATTTAATTCAAGCTTCTCTTAGGGGAGAAAAGTGATATGTTTTCTAATATGTTTTGAATAAGAGGGGGTGAGAGTGTATATTTTAACATAAGAGGGAAGGGGAGTTTAATTCAAGCATCTTTGAGGGGAGGGGAGTGTAATTTACTCTAAAATCTATGCTTTAGTCCCTCAATATATATATTTTTATTTCTAATGATCTAGCAACAAAAAAAAAAATCAAACACACTTCAAAAAATTAATAATATTGCGGGTCCATTTTAATATAATCAAATTTTGAATACATATCTTTCGCTATTTTTTATTCACATTTTCATTAACATATAGTTTTAAACCTTGTTCCTTATCGGGAATCACTTCAGTTTGTTCCCATATTTTCCGTGAGGGAAATTGCTGTGCGGACAAACTTACAAATTTTGGTCATTCTGTTTATGACATAGTTTGGTTGGACTCTTTACCTAGGGATTTGGCGCATGACTTTTTCAGGGACCGCTTCAGTTTTCCTAATTATAGGTTCCCTTAGGTTGTGTTTGTTCTCTATGATGATTCTGCAGGACGCCAACGTAGTTGGGATGTTGTGGATTCATCTTGATGTCGTACCTACCTCTTTGCTTATAAAAAAAATTTAGTTTTAAACCCTATTATAAAATATGAAATAACCCCGAATAAAATTAAAATATGTGATAAATTACTAAAGTCGATTAAGTATAGTTATTTAAAAGTGAATTTTATACTCTAAATTATAAAATTAATAACAAAAATTTGAATTTAATTATCATTGACATTTAAATAATAAAGAAACGAAATTATTTATTTTTTGAATGGTGATTCAAAATTATTATTCAGACCCTAAACAAAAAGTTAAATGTCTTTTATTCCAGCATAGGTTCTGGAAGAACAAATGAGAGCAATGAAATTTACAAATAGAAAGCTTATGTTGCAAGATAGAGTCTAAAGAAGATAGCGTCTGAAGACAAAGACAGAGTCTGAAGACATCAGAAGTTGTTCATCAGAAGCTGTCCCCAGAAGCTGACGTCATTAGAGTCTGAAGAACCATAAGAAGTTGGAGTTCATCAGAAGCTGAAGACTGGAAGCTGAAGTTAGTTATATGTTGTCATTTTGAATGCATATGATTGCAGAAGGTATAGAAGCCTGGAGCAACGACTATTTCAGAGGAATTAGAAGGCATTGGATGCTTATCGACTGAAGAGCGCAGAAAAAGGACATAATACAAGTGTACAACGACTACCTCCATTATTCCATTCTTTGTGTCCGCAATAGTACAAGACAACAGCTGTGACTACACTGGTAATTCTCTATACATGGAATGAATTTGAAATTGTTCCTTCATAGGACAATAACCAAATCAAGCAACATATCATTGATGATTATCAAGCTTCATCAACGACTCTTTTTGATGTGCTGGCAATCAACAATGTCTCTTTCACACCTCTATATAAAGGAATGAAGACTTGAAGATTGTAAGAGACTCACAACAATTTTACAAGTGCTGAAACTTTGTTGAAATTGTTTCACATCAAAGTTCACTTAGAATTTCTTAACAACTTTCATATCTTAGAAATTCTAGAGTCTTAAGAGTCTGTATCTGATTTGTATTGTGAACACCACTGGTTGTATATCAAGTGTTCAACCTCAAACATTTTCTTTGTAATTCTGTTTGATTGGAAGTCTCTTGCTTTTGTGCTTCAGCATAGGAAGTCTCTTGCAGTTGTGCTTGAGCATAGGAAACCTCTTGCTTTTTTGCTTGAGTAGTTTGAAGCCTCTTGCTTTGATGCTTGAGCAATTGTAATCAGATATTGATTTTTGTGAACTGTCCTTGGAAGTGCAAGGGGGACATGACTACTTCGGGATTGTGGAAGGAACCTGTATAATTGCTTTGTGTCTTTCTTCTTTTTCTCTCACTCTCTTTACTTAACCGCTGCATTTAGACTCTGAACATTGCATCAGACTATGAACTCTATCAGTCTCTGAACAGTGAATTCAGTTTTAGGAGAAGAAAAAGTTAACACAATTCAACCCCCTTCTTATGTTTTTCTCACCTTTATCAACTTCCTCAAAATCAACCCGTTTTCCTTTCTTGATCCTGCCAACATTCTCATTCCAATTGACTAGACATGTCACTAGGTCTTAGAACCTTCTCCTATTCTTCTAGTGGCGGTGTTTGCAGTCCAGTCCACTCAATATGGCTTCAGCTTGGTTTCATGATGAGCTCCCAACAATATGGAGAGTTTTTCCTTGAGCTTTTGATATATTCCCTTGCTAGTTTACAAGACCAACAATCACACCATTCAATGTGTCATCAAGTTGTCTTGGTGGCAGTTTCTTCAATCCATTCATTATCATGTCAACATCATCATCAAGTTGTTTTTGTAGCAATGGTATATGGCTACCTTTTCCAATTAATATGGTCGCATTGTTATCACATGTATCAACACTCTGAGCAGAAACCATTGGTTGAGTGGTGTTTGACAGACTCTACCATTAAATAAGAAAGAACCATTTTAGCTTGGACAATGGTGTATAATTAAATGTAAAATTTAAATCTAGTGGTTCACACTTACAGTGTTGACAGGTCGAGAGCAACTACCTAGTTAAACATCTCTTTTTTCTCTTTTTGATGAACCTGTTTCAGATGGATCTTGCACTTTATCGTCAATGTTCAATGGGTTCTCATCTTGACTTCCAGAACCCTTCATATTGACACATTTTAGTTTTATCATCCTACCACTTCTTCTCACATTCCTCATATCCATTACCATGATTGACTTTTGTTAAGTTTTCATTTTTCTACAATATAGAAATTAAAATACATTAGAATAAATGTAATATACATATAGACAAAATTTGTGTGTATTATATTGTCCACTTAATATGGCTTCAATTGGAGAAGAGTTACCATGTATGATAAAGACATTCTTAGGCGTGTGATTACAAGGACGAGGAAGATGGAGAATTTTGAAGATAAACCTGTTGATTACCGTCTTTTTTTAATTACTCCCTTTGGTAATTTTCTTTTTTTGGATTTGGTCCCTTAAACTTGTTGACTGGTCACATGGATAGACACATAAGCCAATATAGCCACGTCACATGTCGCCACGTTAGCCTTCGTTAACCACATGTGCGTTTTTGTAATAGATGGTGATGGCAAAGACTGTAACGCCCGTTTATTTTATTTTATTTTTGGTAGAGTTTAGAGTCCTATTTAATTGATTTATGTGATTATGTGATTTGTTTATTTAATTAAATGGTTTTATTAATAGTTAGTAAGAATAAGATAGGAATTAGAATATTTTAG
>Ga0315914_1003833_pt1 | contig 22676 bp, 10 predicted proteins | sample MpolenodulesMG_FD_203920 | JGI IMG/M metagenome (GOLD analysis project Ga0315914, IMG submission 203920) | Medicago polymorpha root nodule microbial communities from Los Angeles, California, United States - elongated nodules | ecosystem: Host-associated > Plants > Roots > Nodule | place: USA...
ATATATATATATATATATATATATATATATATATATATATTAAAACAAATTATTTTATTTTATTTTAAGCCTATTTCACTGTAAGGCCTGTCTATTGCTATAAGGCTTTAAAAGCCTATTTCACTATAATGCCTCAAAGCCTATTTAAAAAGTCTATTATTTGTGTTTTTTTCTTGATTTTTATGTTTAATATAAATAAAAAATAAATTTTAATAATATGTATGAATAGGCCGGCCTATCAGGCTTCGTAGGCTTTTTTGATAGCCTAAGCCTGACCTATTTACTTAAATAGGCTTTTTCAAAAGCCTAAGCCTGATCTTTTTCATAAACAGGTCAGGCCAGGCTTAAACAGGCCAGGCCGTAGGTCCCTGTAGGCCGGCCTGGCCTATTCCTAACCCTAGTGAAGAGTATAAAGAAAACAGATTGAGATTTTTTAAGAAGAAGAGGGCAGTTTGGCCATTTTGCATTTGTCTGAAAGTCTAGGGGCATTTTCGTATGTTCACAGTATCTATTACTGACTTAGCATCTCACTTAACCAATCAGCAGTGTCACGCCACCTAATCAGTGACATGACAGTAATTAACTGGGTAGAGAGACATAATTTTAAGTGATTAATAATTACAGTGGATGTTTAAAATAATTAGTAAGTACGAGAACCAAAATTCAAATGAGCCATATTTGTAAGGTCTCAAAGTACAAATAAGCCTTTGTAGTATGTAATTTTGGAGTAATTAAAAAGGAATCAAAATATTATAAAAAAAAAAAAAAAAAAAAAAAAGGAATCAAAATACAAGTTGATTATACAAAGTGCAGAATACAAACTCATTTTTTTTCATGAATCATTGAACAGCAACATCATATCAATGCAAAATACAATAGGTTCACATGAAAAAGAAGAATGGTAAGGAATGTTTCCTTCAGAAATCGTAATTCATTTAGAACTAGAATTATTAGTACTCGTGATTATCAATTTATTAAATACTCAAAGTCATGATTCCAAATTGCATATGAATATAAATACAAGCATAATTTTATAGCTATAAACTCAAAACTGCTTGTTGAATTCTTGAAGTTTTCTTGGGCGACTATGCTTCATTGGTGCTAGTTTTGTCGGTGCTGGTGCCATTGCTGAGTGTTGAAGTACATATTTAGGAGAATCAGCTACCTCAATGGTTTCATCAACTGCGTTGAAGTTTAGAGTTTAGACAATATTTATCATGTCAACAAAATTGAGTTAGATGGATAATGGAAGAAAATAAATATCACCAACCCTTTTAATTTTGTGTTTACATAATACATATCATTTTACAATAACAATGATATTTGAACATTGCTTTTCCCACATGAGAAATTGTTTAAAAATATGTGGAAATGACTAAAAACTCTAACGATAGTCAACTACAACTCGTTTTCTCTTTTGAAGCAAACTGTAGTTAACTACCGCTAAGAGTTTTTGATCATTTCCATATGTTTTTAAACAACTTCTTACGTATGAAAACAATTTTTCGTGATATTTACCTTGGGAACTCGAGGGAGAAGCATTAATTGGCGGAAGAGACGGGACATTTGATCCTAATATAGCTGGACCTAAAGCAAAAGATAGGGGAATATAATTTAAGACATGAACCTAAATTTCGTTATTGAATCTTAAAAAATTATATCCATGTATCGTTATATATATATTTTCAGAACTCAACGTTGAGTATGTAACATTGATATAAGAGGATTAATAATGTAATGTGTAACACACTCTTTATGTATATACTATTGATTGAAATTCAAACGAGTATTATTAAATTATGTATATACGAGACCATCTACAACGGCGAGGAGAAAAAATAATTGAAGATGTTTATTGAATTGAGAAGCTTAAATAAGCACTCACATTTTATGCGGGGTTCATAGTGTTTCATAAATTTATGGTCACCATTTGATCATATTCGTTGGCATAACTCATGGCATAAAAAGATGGGAAATTGCTAAACGTCCCGATAAATAACATCTAGAGAGGTTCCCAAATCACTAATCACTTTGTATTATCCTAAAACCATGCCCCACCATCTTTTTTTTTCCGCACAGGAAGAGTTTTAACTGGTTAATTGTGTATCAGGATAAATTTGGGACAATATCTCTCCCGTTAAATAGCACTACTCAGAAAGATGATAGCATGCTTCGGTATCAAGTTTAAAACTACTAGGAATTTTCTTGCGAGATACAACATTTTCCATAGTTAGTAAATTTGTGGTTATATTATACTTTTGGTCTCTTGAGTTGATTTTAAGTTTCGCTTGATTTTTTTTTTCTTTTCGTTTCACTTTGCTTCTTTAAATTACAAACCGACAGTTTGATTTTTTAAGTTTTTTTTTTTCATTTCATTCTTATCACTTAATATATAAATATTAGATACTTTGATTTCGACACTTTAGTCTTTCTGAGATTAGAGTGTCCAACGTTCATAACTGAAGGTAGCAAAATGAGACGATTTTATTAAAGGACCAAATTGTAAAATGTTTATAAGGTATCAAAATTAAACAAAACAGACTTAAGAGACCAAAGTGAAAGTAAAATAATTTTAAAAGTTTGAGAGGTTGAGTGTTTATTAAGCATCAACACTAAAAAAAAATTATAACATAAGTGATATATACACATAAGAATATAAGATCCGTTTAAGAACTCAAATGAGAGAGCTTCATTGTGATCTTCTCAAAAAATCAGCGGACCCATATGGATTTCAATCTATAAAAAGTGTGTCTGAAAAAAAATAGGTTAGAGATTGTGTTACTTATGTAATTAAAAACTTGATCGGATAGTAGTGTCCTTGCAAATAAAATGTATAAAAGTAATCTTCTACGTGAAGTTCAGTTAGTATATGAGGATTGAGGTTCGAACGTCAAATTTCTCACTTCTCCACATGAGTTAATTTAATTAACAAGTACCTGGAGCTGGTAAAGGAGAGCCAGAAGCTGCAATTTACAAATTAATAAAAACCTATATTAGACATATTATATACAAATGATTTTCATAGGAAATTAAAATAGGAAGAAAATTCATCACATAATTTGTCACAAAAGGAAACATATATGAATTATGTACCCTTGCATTGTGCATGCAATCCATTCAGGTTGCATGATTGTGGAAGGAAGAAGGAAAGAACTCGGTTAATAGGTGGTAGTTGAAATGGAACATTAGCTGTAATTAACAAGCAAGCACAATCCATACTAGTACTCATCATTGACTGTAATGAATCACAGCAACTACTTGATGGTGTTATTAAACCATTGTAATTGGTGCTTCCTGTAATGTAATTTGCACATGGAGTGAAACTACTAATCATAGAAGTTGTGCATGGTGTACTAATCTGTCCCATAACCAATTTTACTGAAGTGATTAAAAGGAATGTTGATATCACTTTCATTTGGAAAACACTTGGCTGTCCCATTGTTGGGTCTGCAAGAATGATGTGTCACTCTTAGGATTGTGATGGGTTTTGATTAAAGATATAGTGCGTGATTTATATTTTGCAACATTTAGGAGGAGAGCATAGGTAGATTTGAATATGCATAAAGGAGTTCAACTACCTTGACTACTCAACAATTCTATTGAAATAGTCTAGTTTTGTTACTTGCCCAAGTTAGATAGTTTGGTAGGTTAGGCTAGAAAAAAGCTGTAATTATAAACAAAATAATTTACCCTCTTAATTTTCAACATGAAATACTATTTTTCAAGTTGTATCCTCGAATTAAAATTATTTGTTTGCTTTGAATTTAATATCTTTCATTTTGTATTTACAGTTTCGATAGATACACACTATTTGATAAAAATAATGTAGTAAAAATACTATAATCTTTGTTTCATTTGTACATTTCTTTTAATACGTGTAAACTTGTGAAGCAAGCCGATTACTATGCAAATGAATGAGAAATTGATGATTTGAAGTTAGTGAAGGATACAAGATGTGGCGGTATTGTTGTGGGGTCAAAGTGCAACCGTTTATTATCACATTTTAATTTAATTAAAATGTTGACAATAAACACTTCCTTTCAAGGAAAAAGGTTCTTATTTATATATATGTACAACAAGAGGGTCATATAATTTCAGAGAGTAGGTAACCTGCATTTACTTGTCATTTTCTTAGAATTTCAAGAGTATTTTATAGTATATATAAATAATCTATCCTTCATTACCTTTTCATTAACACTTCATACATCCATAAGTATAAAAGAATAACAGATATATCAGAATTAGTTCCAAGATAAAAGGAGTAATGGCATTTAAAGGGTATATGATGTGTCTAGTTATAGTCCTAGTGGCCAATATGTGCACACAAAATGAAGCTCAATCAGGTTGTACATCTACACTCACTAGCTTGAGCCCTTGTCTAAACTACATAATGGGCACTTCTTCAAATCCATCATCTTCATGTTGTTCACAACTCTCAAGTGTAGTCCAATCTTCTCCACAGTGTCTATGCTCCCTCCTTAATGGTGGTGGTTCCTCTTTTGGAATCACTATAAATCAAACACTTGCTCTTTCTCTCCCTTCTGCTTGTAAGGTTCAAACTCCACCTGTTAGTCAGTGCAAAGGTATGCAATAATATGTTTAATTATAATAGTTGTTTTAGATCAATGGTAAAAATGATTGAATGTAAATACATGTGTCAGACAGTTGGACTCGTCTTCAACCTCAAGTGTCGTGTCGGTACTAATGGAAAATTAAACTATTAACTTATTCCCATTGTATAAATTTAGGTGGCAATGGACAGACATCTCCTACAAGTTCAACTTCTCCGGCGGGCTCTCCTGTTGATTCTTCAACCGAATCACCCGAAGGTGCAATTACACCTTCTGCTAACTCAGATTTTCATATTATTATGTTCACTAAAGTGATTAATACATCAATAATCATACTATAGTATAGATTTTATTGATTCACTTAGTTCACCTAGTTTTTTCTTAAGCAATTTAGTTGACGTAGTTTTGGTGAATTGCAGGTGGTGCAGGATCAAAAAGTACACCATCAACAGATGGTGGGTCATCCAATGGAAGCACTATTGAAATCTCATTCAACTTGTTTCTTTCACTTCTTGCCTTTGTGTATTGTGTCATCACCCAGTTCTGATTTTGTTCATATTGAGATTTGAGTGGTCAAGTTTTATATTTACATTTCATTGGCTTAGAAGATATATGTAATGTAGCTGTATAATTACTATGAAATATTCAAGCTTTTATGATTAAAATCAGGTACTTGAATGTCGTTTATATAATAACGAATTAACAGGAAAGTAACTATATGAGTTTCATACAATTGGGAAGAGTAATATCCTCCTAAATGTTAATATCTCTCAACCTTAAATTAGGAAGACGGTAGATATATATAATTATGAGTAGTAATGGGTTTGTGATTGTTGGTTTTGGAGTAAAAAGATTCAAAGTAGCAAAGTAATCATTCCTTGTTATTGTAGAACTGGTGGGGGTACGTGTAGAACTAGATACGAAGAACTGGAGTCCCATATCGAAGAGATGTATGTTTTGGAAGGGTATCTCCTCGTGTAATTGTTTAATTGCCTATTTACTCACGATAATTATTTTTAGGTGTGAAAAAAAATTGAATTATGAAAAAATTAAACCTCAATTCAAGTGAGGGTATCCATTATAAAACTAAAGGTAGGATAGATAATTACATAAACTTCAACACTGTGTTCTTTGTGACTTGAGAATTTGTATAGTTTTTCACTTTCATTTTGAACCGGCGAAAATCTATATAGTTTTTGTCTGTTTGAAAGGAAGAGAAAAATGTTACCTAATTCTCTAATTAGTGTTTATATTTTAGATAAGATTTATGTCTATTAGTGATACATAGAATTATTTTGTCATATTTTGTATAGATTTATATCCCTGTATGTAAGCACCATTTTGTTTTAATAAAAAGGTTTTTAGATATAGAGATGGAGGGAGTAAACATTACATAGAGTTTTTTTTTTTTTTTTGACAAAAATAAAACGATATTCATTCATTCAAATCGATAGATTACATCAGATACAAACATCGCTAAAAGCGTAAAGGGTGACTCTGTGAACAAACTCACAGCACCCAAGTTAATAGCATAAAACGGCAAAATGCCTACAAATAATATGATAAAACATAAGTCACCGAAATTCACATGCTTCCGGATCTTCAACGTTGACGCCCAAATCATTGGTTGAATTTGTAATTGACTGATGCCGATCTTTCAATAGGAAATAAACGAACACCTGCGACAAGACGCGAAATCAAACGTCGCACAAGACGACGAACAACACAACACCGCACTTAGACGCGAAATCACAAAAAAACACAAAGAAAAAACTTGATATATGTGAAAACCACTTATTTAGATTGAAAGAAAAGAGAAAAAAGATGTCGAGGGTTGATTCTAGGTCAAAAAATGACCTAAAACCACTCCTCCTCGACGAACGAAAGAGAAAGAAAGTTTAGAGAGAAATTGGAGTTTCTCTCACTAAAAAACTAGGGCCGGCTTTTAACCATAACCATCTTAAACATTACATAGAATTGTTATTAGAGAACAAATGACTTTGTACCAAAAATAAAATAAAATAACAAATTACCGAAGTTATAATACAATTCTCTAAAGAAGTAACAAGAAGTATGACGAATAATAAGTGTTTAAAACAAAAAATTCTCTAAAAAAGATAAAATCATGTGCATTTATTTTAGGGAGTAATTCTTCCATGGCTATGTGACCAACAAATTGTTAATAATAGAGATAATCGGAGAAGAAAAACAATGACGGGCTAAGGTTTCAATAAACACAATAAGAAAAAGCTTTGTATAGTCTTACGATAAGAATATATACTAGAAAATATAATAGTCTAAAATACCTTTATTAACTATACTATCTAACATCTCTCAAACTCACGATGCATTAGCTGAGAGCATCGATAGTTTGTCAACCAATAACCGAAAATGTTTTATGGAGTGCATTTTTACAAACATTCACCTAAAGATGTATTTAATAACTTTTAGTTATATATCTTTGCTAAAACACACCTTAATAAAAATTAGTGGGTGTATCCTAGCAAACCCCTCTATATATATATTTTTTTAAAAGAAAATAACTTTCAATTTTGTGCCAAACAGTTTTACCAGCAAAATGTTCCATTAAATTCACGGTTAAAACCACTGACCAAGAGGAACACACAAAAGAAGTATATATCCATTAAAACAAAAGAGGACTAAAATTCAGTGATATGATCTGAATTTGGTCATTTAATTTTATAAAATCATTATCCACGTACCATTATTTAATTCGAGAACTTAATGTGGATGGATCATAGAATAATATAGTCTCTAACTAAATTCTCTCAATATTTGATTTTGTGTAACAAGTGCTGATGGAGTTAAAATAAGAACAAAATGGTTTTGTTTGTTTGTGAGATATTTGGAAGCCTTAGATTGCAATTTTTTTCCAGAATATAGCGGTGGCTTATGAGATCATTTTGGAACAGGTTAAATTGCTCTCTTAAAATTGGTTGTCCTTAAAATCACCGGGTTCAAATATTCAAAGTCACAGTGTAAATTTAATCTGTTGGAGCCGGTAAAGGAGTGCCAGAAGCTGTAATGTACAAATTAAACAGTTATTAGATATATTATGTAACACTATTTTTTTCCGCATAATCACATAAATTGTGACAAAGGAAACCTGATTAATTGTGTATTTGCATTGTGCATGCAATCCATTTAGGTTGCATGATTGTGGAAGGAAGAAGGAAAGAGCTCTATTAATGGGTACGTAGTAGTTGAAATGGAACATTAGCTGATATTAACAAGCAAGCACAATCCATACTTTTTTTTTTTTTTTTGAAGAAAAAAGCACAATCCATACTACTTGTACATGGTGTACTAATTGGTGCTTCCTGTAATGAAATTTGCTCATAGGGTGAAACTGCTGATCATAAAAGTTGTGCATGGTGTACTAATCTGTCCAAAAACCAATTTTACTGAAGTGATTAAATGGAATGTTGATATCACTTTCATTTGAAAAGCACTTAGCTGTCCCATGATATTGGCTGGGAGAATGATGGGTCAGTCCCAGGACGGTGATTTATATTGTGATCCTAACTTGGGCACAGATCCACAGCTTTCTAGAAAAAAAGCTTCCACCACCGTAACTCTCCTTACCTCCCCTTCCAATCCAAACGTAACTAATCACCATGTAGGCTTTGTAGAAGGTGGTGCGATGACTCTTTCATCGTCGTTCGTTGGTTGTTTCAACGTCAGATCTCCAGCAGATGTGCCGTCGTTGTGGTTGTCCTTTCTGGAGTTCAATGAGTCGAGATTAAGTTTTGTTCGTTGCCGAGTTGGTTGCTTCTCGCCGCGATCTGTTTCAGGCGAATAGTCATGTGCGGGTTTTGCGGAAGCTTATGGATCTTGGTCGCCGACAGGCTGTTTTTCTCGTGGATATTCGACAGTGTGTTTTTTGTCTCTGTTTTCGTTTGTTTTATTTTTGTTATAGGAAGATAAAGTTGGGTGTGGTGTGGTTCTGACTCTCTGTTTTCGTTTGATAATCGTTATCCTAGTTTCCTAGATTCAAGATCTGGTTCTTGGTTCTTTTCATTTGTGCGTTGTTTTGTTGGATGCATCCCACGATTTGGATTCAACAAGACTTGTTTCGCTGGATGTTGCTCGAAAGAGCTATGTGCGTAGACGCTCCGTGTTGACGGTAGTAGTCGTTCATTGTACATTAAGGACTTTATCTGTTGCAGTTGTTTTTTGCGCCGTCAATGGACCGTGAATTTGTGATGAATTTTAGTCGTTTGTTCATCCCTTGATATGGACTACGATTGAAATTTCAAGACTTATGCGACCCCGTCCTCTGCTTCGGTTCATATATGTTTTGTTTGGCCCGAAATGTCGTTTATGACTTGCTTACTTTTGGAAGGGAGTTGTTGGAACTTGGATCGTTTCTGTGTTGGCAGACGATTCATACACCTATCTTTATGCTCTGAATAATCTCTCTAAGTTTTTTTGCAATTCAGTTTCGGTCCACACATGGGTTCGCTGGATAATTCATGGTAGTGGTTATTTAGGGTTGTTTCTCTCTTATACCACCATTGTTTTTATTGTTGTATCACCCGTTAGGGTCTTGATTTAGTGGTTCAGGTCATTGCCCCCAGCTTGTACTTCCTTTTCTTTTTAATTTAATTTTTATTTTGCTTAAAAAAAACAGGTGTTTAAAAATTAAAATAAAATGAATATGCATATAGGAGTTCAACTACCTTAACTACTAACTTTTATATTGAAAGAGTATAGTTTTCGTTAATTGCCTGAGTTATAGTTTGGTAAGGTCGGAAACCAAATTAAAATCACTTGGAAACCAAATTTTGAAATGACTTCATTTAGTCATTGACCATTGAATTTAAACATATTTTTTAACATATTTTAATGTACTAAATTGAGAATGGTTCGAGCATTGAAGGAATTCTATGTAGAAGTTTAAGATTCGACCTTTTCACATTTTCTAATATATTAACGGCTAACAGTTGTATATGGAAAACAACATTTATGGAAAAATTAGTGTGTTTGAAAACCTTGATTTCTACAATTGGAATGTGAGATGGAGTAACCCAGATTACCCAATGGTTTGGGTTAGGACACTCAATGAGTCCTATGCATGATGTCGTGTTCAACTACGGTTACTAATGTTTTTTTTATTTTTTTTTAAAGGTATTTATCTATCTAATTAATTATTAACATTTGTCTATAATAAAATACTGGACAATATTTTTGCTAAAATCTAATTAAGTTCTTCGAAATATAAAAATAAAGAGTGTTGGAATAGAGATGCTACAAATTCTTTAATTAATCATTGTTGTTGATTATGTATTGAATGATGGGTCCGACTTTCGAACAATTGAGATTTCACGCATTTGAGATATCAATGGTCATTCCACCAAGACCATATGGTTCAAAGTTAAACTTTGTTTTAGATTATAAAAGTATAATTAAAATTAAATCAATATTTTTTTGACGGTATGATCTCAAACAAAGAGTCATCGATAGATATCTCAAATACGTGAATGCGGCATCTCGGAAGGAAGCCAAATTCCCCATTGACACATCCTGTCGTGGTACTGCGGTTGGGCCAAACCGCAACTATTTTATCATTACATTTAATTTAATAAAATTGTTAACAATAAACACTTCATTTCAAAGGAAAAAGTTTTCCTTTATATGTACAACCATCACATCATATAATTTATAATTCAAAAGGGTAGGCAACCTGCATCTACTTGTCCTTTTATTTTCATTTTTTTGACAGACAATCGACCTTTTCTTAGAATTTATATAGTATATATATAACCTATGATTCATTACCTTTTCATCAACACTCAAACATCACAAATAACAAATATATCAGAGTTAATTAGTTCCAAGATAAAAGGAGTAATGACATTTAAAGGGTATATCGTGTGTCTAGTTATGGTCCTAGTGGCCAATATGTGCACACAAAATGCAGCTCAATCAGGTTGTACATCAACACTCACTAGCTTGAGCCCTTGTCTAAACTACATAATGGGCACTTCTTCAAATCCATCATCTTCATGTTGTTCACAACTCTCAAGTGTAGTCCAATCTTCTCCACAGTGTCTATGCTCCCTCCTTAATGGTGGTGGTTCCTCTTTTGGAATCACTATAAATCAAACACTTGCTCTTTCTCTTCCTTCTGCTTGTAAGGTTCAAACTCCACCTGTTAGCAAGTGCAAAGGTAAGTTTGAATGTAAATAACGTGTTAAACACTTTGACGCACCTTCAATCTGAAGCGTCTGCAGTCTGTACTAAAAGAAAATTATATATTATACTACTGACCTATATACATGGTATGAATTTAGGTGGCAATGGACCAACATCTCCTTCAAGTTCAACTTCTCCAGTTGGTTCTCCAACTGAATCACCTGAAGGCACAATAACACCTTCTGCTTCAGACTTTCCCTCGGCCTCAGGTATAAATACTATGATGAGTATACTGAATTAATTAACGCATAAGTAATCATTTTTATTTTCAATAGACTATATCTTAAAATAATAGTATAGCCTTTATTGATTCACATAGTTTTGGTGAATTGCAGGTGCAGGATCAAAAAGTGTCCCATCAACAGACGGTGGTTCGTCTGATGGAAGCGCTATTAAAGTCTCGTTCCACTTTGTTCTTTCCCTTCTTGCCATTGTATTTTTTGTGGTCACCAAGTTCTGATTTTATGTATACTGAGATTTGAGTGAAAGACAAAGTTCTATGTTTAGCTTTTGTTGACATGGAAGATATATGTAATGTAGCTGTATGATTAATAAGGGATATTCTAAAGATGAATTGGAAATATAGTTTTAGTTTATACAATGAATTAAAAATTTGAACCGAACACTATAATGAAATAATAGGAAAGGACACTCTATTAAGCAATCTTATGTTTTTAATTATAAGAACTTTGATAATTAAAATCATCAGTTTGAGATAATACATAATAATTTAGATAGATTTATGTTTCATGTGGAGTTGACCAATCCAGATTTCTTATTACCGTCTAATCAATAGCTACCACTAGATCCAACTAGTGTCATTTAATTTGAGCTGAAAAACTAAGTAGTATTCTTAGAAAGAAACGTTAATCTGTGTTGAATTAAATTTGGAAGAACTTTTAGTATACAAATACATAAGATAATTTAGCGTAGAATCTTAAGACGTTTGGGTTTAGTATTGTTATTGAGCGTAAAGAATTAGATAAGAAGCACTATACTCCCACATCGGAGAGATATAAGTTTGGAGATAAGTGTTTAAATCAAAAATTCGGTTGCAAAGGGAAATCAAGTTCATAACCAACCAAATTTTAACAACTCATAGACAAATAAAGAAAACAATTAACTTGAACATAGTATAAATAAAAAAAAATCCGTTAAAACAAAAGCAAAAACAGAGGGAAAATGGATTGGCCATCGCTTATACTGTCTCTCCTTTTGCTTCATCATTGTTTTCCATCAACAACACTCTGGATTATTGATTCATGTGGTGTTCTTCATCAGTGTTCTATTGCCTCTTCTTTCTTCCACTTCATCATTGATCAATTGTGATCTCATCATAATTAAACTTTTCTTACTAGGCTTAGTTTTTTTCTTGACCAATTATTAGGCTTAATTTTATTCTTTTGAAATGAGGACGAATTTATCAGGAGAAATTGTTCTTTGTCAAATTAATTAGTTGTCTTTCTTCAGAGGGGAAATTGTCTTCTAATTTGTAAATAAGGCACAATATTATTGTCTTCTAATATGTACCATTACCACCACTACGGTAGTGGTGGCACTACCCCGCTAATATTATTGAAAGTGTTAATAGGTCTTTACTCTATGTAATATAGATTATTTCCAGTTTTCTCCTCTGTAATTTTTTTTTATTTACCCTCTGTAAAAAAAAAATTGTATTGATTTACCCTCTAATAGGCCAAACAAAAACAAAAATTTCTTGAAAAAAAAAATGGTTTTTGTTTGGCCTATTAGAGGGTAAATCAAAACAAATTTTATTTTAAATAAATAAAAAAATTACAGGGGGAAAAACCAAAAATAACATATATTACAGAGGGTATAAAGACCTATTAACCCTTATTAAAAGTACAATTTCTGCAATCAAAACAATTCTACCTTATCGAAAAGGAAAATATGAAATTGGTAATTAATTTGTACATATCAATGTTGTATTAAGTTAAATACTTGTTGCATAACATAATTAATTTGTGATTTTTTAGGAGTGATACAATTGTTGTTTTTTATTTTGTTACTGTGATACAATTTTTAATACAAGTAAATTGATGTATTTTTCAAGAGTAAGAAAAAATTATATATTACTCTTATGAATATCAATTATAAAGTTTTAACTAATACTTTCTCTCTTCTTAATATTTTGGGCAAGATCCGCCTTTATAACAAATAAACTTCACATTATTTTATTTAGGTCGTATATTATCCACCAAATATTGTAAATGACAAAAAATGTTTCAATTGTGCAGTATTATTTTATATTTATTACTTGTTCTATTGCAAATAAAACTTACACTATAATTTTTTTTAATATGTCAATGCCTAACTTTCTCAATCAATTCATAAAGGTGAGATCTCCCTTCATTTTTTTTTTCCTATTCCATGGTTCGAAGGCACACAAGATTACCAGAGTCAGGACAAAAAACCTTGGATCAAATCATATATAAACAATAAATAAATGATTAGAAAAGGACAAAAAAAATAAAAATCAATATGTTTAGTGACACAGTTGAGTTGAGATTTAGATTGAGAAAAATAGAATAGAACTTTTTTTTCAATTAAAAAAGAAAGCAAAACTTTGAAGTATTACTAACGTTTGATTTTCATGCACACAACATCTTTTGCTTTTTCTTCCTTTAAAAGCCATATATATTATTCAGTCATATCTCTCATTATTCCATGTCAAAAGTTTCCTTCTTTTTCTTCTCTTTCTTTCTGTTTTTATCTTCACAAAGTTTCAGAGTTAACGCTGAAAAATAAACCAAATATTGTAGTACATGCATGTACCACTACTAAATCATGCTTTTTCTTCTTGAAGAAAATTAACAAGACCAAACACAATTCAGTACACTTTCACTTAGGATTCTTTTTCTTTAGACACCTCAAGTGAAACACTTTTCAATTAAAATAAGCACTTATGCTACTCAGAAACAGATCAAGAGCAGTCACCAAACAAAGTTTGATGGGTGAACAATCACCAAATCAAAATTTCACTACACTCCCATCTCTATTTGGTTCATCAAACTATAGAGATTTTCATTTCACTTCCAAAAAATCTCTCACTGGAACTGAAGCTTTGATAAGTCCAACATCAATTCTTGACACAAAAGCATTAACCTCATTTGAAAATCCTTTCTCAATTACCAATAGGAACAAAGTTTGTAGCTCAAGGGACAAAGTAGATTCAAAAACCATTGGTCTTGGTCTTATTGGTGTTCTAAAAGATGAGCCTTTTCATCAAAATTCTGATCATAAACTAAGCAATAGAAAAGTTCTCTTTGGAACTGAGCTTAGAGTGAAAATCCCTCCTCTACCACCTTCCATGTTTGAGTCACAAAAAAGTGTTCTTAGTTTGAGTGAGATGGAACTTTCTGAAGAATACACATGTGTGATATCTCATGGACCAAACCCAAAAACAACTCATATATTTGATAATTGTGTTGTGGAAGAAAGTTACTGTTCTGTCCCTAATAGTCCTCACTCTTTTTCACTGAATTTTCTTAGCTTTTGTTACACTTGCAAAAATCATCTTGAGCATACAAAAGACATCTTCATTTACAGGTATGTTTAGTACATTTAAATTTTATTTTTCTATTTCATGCTTTTTGTTTTATTTAGTTACTTGAGCAAAACTTATTAATGAGCATTAACTTGATGATCCTTTTTATTTTTTTTGCAGAGGAGAAAAAGCTTTTTGCAGTCAAGAATGTAGACACAAAGAGATGGTGTTAGATGAAGCAGAAAATTAATAATTTAATGTTCAAAATTTACTTATTATGTCTTTTTACCTTTTTAAGTTCTATTTGTGTGATTTTTCCTCCTTCAACCTTGCAAATAGAGATAAAAGAGGATGTATTGTAGAGTTCATTTCAAGAAACGTGAGCAGTATTGAATAGATTGCTTCTCATGATAATGATGCTATGATTGAAAATAGTGCCTTTTATTTTCCTTCTTATCTTAGTTGTTGGCCATGATAATGCTGATGCATATAATTATTAAATGGGGACCAATAAATTATTTCTCTCAAGAAGATTCCAATTACTCATTAATAGAATACTAGTACATGATGTATTCTATTATTATGATATGGTTTTCACGCCCCTCAACTTTAGATAAAAATCGAGCAAACCATTATAATACATAAAAAAAAACTGACATTGACAGAGAAATATACATTTGTTATAGGTCCTTTTCCTTACCTATTACTCCATGATCCAAATAATTGAGTATTAGGCATCAATGAGACACTTTGTACGTATTAACAACTGTGAGAATCCCAAAATTTCAAAGTTCGGTTTTAAAGCCATTCTGATATTAAATTACAAAAAATTATATCCACATCAAGTCATCAACAATTATAATTATGTGCCAAAAAGGAAAAGAATGCAATGGCTTAGGGGTGTACATGGGTTGGGCAAACCCAAAAAAACCCGTCAAACCTATTCAAAAAAACCCAAAAAAGTGGGTTGGGTTGGACGATTGAGTGAATATGGTTTTAAAAAATGAAAAACCCATACAAAATAATGGGTTTTGGGTAAAACCGAACCCATACCCAATAAATCCACTTACCCAATAATTTTCAAATTTTAATTTCATTTTCATAGGGAGGAAGAAGAATAACAAAGGTTTTAATCATAAATTTAGTCTAATTTCTAAAATTGACAACACCTCCTCTATATTGAAAATAAAAAAATGTTAAAGTTACAAATGATGTTGCAATTTATAGTTACTTTGACGCTAAAGCAATTTTACGTCATCCAACTTTAATTTGTTTTAAGTATTAATATTAAAATTTATTATTTTATGATGCTAAAAAAAAATGAAAATAGGTTACATAATTATTTTAAGAAAATAAAAAGTTGAGCAATTTTTATGAAGAAAATACAAGGACTCGTCATTTAGTCATTTCATATTAACAAAAAAAGAAATGGGTAACCCACTGCCCAACCCAAACCGAAAATTAGTGGGTTTGCCCAAACCTACCCATTAATATAACGGGTGGGCATTTTACCTAACTCAAACTGGAGTACCCTATATGGTTCGGGTCTTGGGTTTGGTCAAACCCAGCCCAAATCGACCCACGTACACCCCTAATTTAATATGAATAAAATTTATATGGACCAAAATAATAAGGACTAAAATAAATAAAAAATAGTATATTTGAAGGGACCCAAGGAAAAAGAAAAACTAATGAGACTATAAAAGCAAAATTACATATTTGCGGGTATCAACTTGCACGCCTTGTAATTTGGTGGTTCACATTTGTTTCAAAAGGATATTCGTCATTGCTTTCAGATGATCTGGTTGGCTTCTTTATGGGGCATTTGGAACAAGTGTAACTCGCGGATTTTCTGTAACAACAAGCAAATACTTGTTGGCGGTTTTTTTTTTTGTTTTTTGAAAGGATCTCTTGATGGTATCCAAAATCTCAAAACCACTCTTTTTATGATCTCCATTCTTGGCGGAATAACCCTTTGATTTGTATGGGTTATGTCAACATGTAATGTCGCATTTGAACCTTTGTTTTTTGTTTAGACTTTGTACCTTATGACTTTGTTTTTACTCTCTCTTAGGCAAATCTTGTGCTTCATTGAGATTTGAGACTCCTATTGCATATGCCTTCTTAAAAAAAATTGCAGTTACCAAATTACATATTTAGACAAAGATAAATAAGAAATCATAAGCGGCAAAGCTTGGGACCCAAAGTACTGAAACACATATTTAGACCAAACACATAAGGCACCCAACCATAATATACGACATATATGATATGAAAATGAAAGCAAATGGTAAACGAGACTTGGTGCGCATGAAAATAACAAGCAACCTTAACTAGATAAGTATTGTGCTTTGTGGAATCATTAACTAGAGAAATTGACGTTCTCATAAAAGGAAGAGTGAAGTGCTTAAGGTGAAAAATTGAAGAACGCAACGAAATTGGGACCCGAAGTACACTGAAAAGGGAGCATGCTAATATGCTAAGATGCTCAATTAATGGTAATATTAAAGAACCAACCAATGGAACCAGCAGGAAGATGGTGACTCCTTTGGCATCTCCAAACGTTATTAGTTACTATAGTTAGTACACGAATGACACATGAACATCAAAGGTGACAGCTTTCGCATTTTGATTAGAGTTATGTTCAAGCTTTCATAAATGATTTTTTAGCATTTAAATTTTAGTGTTGTTGTTTGATTTTTTGTGAGTATTTTTTAAATGTGTAAGTTGTAGAAGATAAAAAAAAAGTTAGAAGTTTTTTAATTTCTCAAAATTACGGTGTAAGTCGAAGTCCTTCCACTAAATCAAAGAAATGTTGCATGTCAATACTATGAATGGGTTCCATATTAATAGTTGTCATTTTAAAATATCAATGTAATATTTTATATTTTATTTTATTAATATACTATTATTTATTGTTACTCCACTTTACTGCTCCTCTAACTATAATTCATATGAGTGTTTTAGTACATGATATTAAATTTACTATTAAAATCAATACAACTAATATTTTTTTAAAAATCACACAATCTTTAAAAAGACAATTATAATGAATAGGAGAGAGTAATATATATAGTGTATGTGTCATAATTTGTGTCTTGAAAAACATTTCTTAATATATCAGGATGAGGGAGAAATAATTCACATTTTCACGGTAAGAATGACTTGTAGAGATTGAAAAAACATTACTCGTGAAAATAAAAAAAATATGGAACCCCATGACACTAGGATATGGGATAGGAGGAAATTATGAAAAGTTCCAGACAATATCTTAAATGGAAGTCCATTAATAATGATGATATAACCAGTCATCAACAGGTAAAATGGCACCCCGTCCAAATACGCAGGTCCCATGCATGTTGTAAAAATATCTATTTAGGTCCCATGAAGATAACTCAGCTGATAGGACAATGCATTGTTATATATAGGGGTCGGGATTCGAACCCCAAACACCTTATTTATTCATCTTATAAGGTGAATTTTAACCACTAGACTACCTGACCAATAAAAATATATATAATAATAGTGACAACATATATTAATAATTTATTGATCCAATTTATTAAAAATTCTTTAAGAAATTCAATTCCATTCAAGAGATAAATCATCTATGTTCATCCATTATCATATTTTTAATAGATGGGTATTCATCCGATCTATCTATAAAAGAATATTAAATTTTTGTTTAAAGACAAATGCCTTGTTTTAAAAAGACAGCATACCTTTTTCTTTTTAACTAAAAACGCTAGAAAAATAAACTGTTTATTTTCAAAAATAGAATACTTTTAAAAAAGAAAATGAATAATTTATTGTTAAAAAAGTAGAATAAATCATGATTAGTCTAAAATATTATAACTTGTTTAAAGAATAATATATTAATTACTATAATAATTAGTTACATATTATTCTTCAAAAAAAAAAAAAAAATAGTTACATATTATAAAAAAAATTGTTGAGCGGTATTGTAGCGTCAGTCAACAGTGGTTGGGGTGGAGCTCTACTGGATTCATTGTTGTTTAAGGATCAGCTTGGTTTGATCCCTATTGTCCCATGTAGCCTTTCTCTTCTTTCTTTTGTACTCAAATGACCTTTGTCTTGTGGTAAATTTTTTACTAAGCTAATTAATGATTTGGTCCCTTAAGTTATTTGTTGGTTACATTTTGGTTTCATAAGTTATTACGTTACAATTTGGTCGCTTAATTAGTATCTGTTAGCCAAATAAATCCTCACTGTCAGTCTTTTGCCAACACGTGAAATAGGTAAATGTGAACGGTGACGTGACAACTTGCAATGTGTATCCACCTTAGACATTGGCTTAACGATTTTGACGGTGGAGATTTATTTGGTTGACGAAGATGACTTAAAGGGACCAAATTGTAACGTTAATAACTTATGGACTAAAATGTAACCAACAAATAACTTAAGGGACAAAATCATTAATTAAGCCAAATTTTTTACTAAGCTAATTATATGAACTTGATTTCAACTTTTTATTAAAAAGACTTAATGATATACGAGTTTAATTAAGGTTGCTCAATGTAGGACAAATTAGTTTGACTTGGAGTATAAAATAAATAAAATTATAAAGTGGTTACAAAGGTGTTCAGTTAGAGAGTGCCTATTTACTCTATTAAAATTAAAAAATAGTAAAAGAAGGATTGTTAATATATTCCTTTATTACATGTAGCGGTAACAAGGCTTAGGGTCACCCCTACTTTTAAACCGAACTTAATAACAAATAAAATAAATCAATTTGATCCCACTCTCATCTATTTGATCCGTAAACTATAGGAATATAATCTATACTTTTTTTAATACATCAAGCTAGCTAGTTCCTAAACTACCATTCTCTCGCCTGTTTTTAAAACAATTAAGGGACTAATAAGATGGATTAATGATATTTTAGGTGGAGTGGTATTAGTGTTTAGGTAGGACTACCCCTAGTGCTAACTTGCACCCGTTTTTACATGCTACCGAATCATAAAATGAGAAGAAATTTTTACCATATTTTTCTTGTGGAACAAAGTCAATCTAGGGACAAAATAGTTGGGTCATATTTGGGTATCCAGGTACCATCAACATCCCTAATTAATACAACATGTATACATCATACAATACAACCAAGGTAGGATGTGGCACTGATGCAAGAATATGGGAAATTAAATATATGATCCATCCTAAATACGTCAAAACAAATGTGGAACAATTCTCCATTATTCCAACAATTGAACACAAATAGACTTGTTTGAAAGCTGGAGAAAAACGGTTGTTATTCAGTTAGAAGTGTTTACCGTCTAAGTATTGAAAATATTGTGGATAATACCCACCTGAGAAAACTAGGTTATTGGAGTGGTATGTGGAAATTGAAAGTACCTTCAAAACAGAACTTGGTGTGGCGGATTTGTAGAGATTGCTTTCCTATGCGTGCGAAATTAAATAGTAGACATATAAATTGTCCATTGGAGTGTGTCATGTTCAACGATCCACCTGAAGATAGTTATCATATTTTCTTTCACTGTGGCACCGCAAGTGACACATGGCATGTTGCAAATGTCTGGCATAGGATTGAACTGTCATTGAACCAGTTTGATAATGTGTCATGTTTTTTTATTCGTTAAATCAAGTGTCAACAACTCAAGCAGAGTCAATTACTACTATTTCATGGAGCATATGGAAAGCTAGAATTCTCAAGCTTTGACAACAAGTAACAGATTCAAGAAGTAAAATAGTGGAGAACACCTTTTAGAAGGTTGGAGGAGTGCAAATCGCAAGCAGCAGAATTCAACGTAGATATGCACTCCCACCCCTGTAGGTACTCAGCAACAAACTAATTTGATTGTGGATAATAGGAGTAACAAAATCAGGTGAAGGAAACCAAAGCGTGATAGGCTGAAATGCAATGTCGATGCCTCTTTTTCTAATTTCAATAATAAAGTAGGTATAGACATTTGCATCAGAGATGCCGAAGGCCATCATGCATGTTCTCTCCAAAACAATGTTGTTCACTCCATTATGTTCAGTTGATATAGGGGAGGCTTTGGGACTCTATCACGCGATTTAGTGGATATATGACATACAACTCACAAATGTTGATTTTGAGGTTGATTTGTAAAAAATAGCTGACTATTTTAGTAGAGGAGGGGGAGATATCACCGAATTTGGTATCCAATTTTGTAGTTCTCACTTAACAAACTCTCATGTTGAGTTTATTATCAGACAAACGAATAAGGTTGTCCATGAATTAGCCAATGCATCCACATCCTTAACCTAGCTTCCATGTCTTTGATGAAATTTTAACATTATCACTAATTTGATTAATAATAAAAGGCTATGAGCAATATTTTCTAAAAAAAAACATAAGTACCGACTCATGCATGATCCTGTTCTTCAATATCACACCAATTTTAATTCGCTATTTTCAAAATCCGTGTAATTTAATACGTTCGTGCCTTGTTACATTGGGGCACAAAATGAAAATCATTGTTCAAAACTTCCTGAAACTAATTCAACCAAAATATGGTAAAGAACATTACAAAATCAACAAATATATGTTCAACGTATAATAGCCATAATTTATGCATGCATATATTCATTGCTTTTCAAAGAAGATAAAATATTTTGGTTTTTTACTTTCATATTGAAGTCCCTCTAACAATCTATAATGAGTACTATAATAACCTATGTATGTATGTATATACATGATTTCATTCTAGGCCAGCGGCGAATACCATAATCTGGCCAAGCATGCATATACAATACACTAGTGCAATTCCACCGAAAATGGAAATTCATTTTTACTTCAACCAATGAACATTTACCTTTTTAGATGGTATTCATGAACTATCTTGACCCCACTAATAAATTGCTCATTTTCATTGGTTGATGGGTAAATTACCCACCAATCTTCAAAGGTAATTTAGAAAAAACCTTATATATAATGAATTAAAAATTTGAAACTGAACGCTATAATGAACTAACAGGAAAGTGAGTAAATTTATAAAATTTGGACACTATTAAGCAATCTTACGTTATGTTATTAAAAAAAAAATGGTATACCCTCCCTCTACTTGGTGGTAGCTATCAGTGATTCAACCAGTGTACATTTGAGTTGAAAAATGTAGTTGCATTCTTAATCTCTCTTGACTTAAATTGGCTGGCAGGATGCTTAAGTTGAACGGGTGTGTAAAGAAATAGAATCGAAGCACTAGAGTCCCACATCAGACAGCTATAAGTTTGGTATAAAATTGAAGGTAGGACTGCACCGTTAGGACACAATTCATTAAAGATGATCGATAAATTTGAGAATTTATAACATTTTGATTGCTTTCAGGTGATATGATAAGCTGATAGTTTTTTTTTTTGACAAAAAAAATATTAAATAGTTATTTATATCGCCTGAGGGTATACAAAATATTATAAATTCTCTTATAACAGTTCTAATATTTGAATACAGAATTTTTTGGACTTCATGGATAGTTTTTTTTTATTTTAGCTTAATAATAATAATAAGGGAAAATGTATAATTTTGAGTTTGAAGAAAGATTGAGGCTTGGAGAGAAGAGATAATGCATTTTCTTGTTTTTGTTTTTAATTTCCTAAATATCACCAAAAAAAATTCAAATTTTTTGTGTTCTATAAAATAAGAGATAGAGTTAGAGAGGGGGGCAAGGAACGGGAATGGATCCAGTAAGGATGACATATATTAGGGGATAGGGGAGATTGGGTTGTGGTGGGATCGAGAGGTCAGGGAGCATCTCGACAGGAAGATAGAGGTTAAAATAGATTCTACGAGAATAATCAACATGGAGGGAGGTCTGCTAGGTCTACGTCAAGGTTTGGGTATCAGTTTGGTGATGATAAACGACAACATGACATGTTTTGCGATTAGGAAATGGATGGTGTGTGACAATTCTCAGTGGAGCGTGAGTGATTGATGACGAGGGGACATAGTTTGTGCGTCGAGTTGAGTATAGAAGATGACCGAAGGTTGCTTCACAGCGACAAGAGGCTTCGACAGTTGTTGATCGTGATATCTATAGAAGGAACCAACTTATGGCTCTTATTGACCATGCAATGACTACAATTATTAAAAGGAACTTTGACAGCAACATTGTGAGACTTGAGAACATGATGTAGAACGTGAGGTGATGGATGACCGAGCCTATGGTGCCAACATTGAGAAGATGAAGCAGACATGGTTGAATAGACATGAGGATAGGAAGATGATGGCAATCTGTAGACATTGCCATCATTCGGACCTTGAAGAAGACTCACCCCCGTAGTTAAATCCTTGACCTTAAAGAAAGAAGGAAAAAATTCAATGGAAACATCATTAGTATTGCATAATTGAGACACAGAGATTAGATTTTGAGTGACTC
>Ga0315914_1003835_pt1 | contig 22671 bp, 19 predicted proteins | sample MpolenodulesMG_FD_203920 | JGI IMG/M metagenome (GOLD analysis project Ga0315914, IMG submission 203920) | Medicago polymorpha root nodule microbial communities from Los Angeles, California, United States - elongated nodules | ecosystem: Host-associated > Plants > Roots > Nodule | place: USA...
AAAATATGTGAACTACTAGTTGAGGCATGTTAAAAATATGTGAACTGCCAGTTGAGATATTTTTATTATAGATCCAGTCAGGGCCATTCCTGAGTAACTAGAGACTCGACACTAATGTAAAAATAGACCCTTAATAAAATAAAAACATAATTTTTTTTTAAAAGAGCAAATTATAAATTTAAATTGAAAATAAGATCCGTAAAGATAAAAAAAAAGTCATTATTGTAACTAGCACATAAAAAACCAATATTCTAATCAATAATATAAAAATACAACTTCAAATGAATATCTTTATGAATTTTCTAGGTTGTTATTTTCCTTAATTTGTACAATGGCAAAAATAAAAGGTTTATAATGTTTTTTTAGAGAATAATTATAATGTTTGTTCTTTTAAATAAAAAATTATGACATTTGTTGTTAATGTTTTAAAATTATATTGTGCTTTCATTTCTAAATATACAATCCATAATAAATTATGTCCAAGTCAAAAAGGCCTCTCATACTAAAAATAAAAATTAATTAAAGAATTGAGTTGAGGGTGTTGACCCCAGGACCAAGTCAATACCAACTCGCATTGCTACCACTAGGCCACTTCAGTTTTACTGATAAGTTTTTCAAGCCATTTGTATATATAAATATTTTAGAATTCAGCTCTTTACCCAAACCGTTTCACTCACTCCCAAAGTAAATGTCCAAAATGCCCTTACGTGAGTTAAGTCACGCTGGGTACTACTTTTGTTCAAAACCCAGCAGGCAACCACACAGCTCCATTTTTTCTTTCTGTCCACCTCCAAAAACCCAAAAAGTGCGAATTTTTGGGTCAAAATCTTCATTCCAAATCATTGCAAATCGTCAGGAAACAAGTTTCTACGCTCATCATGCATCAAAGAACAAGTAATGTACCGTCAAAACTCTTTCATTTTTGTTGGTAGTTTCGTTTTTCATTTCAGTAGGTGTAGGCCTCATCGTGAGTTAACTCACGCTAGCTGTAAGGGCTGCATGAGTTAACTCACGCTACTGTGATGTCCAGATTTTGAAATTTTGCACCACTTTTTTTACTTGCTTTGCTTGCCACACAAGTTATTTATTTATTTTTTTTCTTTCTTATTTTTTTATTGAATAGACATTGAGTAAGATGGTTGAAAATGTGGGGAAGGATGGCGTTGAACCTAAACCGCCAAAAGCAAACCTTCCGGCGAAGCTTTCGGCGTAGGCATAGGTTCCGGCGTAGCATCCGGCGATGTCAAACCAACCAAACAAGTGGAATTTAAAGTGAAAATTCCTTTTCAAGCTCACATAGTTCACAACGAAGCAAAACCGGTACCTACCGGTAACTTTGAAGAGAAGCCTAAACCGGTACCTACCGGTGTTCGTGTTATTGAAGTAAACACCGGGTCATTTTTTACAACAATTGAAAGATGGAGAGATCGTGAAGAATTACTTCGTTGGGTTCGTCGACAATCGGTAAGGGCTGGATTTACTATTTCTATAGATAAATCTAGTACAATAACGCCATACAGGACGATGCAATGTGAAAGGAGTGGTGAATGCAAGCCACCTAAGACGAGGAAGAAACCGAAGCTTGAAGGCACGAGCACAAGGAAATGAAATTGTCCGTTTAGGTTGAAATGCTTCTTTGATATAAAAAAAAACACAAGATTGGTGGATTGCAATGCTTTGTGGAATTCACAACCATGACTTGCCGCCAAAGTTATCCGGCCACCTTCTTGCGGATCGACTAAAAGCGGAGGAGAAGCAAAGAGTTATCGACATGACAAAGAGATTGGCAAAGCCTAGGAATATTCTCACGGATTTGAAGGAAAAAAAACAAAGAAAATTTGACATTCATCAAGCATATGTATAATGCGCGAACTAGATGGCGCAAGGGGCAAAGAGAGGACAAGACGGAGTTGCAATACATGATTACAAACTTGGAGAAGCATCAATATGTCTATTTCACAAGAGCAAATAGCGAGGAAACCACTCTTGAAGCCTTATTCTTTGCTCATTCGGATTCAATTGATATACTTAACACTTTTCCCACTGTTTTGGTCATGGACTCCACCTACAAAACCAATACCTACCAAATGCCGTTATTTGATATTGTTGGTGTCACCTCTACCAAAATGACTTATTCGGTTGTGTTTGCCTTTCTTTCCTTTGAAAGAGAGAATAACTTCATTTGGACACTTGAGATGTTGGTTGGTCTTTTGACCTTAAAACGCAACATGCCTGAGGTGATTGTCACCGATAGGGACCCCGCTTTGATGAAAGCCGTTTCCGACGTTCTCCCTAAAATGGACCATGTACTTTGCTATTTTCATATTGAGAAGAATGTCAAATCTAGGTGTGTCACGGATTGTAGAGTCAAAGCCAAGCCTTCGAAAGGAAAAGTTGTTGACAAAGATGCGAAGGAAGCGGATGATGACAAGCATTGTGAGCTTGTTAAGAAAATAGTGAGGGCTTGGATAGATCTGGTTAACTCTCCTACAGAGGATTCATTTGCAATTGCATGTTGACATTCAAAGATGAGGTATGCGGACCGTTTTCATTGTTTGTTAAATATGTTGAGGAAACCGTTTTGCCCCTTAGGAAGCATTTTGTGAGGGCATAGACAAATGAATACTTGCATCTAGGGTGTAGAACCACCAACATTGTTGAATCGGCTCATGCACAATTGAAAAGATACTTGAGGAGTAGTGTGGGAGATTTGGCATCATGTTGGGATGAAATTGACAAAATGTTGAAAAACCAATTCGGTGAGATACAAGGGAGTTTTGGGAGGAGCATAACTGTCATGGTACACAAATACAGAAAAAACAAATTATTCTCAGAGTTGGAGGGGTATGTCTCTAAGGCCGCTTTGGGTTTCATCTATGAAGAATTTGAACGCTCTAAGAGTTTCGGCTTTGCTAAAGAAGATTGTGGTTGTGTGCAAATGACAACGTTCGGGTTGCCTTGCGCTTGTATTCTTGGCGAGAAGCGAAAGAAAAAATTGCCTATTCTTTTGGATGAAATACACCCTCATTGGCGAAGGTTATGTGTAATTGGAGAAGAGGTTGATGCCAATTTTTTCATTATGGAGGAATGGAATGCCATTCAAGAACGTGTCAAGAGGGCCCCTTACAAGATGAAACTCTTCATCAAAGAAAAGTTGCGTGACCTCGGATTTCCGGAGGACATAATGTTGAAGCCACCTCCGAGAAAAGTGGCCACCAAGGGAGCACCTAAAAGGGTGAAGTCTACACCGAAAATGAGGTCCACGGGTCGAATCCCCTCTACGTGGGAGACTATTGATGCTCAAAATCCCGATAGTCAATGCTCACATGGCAAGAGTAATGTTCCAAAGAGTAAGGTTCACGACTTGGCACTTGCTCCCGGTCACAAGCTTCGACTCCTACTTCAAAACCAACACCTTATTTGCAAATACCATACATTTCACAAATTCCAAATATCATGAGGCCTTACATTGAAGACATTGTCAATGTTAGAGGGGATGGTAATTTCGGTGGCCGATTGTGTAATTTGGATATTTATGGCCAATATGTAACTAATATTATATATTATATAAATATATGAAATGAATTATTTTTTTGGTGGCCTGTTATGTCACACCAATTATTGCTCGCATGACTTTGTCTCTAATTATTCAACTATTTATTTTATCTCATATTTGTTTTTCATTATATTTTGTGAAGCGAAACATGTCTGAAGATGCACAAGATCCAGTTAAACTTGAAGTTCGTTCTGTAGATGTGAAAAGGAGGGCTTGGTTCACTGTAAACCCCACCGACAAGTTGGACGAGTTGAAGGCAAAACTTGACGACTTCTTTATCCATATTGGTTCAAATCATAGAACACGTGATGTGATAGTAAATGTGTCAGGCCTGGACTTGGGGGAGGATAAGGAAGAGGACTTCTGAAAGACCATGTATTATCCACAACTTCTCAAAGATGATAGCGACATTGATTACATGTTTAGGTTAATGGTTGAAAATAACACTTTAGATCTTTTTGTCCGATCCGTTGAAGTGTAATATTTATTTAAGTGTAATAGTATAATGTTTTCCGAATTTGTGTTCGTATTGTTGATTTTTAATGAATTTGTGTTTGTGTAATTTAACGATGAATTTGGGTCATTTTGACCGTTTATGTGAGATTATGTAATTTTAGAAATTTATGGACAAATTGGTGTAATTTGGATCGTTTACATGTCATTAAGTGTGTTTAAGTGGTTACGGGCCATTCCCGGCGAATTTGTGTAATTTGGATCGTTTATTGGTGATTACGTGATTGTGAGAAAAACGGTGTTTTTGTGTAATTTTGTTCGATTATGTCGTATTATCTGATAATGTGGCGTGATTACGGGTCATTTTTTACTTTTCAAATATCTGTTCAGTAGCACACTGCATTAAATGCAGTTTCTGCTATGAACGTGAGTTAACTCACGCTAGTGCAAACGGCAACGTGAGTTAACTCTCGCTGCAGTTAACACTAGCGCATGTTAACTCACGCAGCATGTGTTAACTTACGTTCACATTTGCACTAGCATGAGCTAACATGCGTGGGGGTATATTCGTCTTTTCACTTGGGAATGAGCAAAACCGTTTGGGTAAACAGCACAACTCATCCAAGTTTATAAGTGATGGTTATGGGTTTACTATTGATTTGAATTTCAAAATGGACTTTGAAAACATACGAACTGGTGCGGCTTTTTGCACTCCCCATTTTAAAACTTTATTCGGCAACACATATTTGATTAACTTCTAGACTACATTCACTCTAGAGTGTTATTGGATGTTTATTTACATTGGTATGGTGTTTGAAGGACTGAGATTGCACCTATTAAATCAATTGTACACTACTGCCTAATAACGTGATTGCAGCTATGGCATCTAGAAATTTTGATTAGTGAAGGATAGGTGTTTGGATGTTTATTTACATTGCTATGGTGTTTATATGATTACCAACTGAGAATCCTAACCAACGCAATAAGGGTAGAATTCAAGAAGTTACAACAGTTATAGAACAAGGTCAAAGTTAGCACAAAAATGGACAAACAAGAACAAAAATTAGGTGACAAAACCCAAACTTTGAAGAGGGTTGAGCCAGCAAAAGTGAAAATCAAAAGCTAAAATCTCATTATTCGCTTTCAACCGTAAAAAAGAAGAAGATAAAATATCACTTTATCAAGTTATTGGTGCTTTGAATACTCCTTATGCTAAAAGATGTGACAGTTTTTCTCCTTCCAAATGACGCAAACACAAGCCACCCAAATCAATTGGAATCAAGATCGAACTTTTAAGAATGGCCTCCTAACTCGGAAAATTCGATGAAATGGTCAGAAAGGTGATTAAGACTTACTGATAGAATTCAATTCATAACCAATGAAGAACAACAAACCAAATACTCCCAAATTCAGATAATTAATATGTCATATGTACGATCAAAATATATTTAAAAATAAAACAACAACATTTTAATGTATTTTTAAGAAGACAACACACCTGATGAGCTTAGGAACGCTGAAGAATAAAGAGCTCAAAGCTCAAACCTTCAAAATTAATATAAGCCACTTATTTACTAACATTTGTCCATAGAAAACATCTATTAAGTAAAAAGTTGGAGATAACAACAATTATGCAATTATATATGTGATCTGTCTGGTGAGGAACTGATGGAGGCAACGACGGTGGAATGTGCTCCAGTACGGTGACGAAGAGTCTTTGTAGTGGGATGAAAGGTGCTTGCAGGCACGTAAACACTCCAACGCTCAAGTCAATATGGGAAATGAGATGGAATGTGTGAAAAGTGTGGGAAAACTAAATCATACCTTGGGGGTGAGGTTAAGTTACCCTTAAATAAGCGTATGTAAGAATAACCATTTCCGTGAAATGTGTCGCCTCATCAAGAGGCCATTGGAGTACGCGTGTACGGTGTCTGATGCACGAAAACGCGCTTCAGTGGAGTGACGTGCATCACTATTGGAGTGCTCCCTTGGGCGATGCCCCTTGGTCAGGTTGACTTTAGGTCCACGTGTTATCATAGGATTGGCCTTCTGGTCGATCCAGAACAGTATGTATAAAATAATTGAAGACACTTTAGCATTTTTTTTTATTAGAAGACACTTTAACATCTACGAATTATAATTTATCTATTGTGTCGTAACATTTTAAAGTTGTTTATAAAAAATATTCAGTATGTAAAACACTATAAAAAAACATTTTCCTCTATGTATCTGAAGCAATTATTCATCAACAGATCTCTCATATAGTTGGTCATTTGATTCTTCTTTATTGAAGATACAATATATTTCCTAGTTTCCATTAATATTTTTAAAAGATCACTAATAAAAAATATTAAATGGGGACATCGAACATTGTAATAGCACTTGTATAAATAGAATTGTGTTTTGAAGTCATTATACTTTATGTCTTTAAACCAGTTGTTAAAAGATCAAAACTATAGATGTCAAAAGGGCAGTTGATATTGATATGTCCTAAATCCGTAGGATATGAAAGTGTTCAATACGAGACTCATAAACTTGACGGGCAAAGGGAGAAAATAGAAAATTAGAGTGGTTTTCCTTTTCCAAAAATACGATCTTAAGTATGGTTAGCCAATAAGTTAATTTTATGGCTTATTTGTTATCATATTTGGATAACAGTAACCAGCAAATGAGAATGTAGTATTTTCTTGAAAACTTTCAAGTACAGATTTACCAAAAAAAATTGCCTCTAAAACTCCATAAATTCTATCATGAAAATATTGTTATAGTTTCATGGAAGAGCAAAACCTTTCTCGTTTCTTTTCTTTTCTTCTTTCAGAATGTATGGATGAGGGACCCTCATTGAGGGTCATAAGAACTAAAATCATTGAGGAGGAACAGAAGAGGCAAATACAGAATGCCAAGAAATAGTAGCTAGGGAAAATGACCCAAAAGAAAAAAAAAATTATAGAACATACAGCTCTTAAAGGATCCAAAGTATCGATTCAAAGTTAAAGCTAAAAAGCTCATCAAGAACAACAGGAACTGAACATATTTTTCTTTGATCCAGACCCATTAACCAGGGTTACTCGATTCACAGACAATTCAGCCTTATAGGAATCAGAGTTTAAGACTTTGCGGCTGATATTATTGTAAATTTCGCGGATGACAATCTCAAAAGCCGTTTGAACATTGGTAGAATCGAGTGCTGATGTCTCCATAAAGAACAAACCTTCTTCTTCTGCAAGAGCTTTGCCTTCCTCTATGCTCACCTCTCTGATATTCTCCAAATCACACTTATTTCCCACCAACATTCTCGCAACAGTGCTATCATTTTGAGCTGCAATTATGCAAGAATCAAAAACTCTGTTATGAAACTGAAACTTTATGGAAAGCAAATATCTGATATGAATTAAGAGTATTAAAGCGCATTATTAGTAAAATGTCAAAGGTAAAAGCCAAGTTTTAAAACTTCATCTCTTCGAAATGTCTGTGACTGACCCAAGTAGCAGACACAATTAGCCAGACTGATACTTAGCCTGTAGTCACTACATCAGCAGATCTAAACTGTTTGACGAAGATTGGACAGCTTCTATTTTGACATCACAAAATCAAATTTAAAATACAAGCTGTCTTATCCTCATCCAACAGTCGAGACCCATGACCGTTGCAGATTATCCATTTCCCGTCACAAGTATCAAATAAGTATAACTTGGTACTCAAGGTTTTTCCATCAATTTAGTTTGTCAATAATGCAAGTATCATCACTTAGGTTCTCCGAATATTTCTGTGACATCTATTTAATCCTCAATAATGCAAAGCCCGATCATTTTACTCCATTTATCATACAAAATACCATCAAATTAGCCCTGATTAAGGGCTCCATTATACTCATTTCTTAGTCCAACAAAAAAGGATTAATTTGATGACACTATCCATAATGGAGAAACTCAATTGATAACATAAAGAGGACAATGTGCGTTGAATAAAGCAAATGGAAGTTTATATAACAAGTTCACGTTGTCCATAGTTAAGAATATATGCACACAATAGCATTCCATCTTCAAAATTCACAATACAGTCAGTCAGGAACCACTCATCGTGGTTCAACTTGTTAAAAAGATATCTGCAAGTTCTCTACAAAAGTATGTCTTATTGTTAACTTCGAAAAATCCATAAAAATATCTCATCTACGGTCACGGGAGCCATACATACATCTAGCAAAAACAGGGATCATATACCGTTTATCAAATATAATAACCTAGCGTCCCTTTCTAATAATTTGCAAATTTTAGGCCTCTACGAGGTAACTCCCATTCATAACATGAAGAAAACAAAACCAGGTAGATATCCTTCCAAATTCAAATGTATTTATCCTAATTCTAATCAAATGAAAAAATCCAGATCAGCGCAATATATGGAAAGAATAACATAATATATGATCATTTTTAAAAATTAAATGTTATGGTAATATATTTTTAAAAACTAGTCCAAATATCTTAATTTATAGCGTAAAGTTTTCTAATAATGTCAAAGCATACATAATTAAGGAGTTAATGGTATGCATAGTTAGTGTAAAGATCTTATACATGATCGAGTAATCACAGATTATCATGTGTGATTGTTCAGATGTGGCAATTTATAACTTATTGACAATGCATTAATTTTTTGAGGCATACAATGTACTTTTTTCTTTTTGGTGTTAACCTGATGGAAATGGGGTTTTGGTAATCCGGAATTCGACCGAGTGATAAGTAAGGGTTTCTCAAGAACTGTTTCACACAGGAATCGAGTTTGGGTTATCAATACAATGATATTGTATCAAAATTAAACTTAATGGTTGAATCCGAACAAAGATAGAACAATATCCAAAATGTATCTATAACTTACGTTCACAATCGTCATATGATAGCTTATGAAAGCAACTTATCCACACCTTACACAAAGTTTTATTCCATCTATATCCCCTCTTAACCTCTTTGGTTGTAAAAGCGCCTCTTGAATAAGAATTTAATTAAATCGTTCAATCAAACATCCACCTAGTCTACTCTTGAATAAAAGCGTCTCAATCTAGTCTCCGTGCACATAGCTCAGTTGATAGATACAATACATTGAAATATGTAGGGGTCAGGGATCAAACCTCAGACTCCACTTATTCACTCTAAGGGTGAAATTCTAAACACCAGACTACTTGACCAAAAGGTGAGTTCTCTTTACTCAATCGGTTTTTCTCCGTCCGCAAAAATAAAAACCACAATCCCTTACTATAAGCACTTTTCACCATTTTTACAAAAACATATTTAGTAATTTATAAATGAAACAATTTTTTTAGAAAATTTTATACTATTTAAAAACAAAATAAAAATGAATCTCCAATAGTAACATTCAAGAACATATCCCTAAAAATAGGCAAATTAGTCCACAAAATCAAACTCAAAAAAGTCAATAATATATACATCAACCATCATATACGACACCTATAATTACACTGAATTATGCTATTTTCTCAAATTAATATATGTGTCTGTGTGTCAATGTCGCGTCCGGTGTCTCTACTTTATAGAAAGAAAGTAAGGGTAATAGAAACACTTACTAGTGAGTTCATCAAGCCACCTCTTGATACTTTCAAACGTTCCTCTCCTACTAATATCATAGACAACAAGAGCACCAAAAGCACCACGATAGTAAGCAGAAGTAACAGCTCTAAACCTTTCTTGTCCAGCAGTATCCCAGATCTGTGCTTTCACTTCTTTACCATCGATCTCCACCATCTGCGTCTGAAACTCAACTCCAATTGTTGCTTTTGAATTTGAATCGAACTCGTTTCGCGCGAATCGGGAGAGGAGGTTTGATTTTCCTACGGCGGAGTCGCCGATTAAGACGATTTTGAAGAGGTACTCTTCTCCTCCTTCGACGTTTTCTTCTGACATTGTTGTGATTTTTTTTTAGGTGGTGTGGAAATGAATTTGAAGAGTGTGTGTGGATGGAATGTGAAGAACGTGAAGACGATTATGATTATCTTTTTCTGTTGGGGTTTTGGGGGTTTTAAATGTTTTTGAAATTGATAAATAAAGAATTTTGGTATCAAAAAAAAAAATAATGAGTTTTTTTGGACAAGGTGCGTGATTAGTGGCGGGTTTTTTGTGATTTTGAGTGCTAGGGTCTAAAAAGGGCTTTTTGACTTGCTTAGCACTACTTTTTGACTCAATAAAAAATGGACAAAGAGAGTTTTTTTAAGGAAAGGGAATAATTTTTTTATTTTTTCAATTTTTAATAGATTTTTTGAATAGATCTTTTTGCCTAATAACTTGTGATTTTAGCAAAAAAAATTAAAATGTCATAGTTAATATGCAAATCACTAAATACCTTGTTGTGATTGAACATTTTAAAAAAGGGTTTTGACACTTATTAAGGATTCTAAAATAGAAATGATTGGTAAGTTTTATATAAAAAAAAAATATTTTTTAAGTTTCAATGTGTTTAATGCATCAATTTCAAGATAAACTTTCTTATTTAAGCTTCTTAACAAAAAATATTGATATTTTTGTTTTATTTACAAAGCTAGGAGAGACAAAAAAATAACAAAAATGAAAAAATACTATAATATATAGAATCAAGTTTTTGCAAAGTCTGCCACAAGGAGGTGTGATATGTGTCTCATAGGTGTACGAACTATAAGCTCCATTATTGAAGAAACACGAAGCTTAACTAGGAAATCAGCACAACAATTTTCTTTGGGGATGGTGTGGGGACAATAGAAGTAAGTCGGTTAAGGTTGCGAAAATCCTCAACTTTTTGAATTAATGTAACATATTTATCGAATTTAGTTGGTTCTCGAAGGATGATGATAGGAAGATGATGAAGAAAATATATAGTCAATAACAGCTTGGAAGATCAACTCCTCTACAAATATAAATCATCGGTGTGTTGTTTAACAAAAAAGATGTTATGTGTCTGCAATGTAACTTAAGAAATCTAAAATTCATGGATGACGGAGAATGCCTCCAAATCCAACTCTAATATTACAAATTAAAAACATTGATTTATTTTAATTTTAAATAATAATTATAACATTGACCTATGTCAAAATAAATAATATAAGCAAAATCTTTAGCCGCGGATTTAGTTGTTAGATTAGTTGTGAGGGGTGGTGATTAAAGAGTGGTGCACCACTCTATGAGCAATTTAAAATTATGGTTGACAATTGACATAAATATGTTTAAATTTTGACGGTTAGCACCATCGCCATCTTTAAATGTGCACAATCAACACCTCCAAAAAAAATTGTGCACAATTAAGTTAGGTTGTAGCGGTATAGTTTTGATGAATTTTAAGATCAAAAAATTATTCTTTAAAAAGATAAAAAAAATTATTCAAGGGAAATGTTAACCCGTGCCCCCATGACACTAGTTAAGGTCTTTAAATAGTAACTTATCATAAAAATGTGTGTAATTAATGCATTGGAAATCGAAATATTTGACTTTCTTATAAAATAATTTCTTCTTTTAGAATCCTTAAAGAGTGTCCGAGGGCACTAATTAACATTTTCCTTAAAACTATATGCATTTTTTTAAAATAAAATATATGCAATTTGAATCAACGCATAATTAAATATCTAGGATTGATTATTTATTTTATATGATAAAAGTTACACCATACAGTCATTATTATAAGTAAAAATCAATATTTTAGATTCATTCCTTAAATGATGTATGTGGTCTATAATAAAGATCATATACATCATTAATTGAATGGATGTAAAATGTTAATTTTTGATTATAATAGTGATCGGAGATTGTATTTTATTTCAATGAAAAGAGCAGCGGTGACACAACTTCGATCATAGCTCCTCTCAAAAAAAAAACTTGGAACATAACTCAAAATGCAGCATTATAGGACCTGGCCAATAGGTGGGCAACCATAATGATTTTACACTAAATGTATTTTTTGAAAGAAAAAAAAAAATAGGGAAGTAAAAAGTTAATAGAGAAGTAAAAAGTTTTGATCTACACTCTTGGATAATTGACCAAAACTTAGACAATTTTTAATTTTCAATTTATGGTATGGTGCTACTAACTGTAAAAATGTGCACAATTAAGTTAGGTTCCAGCGGTATAGTTTTGATGAAAAAAAAATGGTTAATTCATCAGTTAATTAATTTAACTAAATGGATGAACTCAAATTATTTATGAAATTGTGACGAATCACTAGGGAGAGAACAATCTTTGGCCAAAATTTCAGAGTTGACAAACCCTTCAAAATTGAATTGATTGTGTTTTTATTCGTCATGAGTTCTTTCAAGTTCGAACCTGAGTCACCTTTTTTTATTGGTTAAAACTTAAAATTCACAAGAGTTTCAACATTTACATGTGACCCAAACAAATTTTAACCTCTAAAAGAGTGTTAAAAAAATGCGTGTTAGAGTGTGTTGATGACACTCATATTCTAAGATACTGCTGTCATATACTCAAACAAATTAAACAGCAAACATTCCTACCATCAATAAGCTCTAAATTGACAACATCATAGAAGGCTTAGAAGATGCAAAACTAACCACCTTCCATCCATTGCTGCATAAAAACTTTACAGAGACAGAATAAATATGAAAACTAAATCATTTTAATTCATCCATCACCCTCAAGTCCTAGGAACGAAAAAGATAAGCTATGGTGTTGCTGAACCTTGGCCAAAACTTATTTTCATCATGTGGAAAGTAAAAGAATTGGCCATGTGGAAAATGCAGTCAAGCAATGACTTTATTTATATAAAGTACATTTCTTTGTTCAGAAGAAAATGGGAAATTTTCTCTCCCCTGAAGCATAAGAAATGATGCTTCTCTTAAGTGGTGATACATAATTTGCTCCATTGAAGGCTGCGCCTCGCAGAAAATTAAAAGGTCCAAAATCAATAGAGTAAGCTTTTTGGAAGCCATCAAGGATAGCCATCATCGTAACATTTGCTGGTTTCCTCTCCTGTTCGTACTTCTTTAACAAATTTACCTGAATATCAACATCAAGAAAATGAAATAACCATATCATTCCAGTAAAGAGGGAAAATGTTTGAGTACTTTTTGAAAACCGTGCAAAACCCTCCTCCAATGGTTTGCTTATTTCCCTGCATTTGGGGGCTACCCTCCCTTCACTAGCTGAGCTGGTTGGCACCTTAGGCTGTGTTTAGGAGTTGGGTCTTGGAGGGAAAAGGAGGGGGAAGGTTTATTTGACATTTAAAAGTTAAAGAAATTATAAAATGTTTATAAAATCGATTGAAAGAGTGATTGAAATATTATATGATCATCTATCACATTATTCATTCAATTTTTAAAAAAGTATCAAATATATATCAAGATATAGACTCAGTCTTCTACAACCTTCCCCTCCAAAATCCAACTCCCAAACATACCTCAAGAGAAGTCCAAGACACCGTGATAAAAGCATTGGAGACATAACATACACCTCCAATATGGGTTCCTAAAGCAATTCACTAGTCTTTAATCTTATAAATATCATGATATAATTATCAGAGTCATAACATACCTCTCCAATATCGGATCCCAAAGCAATTCCCTCAGCAATAACTCTTGAAAGAGAATATGCATCTCCAAAACCCAAATTAACTCCTTGACCAGCAAGAGGATGGATCGTGTGGGCTGCATCTCCTATTAGAACCACGCGCTTCATTGCATAGGAATTGGCATGCCGTAAAGACAGAGGAAACACCATCCTTTCAGATGCCAATCTTATTGCTTTTGGAGGAATTTCAAAGGGTTCATTAGCTGATAAAGTTCCATCCATTTTAAGCCAAGAAAATATGTCACGAGCTCCTAATGAGCTTGACGTAGGATGAGGTCCATATCCATAATCCAAAGCAGAATTCACGTCCTTCAAAAACATTTCTTCTGTTATTGATTTGCGGTCATGTGACTCTGTTGGACTCATGGTCCAAACAATATTGCTAAAACTTTCACCCATGGGTAGAAGTGCAATTGGACCGTTAGGTAGAAACCGTTGCCATGCACAATGGTTAGCAGAAGTATGCTCTACAGTGCAGATGATTGCATTCTGAGAGTAATTCCATCCAGTTGTTTTGAATCCGGCTAATTCTCTAACGCGTGATTTTCCTCCATCAGAACCAACCTTCAGAACAAACATCCATGAAATTAGACTCCAATTGTAGTATATTAAATAAATTATAACAATCACACAATTGCTAATGGGACTCTAGATATGATTTTGTCCCTACTTGTAGCATTGCAACATACTCTCTCCGTTCCTTTTTAATTGTCACATTCATAGAAAAAAGATTGTTCCTTTTTTTGACGTTTACAAAGTTCAATACAACATGAACTATTGCTTTGTCAATGATATCATTAACTATTTATTATAGAGAGAAATAAATGGAATGAGATAATACTAGTTAGGGGTATTATAGGAAAAAGATAAATAATTTTGTTGAATATAATAAAATGTATTGGTTATCTTGGTATATGAGTAAAAAAATTCAAACAGATTTTCACTTACCACCAACTTGGCATATATGCTACTGCCATCACTAAGTTCCAGCTTTGAAGCATGACCTTGAGCAGGTGAAGGTTCTTTGGATGGCGTGTTCTCCTCCACAACGGACATAGAGTTTGTATTTAAAGTCATTGAAGTTAACCTCGACGGATAGAATGTTGTCTTGAAATCAGAATCCTGTCAACAAGTTTGTAGTTCTCGGTGTAATGTAACTGTAAGAGTCATGCCTTGGAATAAAAAGTTATACTCATTGAAAACATAATAAGCGAAGTATTTGATTGTGAAACCACCGAAGCAGTCAAAAGAAAGCTGAAATTAAAAACATAAAAGTGAAATAGTACAATTACATACTTCTAGAACAGCCGGGGACAAGACAGTATTGCATATCAATGACATTACCAAGCATACTGTTCAAGAGTATCTTCGCACACATAGTAACAAAATTAGTGGAAGAATATGAAAATATGAGACTTCCTATTTATTGAATTCTAATTTTATTGCATGAATGAGACTAAAATTGATACTGAATTGCTTAGAGATTGATTCTCACCCTTGTGACTATATAACAACAGTATGCCCTTTAATACCACTTTGATCCTGTACCTCACTGTCTCTCTTAAACACTTAGCAATCCACCCACAAAAGGTTCATTGAGAGTTTAAACACCGTGTTTCCTAGATCTTGGTTTGAAGGATTTACAAAATTCATGGAGTTTGGGTATAAGAAAATCCAAGGTAACCATGATATCTTTATTAAACATTCAGCTATAGGGGGGTGACTAACTTCATGATGAGAAGTGTGAATTGCAGCATAGACTAGCCAAAAGGTTTGAGATAAAGGAGATGGAAAAATCAAGTATTTTCTTCATATTGAAGTTACATATACCACAGAAGGGATTTTCATATCTCAGTAAAAATAAGCGACCAATTTGTCAGTAGAAATGCAAAAGATTGGACCTAAACCAGTCACTACCTTGATGGGCCCTGATGAAAAATAGGGAGATGCTAAAGAATAACTAGTCATTTACAAGAGAATGGACCAAATGTTGGTGGGTAAGCACGTATACCTCGCTCACACTAGGCCATACATAAATCATTAACATAATCAGTACTTGGGGCTATTCCCCAGGACTATGAGAACTACTTTGGCTGAAGATGGTCCTAGATAATATGAGTCGGACTGGAGGGTCCTATGAAGCTCCTCATTTGCCCTCTTTATAACATCACAAAATGTTATGTAGTATCAGTTCAAAGTCAATAAAAATAATTCATATTTCTTAAAACGGTATTAGTCATAATCAACCATGAACTCCATATCACAGACATAGGATGTGAATTATACCTTAATGCATGACAATAAGGAACTATGAAGAACTTTATTCTCTGCTACACACCTGGTTTATAGAATTTTTGCAATTAGTAATGTGATAGCTGTTTTCAAAGAGATTTGCTTGACTACAACATGTACACTTACCCTAGAAAGTCTTTATTTACATCTCCTGCATCGTATCTAGCATACCCAAAACCAGTATAATCCCAGACCTGCAGAAAGATACAAAAGAAACTGAATTTTTGAATAATGGAATAAACAATGATGTCAGAGGAAAACGGCATCCTTAGGCCACAAGGAGAATCTACTAAGTTGAAGCAAAAAGTGCATGAAAAGCACTTGTTAAGGCTCTTAACTTAGGAAAGTAAAAATATTACAATCAACAACAAGAACAACCAAACGAGTATTCCAACATGGAGTTGGCTATATGGATCAATTGACAAATTGACACCATTGGGTCCTATCAAATTTGAGAGCTCGATCACATTTCCAAACATCAAATTATTTCATCTTGTGAAAGATTGTTCCTTTTTCAAGTTAAACTAGGAATTTTATGATTGAAGATGTTTTGTTGAAACATTAAGGTTTACACTTAAAAGAAAATATGGGTAATAGTAGGCTGAAAAGATAATTTATATGTGGAATGTTTCATGATAGGATATCTTTTTTTTTTTCTTCAGAAAATGATATGATATCCTAGTACTGGCAATTACACTACTAAAAACTAGGTTAGATACTAATACTACTAATGAAAGCTCGAGCCCACAAACAATAATGCTAAATAAGGGTGAGAATAGGTCACACAGTTTTCCAGATGGCTATGGCTTAGTGCATACTAGGCCTAGCCTGACTAAGATTTATTTACAAAACAAGTTAAGCCTGTACATTTTCAAAGCTTTACCCGACTAAAAAGTCAAGCTTTAGGACTTCCCGCAAGCCTTTTTAGACAGCCCTTCCTATTTAACTAAATCGAAATAAAATGTTCTTTTTGTTGTTGATATATTTGATTTTTATCATAATGTCTTGAAAATTTAATTTTTTGATCAATGTCTTGAAAATTTATACATGTTAGCCTCTTTAAAGGCTTAGGCTTGTTAGCCAATTTAAAGGTTGAGGCCTTTAAATAATAAATAGGCTTCGAGGTCAGGCTAGAGCTTAAACAAGATTAAGCCAAAGCTAAAAAAAAATCTAAATTAGTTAAACAAGCGAGACTTGGACTTTAGGTTCGATAAAAGGGCAACGCCAGTTTATGGTATAGCCTAGCCTAGCCTGGCCATTCCCCCACAACCAAAACCCAAATATACTCTAACAATGCACGAAAGGGTTTTTGGTTTTTAAAAAATTTCAGTAGTGAGGCACCAAAGGAAACTAGGCGTCAGAAAGACCAAAATGGAGCAAACAGCAAGGACCTGACTGAAGGGTCTCAACTAAAACATCAAGAGCAAAGAACCCCTCTTGCACTTTGCCTTAGCATCTATATTCTAAGGTTCAGTTTGGGATCAAGGGAAGAAAATGATTAAATTTTAAAACGAACCCTATCACTTCCTTTATTTGGGACAGAATTATTTATCAGACTTGTGACGGAGATCCCATCCACAGATTTAACAAGGGTTAATGAATTACAAGACTTCATATTTTGAAATATAGGCTGAGAACCGAGTCTCTCAATCAAAACCCCCCAACAATGCTCAGATAATCCTGTTGCAAACAACTGTACTAGTGACACATACTTGTATGATTGGAAATATAGATAAATTTTGCATATAAACTGAGAAAATAGTGTCTGCATCACAACATTCAATTCAATTTCCCTATGTAATTCCCCAACAACTTTGCACCTCGAGAACTAATATCCATATTTGAAAATATATGTAGATAAAAATTTAAATCACTATAAAGAATTAGAAAGAAAAAGTACCTGCATCGTTTTAAAATAAGCATGTCTGTTCTGTTCAACATATTTCCAAGCACCAGCCTCTGGAAAAAGATTGAATGTCAGGAGAACTTGGAATTTGATAAAGAAAAACGTCACCATGTTGAAGCACGTGCACTCATCAAACAGGGTCTAATTGCTACTTGTTATTTTCATTTTACGCCAAGTAAACTAGTTACCGGTTAATGCAAAGAAACAGGCCTTGCAAAAAAAATCGGGGCCACTATTTAGGATTGCTGTTGGTCATGATAGCTTGACAGTAACATAGACTCTAAGTGAAGTGATTGATTGTCCAATCATTTAGATGCATGAGTTATGATTGTAAATGTCACTTGAGTTTTTCATAAATATTAGTTGTTCCATTTGTATTTTGCTCTCATTTAGAAAAGACAATAAAAGCCGATTTTTTTTAAAAATAATGTGCTCTATTTTTCAAAATAGTTATGCTATGTCCTATTCTCTATAGAAATACCATCAATTGCTAAAAGTGCCTTAATCACTATTAACATGTTCCTTTATGCTTTAAGCAGTTTTCCGTATTTCACTGCACAGATTTTAGCAAGGGAAAGAGTTTTAGGGAAATGTACAGTTTATATAAATCTTTGGTGCATTTGACCAATGGAATTCACTCATCCGTGACAGTGTCGGTCATCCCACTAACTTCATATTACAAAGTACAGTATTTGTTGCTTCTGTTAGTTGTTACATAGTTGTTTTAGGGAAGTTGCGATTTCTGACATGTAGAAGGATTTGATGGCTATGCTAAACTCTTGAGTTATTTGATAAGAAATATTATTTAAACATCAAATTGGGACACCTAAGTTTGACAACTTTTTAAATGCTAAGCATACTTCACACACCTGGTTAACACAATTCAATGAGTGGTTAATGGGTATATCAAAGATTGGCCAACTCAATAACCATCAACTGAACTTACTACAAATTTGAACATTATTAACCACGATTTAGTTGTTTCAACTACATGTAAGATTTGATTTTTGAACACTTGAAAATCAAGGTTAATAACATTTGAATTTGTGGCTAATGAAGTTCAGTAGATGGGCAATGAGCTATGACACCTAATATATCTATTTAACCAAATCTAACACCTCATCAATCGCATGTGTGAACTGTGTTAACTATTTAAAAAATTGTTGAATTTAGGTGTCCAAACCCAAATTGATGTTCAAGTAACATTTCTGTTTTTTTATATGTTCATGTTATACCTTGTTTGTTTTATTTTGATCATATCCTCCTATCCTCTGCATAGTTGCAGTTTCCTCGGTTTCTCTCTAATAAATGTTCGGTTTATTCTATTTTAAGAAAAAGGGCAAAAGGAGACATTAAAATTTACGCCGCAATGATAGTAAAAAACAAACCTTAAAAACAGGATACCTTGGAGAAATGATATAGAAGCAGGAGTTACTGTACTGACTCTAGGATCAGGGGGGTCTTCCTTTTTTATGCACAAGCCACTACTCAGAGCTGGATTGCTGTCAATAATTGCCACGCTCAACTGCTTTGTCATTGGCATACTAGCTGGAAAAACAAAACAATTGCTCAGATTTGTTGCTTTAATAGCTTTGTGCATCACAAGTAATACTCTTCATCATCATCATCAATAAAATAACTATTTGTTTTCATTGTATGCTTGTCTTATTTTTTACCATTTCCATGTGCCTCCGTTGCTCCTACCATCCCCCTTTTCTTTTTCTTTTTTTTTTTTGAACAGCATAATATTATTAAGCCTCGTGAACACAAGAAGTGAAAACATGGGCAGTGGAGCAATAGCATTACAGAGCCGAAAACAACAGAAAACTAAGCAGGCAAAACAAGCTGGCAGCAAAAACAAGAAGCAAAAAGCTAACACTGCCAAACCGCAAAACAGCAAAAAACAGAAAACAAACAGCGCCTATGCTGACAGCAACAAGGAACCTGCTACCAAACTCCTACAACCACTCCAAAACTCGCCTCCTAAAGACCCATTACCTCTTGAGACAACTTCCCGGATCCCAACACCATTCATAGAACATGCAAGAAGACGTTTTCAGCCGATGTAGATTCCAAGTCCAAGAGAGAACCTTCACTTCCTCTACCAACTCTTCTCCCCCCTTTGTAATATTATTAAACACCTTGTCATTCCGCGCACACCAAATGACCCATATAGTTGCATGCCACACCAACCAAAAGCCTTTACGCAACGCCTTACCCCTCGCCTCCCCCATCCAACACTCCACATGAGAAAACAAATTATGAGGAACAATGAAATCTCCCCCATCCCCCTTTTCAATACTGCCTTCTTTGCTCATAAACATTTAAGATTCAAGAATTCAAACATATGGTTTATATATTGCTGATGTTATATGGTTTATACTTTATAAATCAGACGTGACTGCAAAATCAACAGAGACAGGGTTTCCTCCTTCCGATAACAGACAAAGGGTCCCCCTCCCCCCAACCAAGATGTATCATCCCTTTGCCTAAACTCACAAGGAAAAACGCTATAATCCAATAAATTATGTACAACATAGACCCTATTAATACCAAAGAATAATTATCACATACAAAAACAATAAATACCACATGAAAAATTCAGTCCAATATGAATTCATTTTTTCCTCCCTTTTGAGGAAGTGTGTGCTGGTGTTTTTCAATAAATCCTAGTCTGTAGTTCAGCGTGGCAGTCCCACCTATCCCATTCCTACCTTCATGAGCTATTAACAATCCTATCTCAAAACCAATTTGAAGGTAACAAAAAGAAATGCCTATTTGGGAATTCATCTATTGAATATCTTAGGATGGGCATATAATTTTTGGTGCAGATTAACAAGATTAAACTCTGACGAGGACATGATTAGTTAAGGATATCTGATAAAACATACCTACCTAAAACAACCCATCCCCATGAGTTATGCAGATGATGGCATGATACAATATATTGCAGTCTAAAAAATATATGACTTCAAGATACGCCCATTGCAAGAAGATACCTAAGAAACAAGCTAAAGCCATGCCAACCATGCCTCCTCCAACAATAGCAATATCATATTCTGGATTTATTTTGCTGATAGTTGGCTGCTTCTCATGCTCCTGCATATTTCCAAGAATACAAATTATAAAATTTCCATTACTAGATACTAGAGTTATTCATAAGAATAGTGCTAAACTCCAATATCAACCAGGTTGGAAAACAGTTATATAAAATTACCATCATCGAAAAACTAGTCAAGATGCCAAAAAAAGAACTATTTAACTTGTTCCTAATTGTTCCCGAGAAGTATTTACAGAAATAGGTTACGTCTTTAATTCATAACTAAAAAGTAGGACTCTTCAATCTACCAGACAAGAAATTCAAAGCTGTCTCATTAGAGTTGCTAGTTGCAATCTATATATTCCATTCCAAATGGTCAATTCAGAAATACAAGAAACAAACTCAATAATCAAATTATATTGTTAAACTTTGCATATTCCAACATCTAAATTCTCAGTCTACAACCACAATTGTGGCAGTATCAGCTGCAGTTTGTTGCAGTATCATGGTTTGCAGCATAACCACAACCGCAATTTAGAACCACGATTCTAATTGCAACTTGCTCTATCAAGTCAATTTTTTTTTTATGACCACAATTCATAAAATTCGAATGTATTTTTCTACACTTTACACATCATTTTTCATATAAACCTCCAAAAATATAAAAAAAAAAATACATAAAAACAGAAATTATTGAAATGAATAGTTATGGTGATTTTGCTTACATTGGAAAGTACTAAATTAGTGGAAGCATCAAGTTTAACAACCTGAGAACAAAAACACTTCCTTGGAATTTTGAATGCAAAGACATTTGAAACAGTCTTCTTTATCACCCTGTTATATAAAAAAATACATTGAATTAGACCCAATAAGAGGGATGAAAAATTTGTGGCAAAAAGAAGGAGAAGATTGAGAATAGTGAAAGTACCTGTTCATTGTTTTGTTGTCTTCGTTGCTCGATTCAAAACCTGTTCATGGGAGTGAGGAGGTTTATGCTACACATCACAATTGGATGCAGATTCGCTGCAGTTAAAAGAATCACGCAGAGAAGATCTTGATCCTTAGATACATCTAACGGCCCAGATTGTTTTGCTGTGTGGCTGGACCGTTCTCTTGATGAGTTTAGGTGTGCTTCATTTAATCCATTTAGGTATTAGATGAAAGACATATGACAAAATAATAATTAAAGGTTGTGATTTAAAACTAAAAAAAGATAACAATTATTTATTTAATAAAAAATTGTAATTTTTCTTCTCTCATTCAGTGGAATATTTTTTCTTCTACCTTACTTTTTAAAAAAAATTCAAATATGTTCTACTTTTTCTGATTCTCTACCATCCCACAACCTCCCTTGGTGGGATATCTATTTTTTTGGACTTATTATATCCCACAACCCCCATTTGTGAGATACTTTTTATTTAATTTTTTAAAATGTCCCACACAACCCCCGCTTGTGCCTTTTTTTTTAAATTAATTCTAAAAATTAATTATTATTTCTAAAAAATATTAATTTATTAATAATAAGGGAGCCCCTAATATGGACCCTTTTTGTTAGGGTCCATACATGGTCCTTGCCAAAATTACCTGCAATTGTGGGTAAACAAACTTGGAATCACCAATTCATGATGTTTTCTCTACATTATTTTCAAGTTCCAGTCCTCTAATCGGAAGGAAACATGAGGGAGCCTTTAATTTCGTTCCGGTTAACAAACTTGGTTCCGGGTTTGGTACAAAATTGATTATCATGAAGATGTTGACGATGGTTGTTTAGGCGGCTAGCGTGAAGAACTTAACTGTTGCAAGCACTTTATCGACATTTGCACTTTTTTCCTAGAAAAACGCATTGAAGCTCATCTTAAGGATTTGTGGATTTGTT
>Ga0315914_1003838_pt1 | contig 22668 bp, 9 predicted proteins | sample MpolenodulesMG_FD_203920 | JGI IMG/M metagenome (GOLD analysis project Ga0315914, IMG submission 203920) | Medicago polymorpha root nodule microbial communities from Los Angeles, California, United States - elongated nodules | ecosystem: Host-associated > Plants > Roots > Nodule | place: USA...
CAAGTGAATTTAGACAAGGGTTGCGAAACATGAGAATAGTCTAGCAAACCTTGAGACATATAAAGTTTCGTTCTTCAAGGATTCTAATAGCAATCAACCATGAGAATAGGCGTGGTTGCTAGAGGAATACACTCACTACACCTCGAGAGAGGCTTTGATACGCTAAAGATAAACTTGTCTTTAGAAAGTAGGTCGAATATAAAGTCATGGTTTAGAGTTTGCTTGTGAAGGATTTGTCACTACGACGAACCAATAATCCCAAGGCGCTTTTTATTTTTATTGTTATTTTCTTTCAAAACAAAAATCCAAACTTTATAACTTCTAAAACTTTCATTCTAATCATTGTTAAAAGTTAATTAAATTCATAACTCCCTGTCGGAACGATACTCTATTTTTACTACTTCGGTAAAACCGTGCACTTGCGGTTTTGCTCATCAAGTGCTACCTGGGAATCGGAGAGTAGGATAAGGGATTCGTATCCGAAGTTGTTTTCTTCAAGTAATTTTCGAGGACGAAAATTATTTTAGTGGGGGAGAGTTGTAACAACCCGTTTTTCGCTAGAATTATTTTAATTATTTATTATGCATGTTTATATGTGCTTATGTGTGATTATTTGTCCTTGTGTGTATTTAATTCGGGATTAGTGGATTTTTGGCCTAGAAGGGTATTTTAGTCATTTTTAGAATGAGGGGCATTTGGTCTTTTGGCGAGTAAGGGTAAATTAGTTGTTTTTATTAAGAAGGTTGTTTTAGGTATTTTAGTGAGAATGATTATTTTTACTAAGTTTTTAGTGAGTTAGGGTAATTATTTAGAGATGGTAAGTATTCGGTGTTTTAACAGATTAAGTGAGTGGTAGCTTTTCTGAATTAGTTAGTACGGATGTTGAGCCCATTAAGACAATTAGAAACCTAGCCCAATTAGAAGGTGGTATATAAACATAACTCTTATGAGAAATTAAGTTAAGCCACTCATTATTTCAATTTGAGATCTATGATAGTAGAAGACCGGCAATTGAGATCAGAAGATGGATAGAAGAACACAGTTAAATAAGTTGGAATGGATTAAAAGAGACGACGAAGATGAATATGGGTAGGTGATTTTTTGTTCTGCATATGAATTGGAAGATATGAAGAACACGAACGAAAGCGAACACGAAGGAAACTGAATTTTCACTTTTGTATGAATTCATGTTTGTATGAAGAAGGACATGAGGAAAGTGAACATTCCTTCTACAGTAACAGAGACGAGGAAGATGAAGACATGGAAAGAGGAAAGAGGAAAGTGAAATTGTAATTTAAAATTGATTATAAATAATTAATACATAAAATAAGTTAATAAATGAAAAGTAATTAATGCTTTCTTTGAGGACTGATTTGTAATATGGAACAGTTTAGACTTACAATGGATCACAAGCAGTACACTAGCTGGCATTGTGGTGACATGTCATCTTACGTTATTCTTAGCATCTTTTTCAATCATTTTGAGTAGGTTTTAACAGCAAAAAGGAGGAGTATTAGAACGATTGCCTATGATTTCGAGACTTTTGTAATGTTTTCTATATTTGAGTATGTAATTCTAGTTTTCCCGAAACATAGCAATTTTAGGGGGGGGTTTTGAAGTAATTAATGAAGAAATCATGCAAATCGGCAAATCAAGAACATCTGAAGAATTGTAAAGACTTTGGAAAGACAAAGAATGAGTATTTAAGAGGCCTCATGAGACTTTACATAGGGAGGAATTATGTTCCCAAGTTACGAGGCAAGTTATTTGAAGATGAAAATCGGAGAAACTGGGCCCAAGAGGAGCACCCATGCACCGAGGGCATATGCCATGCGCCTATGGCATGGGAAACTTGCTATATGTGTTTAGGGCATATAGCATGCGCCTAGGGCATATGAAAAAAATGCATTAGATGCGCCTTTTGCATGCTAGATGTGCCCCAAGTATCTTAAATGCAAGGGGCGCAAGCGTAATTTTATTCATTTTTGTGGGTTTAGCCGGCGTTTTTAGCCCAAACCTAGTTAGAAATCTTCACTATAAATACTAGCTTACCTCATTCAGAATTTCTCGCTCAGAACTGTGGCAGTTCAAGAGGAAGGCAACTTTGGTGCTTCGGAAGAGAATCTATCTTCTCCTTGATTTTCCAGAGTATGTTTTTATCTTTAGTAATTTGTTTTTTGTTATCATGTGTAACTAATTCTTTTTAGGTCAGAGTTCTAAGATGAATCTCTTTTTATTTTATTATTCTTTTGTTAGCTATTAAGTTTTATTAGGAAATTCCTTAGTTTATTTCTGTGATAGGTGCAACCCTAGATTAGGTACTTAGGTTCTGACCGGGCCTAACATTGCTATCACAAACTGGATGCTTATATCATGATATTTATATCCTTTTACTGATAACTATATGTCTAGGAAGTAAGTGATTAGTAATTAGCAAAAGATACCAAAAGAGAGTTGACCTTAGTTGTAGGTACTTAGGAGGTGACATTATTAAGACTGAGTGGTGCTCTACCGAACCTAGGATGTAACTAGTTAGTAATTAAGGAAACAACAGCTTAGCAAAAGGAATTAAGTCGTAGCCTAATAGAACCATTCTCTTAAACCCTTAGTAAGGTAGATGTAGATTAGTGCAACCCGTTTGTAGAACTACTAAGTAAGTGAGAGAGGGTGTGATATGACTGTCCTAAGACTCATAGATGGGTAGACCTAAGGGAACTTTGCCTTCATTTCCTTGGGAAACATTGGAAAGCCAATTTAAGTTTATGTTTCAATTACCTTTGAATTAGAAAGACCCTGCACGTAAGGATCATTGTGCGATCAGCATGTGCAGTTAGCCATCGGAGGGATAGACCAAATTAGGTTAGTAACGTCCTTACGACCTCTTCACTTGTATAGTCTACCTAAGATAAATAAACGTGACATTACTGTTACTTATTATCCAACAATATAAATAGGGGGATTCGAAGAATCATAGCCGCTACTTATTTTTCTGCAACCAAAAATAGGTAAACTTATTCTGTTGCAAACAGATAAAAATTGCAACTATTTTAACCCTTGTCTTTTATATCGTCAACTTACAAAAATAAGTAACGTGAATTGTTTGGACAAAACGACAAATCCTGTGGATACGATACTCTATTTATCACTTTATTACTTGGTAAACAATTTGATACACTTGCCATATATCCGACCATCAATAGTCTGCCTAAGATAAATAAACGCAACATGACTGTTATTTAATATCCAACAATATAAATAGGGGGGATTCGAAGAATCCTAACAGCTAATTACTTTTCTGCAACCAAAACCAGATAAATTTGCTCTGTTGCAACAGATAAAAATTGCAACTCTCTAACTCTTATCTTTTATTATAGGCTTAATCACAGTTTTTGCCCCCGAACTTTTCCAAAGTTGCGATTTTGGCCCCCTAAGAAAAAAAACTAGAAAACCGCCCCCTAAGTTTTGCACCTGTGGTAGTTTTGACCCCCAAAGCCAATTTTGACTCGGTCTACGTTGACGTGGCACCCTAAGTGAGGTGCCACGTGTTATTATTTTTTATATTTTTTTTTTGGCCTTGGGGAGCCAAAACTGCTACAGTTGCAAAACTTAGGGGTGGTTTTGTAATTTTTTCTTAAGGGGCCAAAATCGCAACTTCGTGAAAGTTAGAGGGCGAAAACTGCTATTAAGCCTTTATTATATCGTCAACTTATAAAATAAGTAACGCGGATTTTTTGGACGAAACGACAATTCTTGTGGATACGATACTCTATTTATCACTTTATAACTTGGTAAATGATTTGGCATACTTGCCTAATCCGCTACATCACTTAGCTTTCTAAAAAATTATTTCTTAGTTGCTCTCCGTCCTCTAAGATATTCCTATTTTTTTGCATGGTGAATATTGATTTTTTTTTTCTTTTTGAACATTCATAAGTTTTTTATTTTTCCATAAGAATTATTCTTTTATTTTGCACGTAATATTTTTAGCAATATTAATGATCTTCTTTATAGATAACAAAATATATTTTTTTGGAAGTTTAATTTTTCCCATGACAAAAAACAAATTGTGTTTGTAAAAATAACTTGATTTTTTTTTCCCAAATGTATATCATTAATTAAATTTATTGAAAAGGAGTAAGCAAAACTGAGAAATTGAATAATTGATAAATTGTACCCTTAAATAGTTCATACTCAAATGACATTTAAAAAGAAACAAAGTTGATACTAGCAATAATCATTTCCTAGTAATCTTTCTTTATAATACTTAAAACAAGGATAAGACAAATCCACCAAAGAGCATTTAAATGAGATGGCATCACGGGTCTCTTCTAATTTAACTAAGGTCTTGAGTTCGAATCCAACCTTGGACATGCATCAACGTTGAGTTTGTAGCATATTTGGGTCCTACAAAGCTTAAATGATTAGTCTCCACAATAGCGTGCGCAGATGATACTCGAGTTGAAAATAAAGGATAAGACAAATCCCAATTCCTGTGTGGGGGTGATAGTCCTTGTTTTTAGTATTTTTAATGAAAATTACAAAGTTTCCCTTAGTGTTGTATCTGTGTCCCAATTTTTATGTGCGCATACTATTTCACAAAATTAACTGTAAGCTAAGTAAGTAGGAAATCTCACGTTGAAACCCCGACATACATATTGCAATATTTCTATCAAGTGAGATTTATTGATAGTGACTTTCGTTTAATATTACTTATAGGCACATGAGAGATTTATAAAATTAATTTTACACTACAAGGAGAATTTCTAATTTATTTCTTCTAATATTCAATATTAACAATGGTCTCACACTATATGGGAAATATGTGGAGCCAAAACGCTATCGAGAAAAAAGTTAAAATTAAAACTCATTTTTATTAAAACAATGTTATATATAAAGAAAATATGATATTTTCTCCTTCCAATTATACCCTTAATCGAATTTGACTATAATTTTTCTCATTCCAATTATATCCTTAAGCAAATTTGACTATAAAAATGATTTTTTGTTGGTGTCATTCAAAAAGATAAGAATTTATATTATATTTGTTATATGGTTGGTATCATTGAAAAAATAAAGATAAATATGTTTGTTACAATATGAAAGTGCAACATATATATTATCTATACCTATAACTTTAATCAAAATCAAAATAATTTTAATTAAGATTAATTGATAAAAACTAATGTTTGTGATTTATACGTTTAGTACAATAAAAAGAACGGACAGACAAGCACGGAGTGCCCGTCTTATAGCCAATCAAATATAAGAAAGTGAAATGATAGAAAATAAGTACAATGTCTCCTAAAAAAAATGAGTACATTTTCTTTCAGATATCGTCAAAAAAGAAAAAAAAAACCAAGCCTTGGCTCAATGCTTTCAAAAAGAAAAAATAAATTGTTCTAATGACTCCAAGTTCTTTTCTTTAATTTCTCAGAAAAAAGTTCTTTTCTTTACATGCAAATTTTTATTTTACTTCATCCAAGTAATGCTACTTTAGGAGAAATTTGAATATTTTTTTTTAATGAATTAAACCAATTAAATGAATACTCCTTCCAGAATGACATATAAGTAAAATGTATTGGGACGAAATACATTTAACATTTCAATTTTTTCTTCTTTCTATATTTCATTTTTCAGGGAGCTTGTCCTAAACCTAATTCCTTCTAGAAGATGTTTATATATTTGTGATTTAATTTATTTATATATATTATATAATATGCACAACTTAATATGTAGGAAACTCTGATAAATATACATTAATGATAGAAACCAGAAAGTTCACAAAAACAAAAACAAAAAATAAAAACCAGAATTAGAGCATGGCTTAAAAGTTCCATGCAAGTTGATTCATATAGTCTAGATCATGAGATATAAATTCAGAGTTAAGTACACTCTCCAACAACCCAAAATCAAAGTTAGAATTCTCAAAACAACCATTCATTTCAATATCTTCTTTCTCATTAACTTCTTTTTCATCCATTCCCTTCTCACAAATCTTCTCCTTTTCTTGCTCCACATGAGCTTGTGTTCCTTCTTCTAATATTGAACCTCTACAATCATCAACTCTTGAAACCCATATGCTATTCTCATTGCAGGAAGTAGAACAAATGTTTGGTATGTTCTCAGTCAATTTTCGAGGCAGTTCGTGCTCGGAAACAACGAGTTGATTTGAAAGTACATTGAAAGATGTTTGATATTGGTTAGGGGAAACATTTGTAGGAGTTTGAAGAATATTATTTTGTGAAGGAAAAGTTTGATTTGTTGTTTCAATGAGATAATTAGTATTTTGTGGCATTTGAGAACTAAGAATGAAAATGGAAGTGGAACTTTGATAAGATGAGTTGTTTCTCTTAGGATGAGAAGAAGATAGTAAATTGTGAGTTTGTGGATCTAAGCCTTGAGAAATTAGCTTCTTTTTAATGCAAGAGTTCCAAAAATTCTTCACTTCATTGTCAGTTCTACCAGGAAGGTGCTTTGCTATTTGGGCCCATCTGCAGCAGACAAATAATGCATGCATTCATGAATATGCAAGCACTCATATTATACTATTACAAATATTTTTCTCTCTCATCTTTTTGTACTTGTAACTATTATTTGAATTACATTATATTTGATCTCTCACAATTTTTAAGTATCCCAATTTAATTTACGACGAAAATAATACGTAAATTAATATTTTAATACGAGAACAAAATCGTCTCTCTGTTATAATGAATCAAAATTAAAGGAGGAACTAATTTGTCCTCTATACGTATTAATTCTTGTCTAAGACTGAATCGGACCGCAAGCAAATTGTAAGAAATCAAATTGGTTCTTCAGTTTTATTATTACTCTTTACCTGTTTCCAAGAATTCTATGTATGTCAATTATGATCTGCTCTTCTTCAGCAGTGAAGGAACCTCTTTTTAGATCTGGTCTCAAATAGTTTGTCCATCTTAATCTGCAACTCTTTCCACATCTTTGCAGGCCTGCATATATAACAAACCACAGCTAGCATCATATTATTTTTGCTACACACACACTAAGAAAACTAAAGAAAAATGCCAACAAATTAATTTGAAGTTTCAAATCACAATTGCATATGATTATTGATATTTCAAAGAATTACAGTCAAATGCAGCCTCAATCATAAGCACAAGTCGTTTGCATAGACAATAAAAATCATGACGTCTCGGCCGACACACACACAACACACAATTGTGATCCACAACTGTAATTATGGCCGCAATATAAAGCATTTTGAGGTTTCTGCAACTACAATTTCACCGCTTTTTTTTTTTATTTTGAAAAGGCGTCCTGGAGAAACAAAGAGTCAAAGTATGTTACATCAAAAAAATCACAAACGCTGCAATAGAAGAAAAACTTAGGAAACTACATTTAAACACATCAAAGGATTCAGCCTTCAAGTGTGGTAATCAAAATCAAACAAAACGTAACATGATTTTAACCACCAATACATCTGACTCTTACCTTTTCGAGTAAAGATGTGAGAAGATCAATCGTGTCCTGAGACAAATCATGGTTTCAACACACGCTTACTCATACTTATAAAAATCTTTTAACACACTTTAAAACAGGCACAATAATAATTCACAAGTATAGAAGAAAGAAATTTATATACCTGCAAATTTTGGAACAGAACTCCAGCTTTTATGTCCATGAGTGGTGATATATGTAACAAGCTTATCATCTTCTTCAGGAGACCATAATCCTCTTTTGATCTTCTGCTTGCTGCAACAACGATGGCCCATTTTGCCAAATAGTGAGAGAATTTAGAATATATGTTTTTTTGAGCACATCATTTAAATAGAGACACCTTAGAAATTGTAATGACAAGAAAGTATATGGGTCCCACCTCCAAAATCTAGTGTCACACTCTACATATGAATCGGTGGGACCAGATTAAAACTTTGATTGACAAGTGCAAGAATCATCTGATGAATGAAATGATGCGCTTAATTTACTCTCACTATCAAATTCGTTTAGGAATTTAATTAACCTAAATTAACAAAGAAGAAAAAAAAAGTTTTCTTATTTTTTAACAAAAAAGGTTTGTACCTTGGAAAAGTGTTCAATGCATAATTTAGAAAATCTTTGTTCATTCTTATAATCAATGGAGTGTAACTTAATTGGGTTTTGACTCTTTTAAGGGTTGTCCCCCTTTCAAGTTTTCTACTATTTGTTTTCCAAAGTAAAGTCCATGTGAAATTATTACTAGGAGTCATTAAGCTTTTGCAACATCTCTCTTCATATAGTATAATGCCAACTAAGTTGAACATAGAATAAAGTATATAAGTTAAACTCTATTATTTTTTAACCTAATCAAATTTTTATGATAAAGTCAGATATTAATTATTATAGAGTAAATCATATTTTACAATTACATAAATATTTTTTGATAAAATAAAAACTATTGAATGAATTTTATGGTCAGTGAGTAACATTTTATGTTTTTATTTTCATTTTTTTCGTTTTAAATTTTAAAAAATGACACATTGTTTTACTTGATTTTCTATGTTTAAATATCTTTATAATGAAAAGTGAAAATAATAGCATGCTTTGAGAAAATATTTATTTTTCTTTGTGATATTTACTTCTAATTATAAAATTTTCATTTTATTTTCTATTTGCTTTCTGTTTTATAGACTTGTGAAAAGTACTTTTCTTTAACATGTTTTCTTTATAGATCTTTTGAAACGACAAAAAGTATGAAAGCAAAGTGGCAATTTTATAATTTAAAGTAAAATAAAAATATTATGTTGCAAAATCTGTTCTTATTATTATTATTTTTTTAGGCTTGATCTTATTTATTTATTTTCGATACAAATAGAGAAAACAGAAAAATTAAAATGCGATGATAATATGTTAGTTATCTAATTAAAAAGTAATAAAAAAAGTTTGTTGTAATCAAGCAAACATTTAACTACTTCTGCCCTTTTTTTCCTTTTGCCCGGCTACTTGTCAATATATAAAATTTTCAATCATCCTATAATTGGTCAAAAATGACATGAACATTAAAGAAACAATCAATTTCATTAAAGAAAGGAGAAAGAAAGAAGGTCCTATTGGTTATCAATGCAAATCACGTTTGATAAATGAGCTGGCACTAAAACTTCATGTTCACTCATAATTTGGTGTCCTTATCTCAAAGGTCTAAATAATCTGGAGTGTCTTTGTGTCTATATTGAAATTCACTATCTTGAAATTCACTATCTTCGTTTGTTCCTTGGAAAAATCCAATACCATTTTTCTTATAATAAAATCCACTACCATTGATTACACTCCAACACTAGACAACATTCACAGAAGTCTTGTAAATGAATATACAAACAAAAATCTTAGTCGCCAAAACGGACACAATTGTACTTCAGCAACAGGGGAAACAGATATATGTATATACTAAGACTTGCACGGTTAGACGTTGAAAATTCACGGTGTCCATTTTGGTAGGTTTATCAATTCTTCAAGAAAGTCTCTATGATTTCTAAGAATCGTCAAATGGCCGCTTGTCAAATAAAAATAAATAAATTAGTATGACAAATGTTTTATCTCTCTCAATATATATAATATCTATCTCATCCAATTTGTGTACCTGTTTATTTAAAAATAAAATAAAATTTTAAATAAGTTTTACCTACGCGGTATGTAGGGACAGATCCAGAAATTTTAGTAAGTGGGGTCGAGGTCGTATTATTAAAATTTATATAAAAATATATAAATGTGTAAGCGATAAAAATTCATATAAGCTCTTAAATGTTGATATTTTCAAAAGGGAAATGCTAACTTGTGTCCTTAAGTCACAAGTTAATGAAGCAAATATAGAAATAATTTATTGAAATGTGTGCATTATATTTAATCTTTAACTTTTTAATGAATTGAATGCACAAAACTTTAAAGAATATTTATTCTTTTGAGTTTCTTATCATGTGTCCTAAGGGCACAAGATAACACAACCCTTTTTAAAAATATTTACACTCTTTTAGCATATTAAAAAAATATAACATCATCTAGTTATTATTCCAACCACCCACTTCAATCACATGTCCTTTTTCAAATTAGTAGCTATATTAGTTTTAAGGTGTTCCTCACGAATGTCTAAAGAGCATTGATTAATGATTCTATAAAAAAAAATTGTCTTCAAAATATACAGTTTATTTTTCTATCAAGTATATAATTACAACATTTATTTTATACAAATTTACTTCTTTTGGTTTTATTTTTTGTCAAGTAGCCTATTTTCTAGAGAAATTCACCTTAAAGATGAATAAGTGGGGTGTCCGGGGTTCGAACCCTGGTCCCTGCACAAATTATACATTATCCCTTACTAAATGAGTTAAGCTCATGGGGACAGTTCTTTTGATTTTTTAGTCGATACTTTTAGGATACTGATTAACATTCTTATTAGATTTATAATTTATTGCAGTGTTATGAATAGACTAATTGATGACAATAATATCATATAAGTGAGCCTTTTAATAAAAACATATAAGTGGGGTCAAGTTATATAAATGTCTAAGTTAATGCTTAAAAATACAATAAGTAACCCTTAAAAAAATATATAAAAAAAAAAAAAAAAACAAGTGGGTCGGCTAAGCCCACTGCCCCCACACTCTATCCGTGCCTGGCGGTATCAGTACTCAAATCAATTTTAAGATATCTAAGAATTTACCCTTTAAAAATCGTAGTTATGTGATGGTGGAGTTTATTGAGAGAAGAAAAAGAAGGAAAAAAAGACTAGTGTTTTATTTTTTTGGACAAAACACTAGTGTTTCATTAAAAGCAAAGTATTTCATAATACTTGATATAACAAACTAAATTAAAAACTAACCTAGAAATTAAAATCTAACCTAAAAACAAGGAAAATAAAAACTAACCTAATCTAAAAAGATTTAAAACTAATTCTAATCTTAAAAGATAAACCTAAACAAACTATTCCTAAAAGATAAACCTATCCTAGAAAGTAGGAACTAACCCTAGACAAAAATAATATTTAATACCAATTTCTTCAAGACATCTTGAAACTAGAAGAAAAGCCATCTTACGAATAGTTAATTGCTCTAACAAAAAAATGTTGTGTTGTTCATAAAATGCAGGTTCTGACGAAAGAAGAAGATTGAAGGTGGGAAACGTCTATCTAGGAGAAGCTTTGTGTGATCTAGGAGCTGCAAACAACATTATGCCATACATTACCTTCAAGAAGATTGGAGGATTGAAGCTAAGGGTATGCTTTATGGATGTTTGTCTTGCAGACCGTACGTTGATAGGGCCTATAGGCATGGTGAGAGACATAAAGATCAACAAAGATTGCATGCTAATTCTAGGAAGATCATTCATTGAAACTGCTATGTCTATAATGGACTTATAGCTGAAGGAGGTGTTCATAAGGTCCAATGGTTACTATCAATGCTACAAGGAAACTTTACCACCACCAAATTACAATTTGGCTATGGAAGTTGCTGATGACTAGGAAGCATTCAAGGCTTTCGTCAAAATATCATATGATGAATCGGAACCTGAAGAAGTGTACCTTCATGAAGATTGGTGGACAAATATGAAAGGTGAAATAGATGAGGAAGATGAAGACAAGGAGCCTGAAGATTTGGGGCTCCCAAGCTCACCTCAGACAAATGTGTCAAGCTCGAGATGAATGGGAGTCAACCTATATGTTAACTTTTCAGTCATTTCAATTTCTGTTTCATATAGCATTCCATCCAACAATTTCTTTATTTTATTATTGCTGACTCGCGACTAGGCGTGTTGTTTTTACATGAATTGCATAACTTTTCCTTTTTCAAAATCTCAAAAATTTTGTTTTAATCTCGAAGAATTATTCCAACCATTAACAACAGAGGGCTAGCTTACTTCCGAAGTTCAAGAGCGCGATAACTTTTTGGGTTTCCTGCGGAAGATACTCATAAATATTCACCATTAAAAATTTGTATAGCATAACCGGTAACATTTTGAGCCAAATATATTCCTCTCTTTCTATTATAATTCTTTCTATATTTGTGTTCAATGTGGATTGTTATTTTGGCTCAAAATCACAGTCGTTCTTTACGGACTATCAGTTGTATTATCATACACATGAGGAACTTGTTTTGGTACCTTGATCATTTCAAGCCATCCTTTATTATTATTGTTATATCCTTTGTGAAACAACTTTGATCCTCCATGCAAATTTTCTTTCTTTATATCTTATGTGACTTGAATCATTTCACAAGTTTTGAACCCTATAATGATGCATCTTTTTTATTTCTTTTAGAGTTAGATAGATTAGTGAAATACTTGTCATGGTTTGAAATTAAGTTTGGGGTTGCTCTGTGGAATTACCAATATTTTAACTTTGGAGTGGGGTATCAGTTGAACTTGGTTATAAAAAGAAAAAAATGAAAAAGAAAAATATAGATAAAACATCAAAATGAGGGTCTACACAAAAAGTTTGGTTTCTTCAAAGCAAAAAAAAAAAAAAAAAGAATAAGTAGTTATACTAGTACCCATTTCTCTTGAATAACATAAAAGCTAGTACCTTATAAACATTGGTTGGGAAAGTTTTTGAATCTCATGAGCATTGGTTGTGGTAGATTATGAATCAAAAGCTACAGGTTGGAAGAAAAGTATTTCAAATAGGGAATCCTTAGGAAACTAACTACAAAACTTTGTTAGCCTACTTTTCTAAAATATATCTCACTTTTAACCTATGTCGCGTTATAACCTTGAAAAGACCTCTATATGTGTGTGTGGTAATATGTGCCTTGAATGTCTGTTTAGAATTGTTTCAATTTTATAGCAAGGTACAATCACATGACGAATGAAGTCTGATAAATTCCTTGACCAGCCCCACTGCCTTTAGGAGGTACATACATGTATCTTAGAATTGTAAGTGGTTGAGAGTATGAGTATCTTTTCCAAGTTTGTCCCGCTTGCATGAAGGTGGTAAATTAGTTAAGTCTGGAAGTGGGGAGAATGACAATTTGAGCAAAATCTCCAAAAATGTATGTTCGATCATCAAATTTATGTAAATTCTAACTTCTTGCTATTGTGTTGCTTGAGGACAAGCAATTGTTTAAGTTTGAGGTTGTGATGATGGAATAACATAAGATGTTTATAGCTGTGTTTTTAGTGTACTTCTCTGCATTTGAAGGGATTTAGAAGTCAATTAGAGGAGTTGTCATTGGTCTAAGGAACATTTCGTATTGTTTTCATTCGAGCGTTGTAATTCACTTTTATCCTAAACCATGCAACTCGATAGGTGTTTTTAGTGTTTTGTAGTGAGAAATCATGAAAGTTAACAAATCAAGACATCACATGAAGGATCAAGGATATGAAGATTGTAGATAATAGTTCATAAAAGGTTTTTGAACACGAGATAAAGTGAATAAAATTCATTTCAAGTTCAAAGACATTGCAAGTTGGAAGAACGGGCAAAAAAGGGTAAAAACAGCTAAAATCGAACTCGAGGGGCTGCTCATGCGCCCTTGCGCATGGGAGTAGCTTTATCTGATTTCCCATGTGCCCGCTGCACACCATACTATGCGCCTCGTGGATGGAAACGGCAAGGAAGTGTTGTTTGCTTAATTTTCAAGTTGATTTTGGTAGAAAACCCTATTTTATCACCCTTAACCCCTAAGTAATCATGCATTATGAATATAAACTATTTCACACTATTTTATTCATTCAGAAAGTTAGCGGTACAAGACAAGGGTCAAGCAACAAGTGCTTCAAGGCAGAGGATATCCATCTTGCTCTTGTTCTCTCCAATGTATGTTTTTCTATTGTTTTGTATTGATGTTTGTGCCATGAGCAACAAAACCTCTTTGATTATGGTTCAATGATGAACCGCTTCTTATTTGTTGGATTCTCTTAATAAAGTTTTTATTCAGTTATAATCTAAAGTGTAATATAATTTGAAAATGTTTGTTTCTATACCCAATCTTAGATGGATCAATATTAGGAATGACAACTCTCGCCTCCATTCGAACAAGGCAGTTAGGAATTGCTTGGTTTCTAATATAACTGAATCTAAGTCTGAATTTAAGGTTATAACTCATCTTTATGGACCCTCGTAATTTGCAAAGGCGAATTGCGGGGAAAGCTATGTCCACAGAACATTAACGGGGTTATGTTTTACTTTCTTAAATGCAAACATAAGACAAGTTATAAACAAATGATTTTTTTATTTAATTTCCAACAAAGGAAAAGGACGGATTCAAGAATTTCCTACTCTCCGTTAAAAATTTGAATCAACGAAACCTAATCTCTCATTGGATAGGACAATTAAAACCCTGTACCCACTCCAATTTTTTCTCTTTATTTGTTTTTCTAAATTAGTTCCGCTAATTACTGAGATAAATGACAATCCTTGTAGAGACAATTAACTTTCTGTTTTATTACTTAGTACAATTTGGCGCACTTGCATAAATTACACATCACTAACCTTAGTTAGTTAGTTGCTTGCATTTTATGCAACTTAACTAAATTTGTTAATTAGTTACTTGCAGTGAAATAACTTAACTAACCTAACTTACTAATTGAATTACAACTAATCCAGCACTTATACTTCATTCTTAGCCTATAAAAATGCATCTAATTTGAATTACACTACTCATTGTATTTCAGTTTATACTATTAAAAGGTTTCCTCATTAGTAGTACTGAAGCTGCTATTGGGTAAACAATACCAAGGGTACTCTATCCTTCCCAAAAATGAACGCTAAGACCCAAAACTTAGATACGCCCTTCCTTAACGTCACTTCCGCAAGAAGCGGTCTTTAGGACTAACTCACCACTCATAAAATATGCAAGAAAACCACCCACCCTTTGCTAGAAGCCATTGCCATGATACATGTTGATATGTTATTGTTATGTGTAGCAAAATCATAGAGAAACTTAAAGTAAAAAAAAAATTGTACTCCTTCGTCCCAAAGTATAAGACATGTACAAAAGGTTGTTTGTTCTTAAATACTCTCATCCTCCGTTTTAAAATGAGTGTCGTTAAAGGATTCTACAAATATATTAAGAAATACAAAAAGGTTATTATAATATCCCAGAAGACTTTAAGCATTGCCAACTGACCCTACAAACCAACACAAGTCTTTTCAGCGTGTTTTGTTCTCACTCGCACACTTACCCAAAAACTTCCCAGTAGGTCACCCATCCAAAGAATACTCCAAGTCAAACACGCTTAACTGTGGAGTTCTAATGGAATGAGCTACCAAAAAGTAGACGCATCTTGTTGATATAGGTAGTACAAAACAATTCATATAAGTCTTCCTTCAACCATGTAGTCTCATACATGCACGACCTCGGGATCCCTCTCATTCCGGTGTGATTCAGTTCGTCTAGAAGCTGTCGGGAGCCGCTCATTGTCGTGCCTTGTGCACCGGCGTCCACTCTCCGCCCTCGTCTTCCTTGGGTGTTACAGTTATGAAAACACATGAGCCTTTTACTAAACTACCCCTAATAACTATTGGTGTGTTTCCCACAAAAGTAGAATATATGAATTTGAAAGTAATGTGCACAACATTAATTAGAGGACATAATTGTAAAAGTTTACATTAAAAAATGAACATGACATTCATTTTGAAACAAATTATTTTTGCTATAAAGATATTCATTTTAAAACAGAGGGAGTAACGACTATCTACGAATTTCTAGATATATTCATTAATTTTTTTCCCAACTATACCCTTTATTAATACTCTCTCCGTCCCATAATAAGTGAGTCTTTTGTAAAAAAAATACTGTCCTAAAATAACTAACACATGTGTACAAGGACCAATTTGATGGAAACGATGAAAATTTCAGTTTTCACTTTTCAACTTCAATTTATTTTCTGTTTTTCTAGTTTTACTCCTCTTTTACCCTTACCTTTCACCCTCAGATTTCACTCTTTTCACATCAAACACGTCCCTGGCCTTTCTCCTTCCCGCTAAAACCTTCACCATCTTCACCTCTCCAAAATCATCATCATCTCTAGCGATCAACGTTGGATTTTTGAAGGAAGAATTTGTTTGTGGTTAAGGTAACGTCATTGCTCTTCTTTTTCTTTTTCTCTGTTCATTTTCACTCAATTTTTGTTCGCTTTTTTATTTTCGTTTTCAGTTTTTTATCATTTCGTTTTCAACTTTAAAATTCATTTGATGATTGCTTTGTTGTTTGTTTGTGAGTGTTGTGTTTTTGAGACGCTTGTTTAGATTATTCATTTTAGGGTTTTTAGTTTAAGGCTTAAAAATTTGATATTTTTTCTGGTTGGTTGCTAAAATTGGTGAAGATTAACTTAGTAATGAAGGAAATTATTGATTGATTAAAACAGTTTCTAAAAAGGGTTTGCATTTTGATGTTGTTTTATTTGTGGTTAAGACTAATGTTGCAAAAATCCGTAGGATGGAAGACAATACCACGCTAATCCTGTATCACGGTGGTGGTTTAGAGGAAGATGAGTATCAGAGGCTGCAATATGTTCGTGGTGAATTTTGTGTTTGGGAAAAAATGGTTGTTGATGAGTTATGTTTGTGGGACATTGCAAATGCTACTTCAACGATCTAATTGATTTCTGTTTATAATTTAAGGACTTATTTGATGGTTTTTTTAATAAAATGTAGGGATCAATTTGATAGTTAGTCAAATGATTAAGGGACTAATATGATGGTAAAATAATAACAGAAAGGCTACATTTCATTCATCTTCAACCTCTTTTCATTACAACTATACACACCTAGAACAATACAGTAACATGTTAAATAACTCAAACAAGCAAATTATGACTATCAAAAACTTAATCAACCTAAGCTCACTTCCTATACAATCAACTTTGTCCATCAACCTTGCCCTCCAAACCTCATCATTGTCACTTTCCTTAGCCTTAATCATGGACTAAACCTTGTCAATCTTGTCTTTCTTCCATTCAAAGTTATGGAGGTTGACATACTAACTGTTGAGGATAGAAATGTGATAGACTGTTTGGTTGCTAGTGTGCAAAATAGAGTATATAATCAAGATGAAAATTTTGATGGTACTCAAGGAATGGATGAAACGGTTGGTGCTACTCAAGGAAATCAAGAGGACAATGTTGGTGCTACTCAAGGTACTGAAGAAGATAATGTTGTTGCTACTGATATATATGCTTCAAGGATCAAATTGACATTTGATTAAATAATTCAAGGACTTATTTGATGGGTTTTTAATATAATGTAGGGATTAATTTGATAGCTAGTTAGTCAAATAATTAGGGTTTGAAGTTTTTTGAATCGGGGAAGAACGTTACCATTAATTATTGGAAGAAATATTGGGGATTTTGGAGTGTAGATTAAAGATTGTAAAATTAGGGTTTCAATTTTATATATTTGGGGAAGGTAGAGCCGTTGGGGAAGAAAGAAAGAGCCGTTGGGGAGGAAATAACATTTTCTGGAAATCAATCAATTGGGTCCTTGAAAATTTTGGTCACTATCGGCCAAATTAGTCTCTGCTTATGTGACATCTGACATGTGAGAGGTTAACGGCCACATCAGCACTGTTAACACTCCAATTGGACGGAGGGACTAAATTGATTGATATTTTACAAATTCATGGACTATTTTAATATTTCGTTAAATTGATAGACGAATTTAGCCAATTCGTACAAATTCAGAGACGAAGTTGATGATTCACCCAATTTACTAACTTTTAATTTTTTTCAAAAACCAAGACAAAAACGAGACACAAGACGACAAAAATCATCAATTTTTAGTAACTCAACAACCAACTGATATAACACCTTCTAAAAGGGAAGTCATTGAACAAAAAGTTTTTTTTTTTTTTGACAAAACAAAAAGTTGTTTTATAGACAATATAACACAAATATCTCTCTTTCCCCTTTTGGAATAAATACAATATTTATTATATAAAAAAACATTTATTCCACGAAATATCGAAATTGTTTAGACCAAATGTTTTAACCAGGTTTGAAACTTAACTCTAACATTTATATGTGTGATTTTTTAAATGACTATTATTTTTTTGTCTAATACTTTAACCTGAGTAATTTAAGTTTTATTTCACTTGAAAATTTTATCAATTCAACTTTGAGCATTCGCATATTAGTACTCATTAAAGACACAAAATTTCATATGAATTGGACATTTGTATCTCTGTGATCCTGTAGTTGAGTTTTAGTCACATTTTTTAATGTTTGTATAAGCTCACTTGAAGTTCTGTGAAGTATCAAATAGTTTAGAGGTTTCATGAAATTTTGACAGGCTTGATCTATCAAATAATTTATATTATCCATATTCTTGAAAATTATTTACCAGAATAACTCATCTTAACTTGAAAATTATGGCAAGGTTTTTAGACTGAAATAATCTTCCAAAACAATTATTTCAATATGCTAGCTATAGTCAAATTAGATCAAGACATGGCATCTAGAAAGGTAGTGATAAGATCGATAGAGCTGGTGGAGCTAGGTGCCCTACTAAACCATAGATCATTACAACCTCTTTGTTTCTTGCTCAACTAAAGCAAGTTTCCCCAATCCCCGTTATAACAAATTAATATCCTTGCCTAGTGGATTCTATTCTAGTACAAGAATGAAGAATTTGTGAATGAAAAAACCTCACCGACATGAAAAAAGTATGCCGTTATTGTCTTGCCATCATGGTGGTGGACAAGACGATTTATAATGATCAATATCAATGAGGAATGGCTCTCATTGTGGAAATTTTATGTATAATATGGTTACTTTATCCATACCATTATGGACATAGTCAATTAAGGAAATTTCATCATATAAATTAAAGCAGCTTTGTAACTATTGAAAGCATATATATTGCCTTAATCATCACTATCATGTTTTTTAAAGTTACGGAAATTTTCTCCGTAACCTATTATCATATCTGCAGGTGGGTGTGAACATTGGAGACAAAATATGTTTATTCTAGGATTCCTTTTGGTTTATTTAAATATGAAAGCAACAATGACGTCAAAATCAAAGCAACAATGGCTCATGCAATTATGGAGAGACACTAATTGTTCTCCTCCTATTTCGTTAGTCTATAGTATCTAAGGTTGATTAAACAAGGAGTAATGCTAATAACACTCTCTAACCTTCACTTTTTTATTAGGTTAAATCAATGTGGATCCTATACTTTGAAAATGGAACCCACATAAAATAGTGAAACCTATGTTGATTTTATCCAATAAAAAAATGAATGTTAAAGAGAGTTTTAAAAAGAAAGTGTCTGCCAGCATTTCTCAAGAAAAAATATTAAAGTGTATTAAAGTCTTACATTACTATAAGGTTTATGGACTGATGGTGTATATATGTAGCGGGAAACCCTTATCATTTGAGCCCTTACAAAGCATACCCTAGTTATGCAATGAAGCCTAAGTACAGGGTCTCAAAATTTTGAGGGCCAATTTTTCATATAAACAAGAAATTTAAGTTAGACTAACAAGTAAACAAATGTTAACCTAAGAAATGCTACGAACATTCTCTCTAACACTCACTCTTTTTTTGAGTGAAACTTATGTGGATCTCACCACTTTATGTAAGATCCATTTCCAACGTGTGGTACCCATATGGATTTCACTCAATAAGAGAATGCATGTTAGAGAAAGAGTGTCATAGAACTCCTCATGTTATCCGTTAAAAAAAATAAACAACGACGGGTTGATTAGTTTCTGGAAGGATAAATGGAAAGTAATTGCTTCGTTAGTTCGAAAATTTCATTGGCTTTTTGCGATTTCATACTATAAGGAAGCTTCCGTAAAATGTTGGACGTGACGAATTTTTTTTGGGAACTTTGGTTTATCTTGGAAGATAAATTTTTTTGTTTGGGAGGGTATGCTTTTAGATAATATGATAGAGGTGTTTGAGGGTTTTAACTGTACACAACGGATGAATTATTGGAAATCGATTCCAGAGGAGAATGGAATGTTTTCAGTTTCGTCGACATATACATTGTTGGAAAAATCGTTGGTGTGGGAAGATAAGTGGAGTGATATGGAGAAAAGGGTTTTTGGTTATATTTGGAAAGGCAAGTCTCCTTCACGAGTGATTGCCTTTTCGTGGAAACTTTTACTTGACCGCATTTTGACTAAACATGATATCCTCATTCTTAATGTCCTTTCTCGTGAGACTTCAGTCAGTTGTGTTTTTTGTGAGTCGGAAAGGGAAAATGCTAGTCATATCTTCTTGTTTTATGATGCGACAAGTAGGGTGTGGTGCTTCAGGATACGTTTGTTAGAATTCACGTTTATTATGTCTCCGAATTTGTTTGTTCATTTTGAATGTTGGACTGGCATAGTGACAAGTGAAAAGTTGCGGAATAGTTATTGGATTATTTGGAAAGCAACAATTTGGGTGATTTGGAATGCGCGTAATTTTAGACTTTTCTCAAATTTGGTTAAGGAGGTGGATGAATTGGTATAGGAAGTTAAGGTGTTATCTTGACGGTGGACTTTGGTTAGATTGAAGGTTCCATCTTTTTTGTACTATGAGTAGTGTTGGAACCCCAAATATTGCCTCTTGAGGTGACTTGGGTTGGTCTTATTGAATGGTGGAGTGCTGTTAAGGAGAGGTTTTTGCTGGTTGTTCAAGAATGGTGTTTCTGTTGGTGCATTTTTGTTTTAGCAAGACAGTGTTGTTCCATTCTGTTTTGGAATTTTTCTATCCTGCTTTGTGTTCATTATTCGTGAGAGGCGTTGCGTTGATAAATTAGCTGATTAAAAAAAAGAATTTAAAATACTTTTATAATTATAAGTGTTGAAATTTGAATTCTACAAACATGCCTAAGCCAATGTTCAGCTCTTGAATAACATCAAACATGAGGATTAAACAATAATTAGTCTTTATAACCTTACATTTAATTGTTGCTTATGTCAACACTTGAGAGAGGTTAAACTGTTTTTTTGTCAAGCTACTTTCTCTCTCTAGCTCGTCTCCTCTCATCTCTCTCTACAAACTTCCACCAAGCCACCACCTTCCTCTCCCCCTCCTGATCTAAATCAACCTACTTGAAGATGTAGATCCAAATCCTAGTGGTGCGATGAGAGCACTTCTCTGAACCACCGCTGTTTCCTTCTTCCTTTCGTCCTCTTGTTAGCTTATTTTGCAGTCGCTAGATCCGGTTTGAGTTCTCTAGATATGGTCTACGTTTTAACGGTTTTGTGCCTCATCGGAAAGCCGAGGTTTAAGTCGCGCCACCACCTCTTTGGTGATTGATGTTGTTCATCTTTTTTTTTTTACTTTGTTTTTGGTTATTTGCCTTTTTTCTCCTTTGTTGTGTCGTTGGTTTGTTGTTGTTGTTGGTTTGTAGTTCAGGTGCCGCCAGTTTTACTGTTGCGTGGTTGCTTGGTATTGGGTCTCCGGAATTTTGTTTTCGTTTATGTGCTTTTGTTTTACAGTTCATGATCAGATGTTGGTGGCTTTAGGTCTGTTGCCTTTTGTTGTGGTTCAGTTTCAATAACCTAAAAGGGTATGATGGTTCTCTTAGCCCAAAAGGGTTGTTTTGTTAATATTGTGTGTTGGACTCATCCATCGATCTGAGTTCATACGCGTATGTGAAATTGGTTGTGTTTAATTCCTGATATCTTTCATTCTCAGATGTTTCCAGGTCTGTTGAGATCTGTAGGTGTCAAGGTGTTAAGGTTGCCTTCCTTCTGATATCGTTTTCTTATTCGCCTCAGTTTGTGACTGATCTTGAATTGTTATGTTCGAAAGAGTTTTTATGCTTGTTGTTGTTTTCATGAAGTTGTTGGCACTTGGATCTCGATTCTATGTTGGCGGTTGATTCATTTGTCAGCTTTGAACCCTAAACTGTCTTACGGATGCTCGCTCTTCACTATTTTTATGTAATATGCTTTCGAGCCTGTATCCGTATTCAGTGGGTTGCGTTTGTGATAAGTGTGTGTTTGTTAGGATTTATTAAGGTTGATCCATGATGTTTTGATTTATCATGTTATATTCCTATTTGGGTTGTACAAGGATTGGGTCTAATGTGCCCATAATTTGTGTATGTTTTTATTTTATTTTAGTGTATTTTTACCTTTGGCTTGAAGAAAAGAAAGAAAAAAAAAGAGATGGGAAAATGAACTAGGGAAACACAAAAAAAAAAAAAATTGTTCAAATTCGGATGCATCCTTAAAATTGAAAAGTGCATTCTTAAACGGTGTTATCTCTGAAAAATAAATGTTTGTCAAACCTGAGTTTGATGATTTAAAACACTCTAAATTTATATTCAAACTCAAAATTCTCCACATTAATGTTTACCAAAGCTTAGTCAAGATTCTCCACATTCCTATGTATCTGTGTTTATTATTTGTGTCTCTATCCTTGTACTTGTGTTTTGTTTTTTTGGTTGCAGAATCAATGATTGATATAATTGGTATGGTCATAATTCCGAAAGAGGCAGTGTTATGGTCTTTCTTTTCCACTAAGGCCCCGTTTGGATTGACTTATTTTAAGCTTATGTGGGCTTATCTACTCCCATAAGCTTTTTTAAAGGTGTTTGGGTAAATAAATAAAAATAGCTTATCATAGTTTCATACGCTGCTTATGCCATATTATAATAAGCCTAAATTTTCAGCTTACCCTCCGGCTTAACAAGGAGCTTATGAATTTATGTAACCTCCTTCGATTCTCTCTGGATCCACTTTTTCAAAATATATATTTTAATTATAATGTTAGTTATCT
>Ga0315914_1003839_pt1 | contig 22667 bp, 8 predicted proteins | sample MpolenodulesMG_FD_203920 | JGI IMG/M metagenome (GOLD analysis project Ga0315914, IMG submission 203920) | Medicago polymorpha root nodule microbial communities from Los Angeles, California, United States - elongated nodules | ecosystem: Host-associated > Plants > Roots > Nodule | place: USA...
GGGGTAACGACCAACATACGAAAGGAAATACCGTCAATTACCTCAACGGGGTAACGACCAACATACGAAAGGAAATACCGTCAATTACCTCAATGGGGTAACGACCAACATACGAAAGGAAATACCGTCAATTACCTCAATGGGGTAACGACCAACATACGAAAGGAAATACTGGGGACATGAGAACTTTTGATAAGAGAAAAATTTTGCAAACTATTTGTTTGGTTTATGAAAGTTTGCTGGAAATCCACTCGGTTTCGTAAAAGATTTCGCCAGAATCCACTTGACTTTTGATAAAAGGTTTGCGAGAATCCACTCGGCTTCGTAGAAGATTTTGCCAGAATCCACTGGGCTTAGCACAAGATTTGCGAGAATCCACTCGGCTTTTGAAGAGTTAACATATTAACATGATAAATGATCATATAATACTTCAATCACACTTAATTTATTTTAGAGAAACATGTTATATAGTCCGTAATTTAAAAAAGAAAAACAAACCCTCCCCTCCCTTCCCCTCCTAAACCCTCAATCCAAACACACCCTAAAAGAGTTTCAATGTCATGTTTTCATTTCAATGGAAATACTAGTTTTTTTCTAGTTTTTTCTAATAAAGAACTCCAATGGTTAGCAGCAACACTGGTTTTTGAGTTACAATCCATTCACAAACTCTCTCATAAGGCAATCATAACTGTTAGATGATATATATATGTACTAAATAATGAACATGTTCAATTGCAGTTTCTGGTTTTTGTGGTGTGTAACCAAAGCAATGACCAATTGTTAGCTTGCAAAGGAACATTGAACATGAAAAGAGTAAATCACCTTTCAATTACTCTGCTGGGCAAGAATGGTTTTTATATTAACAATGAAATATTATATTACAATGAATAATTGCAAAATTTCCATGACAAATAATAATGTTAAAAATGATATGTTAGCCTTGAAGATCTCAGTGGCCTATCTCCCTTTTCCCTTATGACAATTACGACCAAAAAATGGAAAGCCTAAAATTGAATGTTCATTGGGAGGCGTTAAAAAAAATTAAAAAGTGGCATGTTGGATGGATATAAGAGAAATTTGAAATTATAAAAAATGTGAAATTAAAATTTCAACTCTCAAATTGAGGGGTGGCAGAAGTTATCCACCATAACCTATCTCTAAATTTAAGAATATAAGATTTAACTCTCAAACTAAAAGATAGGTTCAACGGAGATAATTTTTTAACCCCAATACAAAATGTTTTGAAAAGTCTACCAATGAACAATAATGAATGTCATAGGCTGCTTTTATAGCTAACTTACTATGTATGCATTACAATGTTTCCGATGTGGGACTTGTTTGCTTTCAAACTGTCGCAATGCAATGTTGTTAGTTGTTTTTTTCTTACAAGGTTAAACTGAAGAATATGTCCTAAATTGCACATAATTTTTTCCAATATATAAAAAGTTGATGATTAATTAATTAATGTGTATAAATTATATATTAAAAAAATCACAACCCTTAGATTTTTTGACTAGTCAAACTAGAGTACATTAGTCCAATAGGAACAACCACCACAGTGGGCAAAAAAGATAATGATTAACTATCACAAATATATAGTTTATCTTATTGGATGATTTGATTTTTTAGCAATTCATATATATACCTTTCTGCATCTCACCAAATTACAATTTCAAATTAAATAAACAGTGTATCATACGCTCCAAATCTCATTTCTCCTTTCTTTGCTCACTTACTTTCTGCATTGCACAATGATATGCCAATAAAAACAGGATGTTAACAGCAATTAAGATTTAGTAATTGCGAATCAACTCAATTTCTAAACTCAAAAGCAAGTTGGCTGAAGTAGTAGTTCTGACATGCAAAATAAATTGCTAAATGAAAATTATTTTGAGGAGATTTAGAAAAATCACATCTCCTCCTTGCAGGAATAAGAAAATATTTCCCTGTCAAAATGAGCGAGGCAGAGACCGAATGCTAAGGATAGCAGTTTTAAGAGCTAACAGAACAGTTTGATTATTTTATTTAGTGCATAGATATATAATGACACAAGAATAAAATCAAACATAATACAGGCCATGATGGATTCTATGAACAATTAGTTACCATCACAAACAATCTCACCAGAAAACTAACTAATGTATTGGTGAAAATGATAATAGTGTGGTGAAATATATTTAGTAAAATACTTGAATAATTATACGGCAATTAACTAAACAAAGTGAAGTAAAACAAAAAAAAATTCATGAGTAAGATAAATTCTAATTCAATGCAATTGCTTACATTTATTGATTTGTCAAACAGTTTTTGGGCCTAACATAAACGTCACAGAATCACTTTTCTATTATTTGAAATTGAATGTTAGTTTAGTTGTTAACTCAAGTTTACTTAGTGATATAATCACACTTAGTGGTTAATCAAATTATTGTTTTTTAGTTTGTTATGAATTTGTTACAAGTTTGTTAGAGATTAGCATATCGAGTTAGGGTTTGTTACATAGCTTGTGCTTCAAGCAACCTAACTAGTTCTAGTATATAAGCTAAACTCGTTTACATTTGTTCATATATCAATAATACAATTTCACATTCTCTATTCTCATCATCTATTCTCTCTTCTCATTCTCTCTAAAACAACAAAATATGAAAACCCTAGTACATTTCTTGAGATTCAAGCTTTTAAGTTGCGCTAACAAATTGGCATCAAGAGCCTTTGGTTTCGTTCTAAGGGGTAATTAGGATCTTCAATCACACAAATTAAAGGTAGAAACGCTGAAGGAAGTAACATGAATGGTAGCAGCAGTTTCAACACTCATCTTCCAATTCTTGAAGTACGCAATTGGGAAAGATGGAGTGTGGTGATGAAGAATTTGTTTGGAGCACAAGATTTGTAGGAAATAGTGCAGAATGGTGTTGGTGATCTAGCTGCGAATGTCACAGAAGCACAAAGAAGCGCACACAAAGATTTGAAGAAGAAAGATTGCAAGGCTTTGTTCTTAATTCATCAGAGTCTTGATGAGGCAAATTTTGAAAGAAGCTAAAAAACAGCTAGTTCAAAGGAAGCATGGGATATTCTTTCAAAGTATCATGAATGTGATGATAAGGTGAAGTTGATTAAGCTTCAATCACTGAGGAGGAAGTTTGAATTGATGCAGATGGAGGATGATCAGAAGATTGCTGAATACATCTCCAAACTCATCAATATTGTGAATCGGATGAAGGCTTGTGGAGAAGTTATGATTGATCAACAAATTATTGAGAAGATCATGAGGACTTTATCTTCAAGGTTTGATTTTATTGTTGTGGCAATTCAAGAATCAAAAGATGTGAAAACCTTGAAAATTAAGGAGTTGCAAAGTTCATTAGAAGCTCATGAATTGATGGTTTCATAAAGAAGCAGTGAAAGATCAATTCAACAATCCTTGCAAGTTCAAACTATCAAGAAGGATGATTATTATAGGAAGAACTTCAAGAAAGAGAAGAATAACACCAAGGGAGGAAACTAGTCTAAAGGCAAGAACAAATGATCTGATAAAGGTGAATCTTCAAAGGAAGGAAATTCTAATCAAAACAAGAAGAAAGGTTTTGATAAGAAGAAGATTCAATGTTTCAAATGTGAGAAATTTGGACATTTTTCTTCTGAATGTTGGTCTGGTAAGGGAAAGCAAGTTAAGAATGATGAGGAACAAGCTAAGATTGAACAAGATGATTCAGATTCTGATTCATTATCGTTGATGGTTGCAACAACTAGTACTCAGAGCTGCAATTCAGAAAGTTGGTTCTTAGATACTGGTTGTTCTAATCACATAACTGGAAATAAGGTTTGGTTAAGAGAAGTTGATCCTGGAAGAAATACAAAGGTTAATCTTGTAGATCATAGAACCTTAATTGCAGAAGGAATGGGGAAGATTGCTATTGAAGGAAAGAATGGAAAAATAACAATAACTGAAGAAGTTCTCTTATGTCCCTGGAATGCAGTTCAATTTACTTAGTGTTGGTCAATTCATTCAGAAAGGGTATTCAGTGATTATGAAGGATAACTTTTTGAAGTTGTTTGATAAACATCAAATGTTAGTCTTGAAAACTCCCCTTGCAAAGAATAGAACATTTCAGACTAACATGAAAGTTGTTGAACTGAATTGTTTATCTGCTATGGTAAAAGATGAAGATAACTGGTTATGGAATTATAGGTTTGGTCATCTCAATTTTAGAGGTCTTAATCAATTAGTTGACAAAGATATGATTATGGGAGTACCTAAAATTGAGATATCTAGTAAAGTATGTGATACTTGCTTGTTAGGCAAGCATCCTAGAAATGCATTCAGTTCAAGTACTTCTAGTAGATCAAAAGAGCTACTCAATGTTGTATATTCAGATGTATGTGGTCCTTTAGAGGTTCCTTCATTAGGAGGTAACAAATACTTCATCAGTTTTGTTGATGAGTTTAGTAGAAAAATATGGTTATATCTGATTAAGGCCAAAAGTGAAGCATTTGATATGTTTCAAAAGTTTAAAATCTTAGTAGAAAAAACAAAGTGGAAAGTCTATTAAGGTTTTAAGATTTGATGGTGGTGGTGAGTATACCTCAAAGGTGTTTGAGAAATTTTGTGAAGACAATGGTTTTGAGAGCCCTAGCTGTCATTTATGTGAAAACATGCATTGTATTGAAAAAGAGTAAACAGAACCAAATAACATCAACCAGGAGAATGAGTGATAATGTTGAATATGCACGAAGATATGTCCATGGTGTGTCAGATGGAGATGCATTCAACGACTCCAATTGATGTCCTACCCGGAGCTGAAAAGAATAACTCATCCAATTATTATGTTCTTAAATTTGAGGGTAGAACTCAATTCATGTGATTTCCAATATTTTTCCAATGTTTGATTAGATTCTAAGATGACTATTAAAGACAGTGAAACATTCCTAGCTTGTGGGTTTGTAACACCGTAGGCTTAATTTTTCTCTTCAAATGTGTGGGACGGTTTTGTTGGTGATTTCTAAAATAATAGAATCACTTTAGAACCAAAAGTTGTAACTCTTCACCGAAAGTTGTAACTCTTCATGGGAATCATTCATATACATTGGAACTTTTCGCAAAAAGGTGCTTAATGAAGCTTTGCATTGATCCAAGTGTATATGATTATAACCTTTGGCAAATGATTGTTTAATGAACCTTATCATTGACTCAAGTGTGTATGATCATAACCTTTGGCAAAAGAGTGCTTAATGAACCATAACATTGATTCAAGTTAAAGGGGTGCTTTCTCTCATGTGAAGGGTCATATAATGCATTATAAATGCTTGACATTTGGGCATTAGTTTGACAGAAAAACAGAAACCAGAATTTTGTTGCATTAACAACATAATTCTCCCTCATTATTTTACTCTAAATCATTCATCAATTCTCTAATGCATGAGTGAATTACTGGAACCATAAATCTGTAAAATACTGTTAGGAGATACGCTTGGTGTGGTTGTGCAATACACGTTAAGGAACTCATAGTATCCTGAAGGGGATTCGCCGGTAACTCCTATTGCATCCAATATACAGTTATTGGTGGGGATGAATCGAACCTAAAGGTTAGTGTGGCAACCCCATGCGCTTTGAATTTTACATGCATAACCATTAAACTTTTTAGGTTTCAAGTGCAGCAGCAGCATCTTCCCAACAATCAAGATATACAACAATCTTTGGAATTTATGTGCACACTTCATCATATTCATCTTCTTGGTCAAGTTATTGCAGCAGACCCCCAACACAAAATCGAACAGATATGACCGAAAGTGGTAGAACTCGTATGAATTTTACCTAATAAATAAGTTGGTATTAGAGAGTGTTGAAAATTGAGTGTTCTTAGCAATCATCTTTTAACCACAGTATTCCATCCAAGAAATGAACATCTATATCTTACAATTTTTTTAAATTGAAGTATATGTTTTATTTTTTACGCCAATTGTTTAATCATTGAAAAACAAACTTTTAAAAGTTAAATGATTAATGGATATCTCAAACAAGATTCAATTTAAGAATTCATATGCATTTCATCTGCTAAACAATAAGTACCGGATAAAATAGCATAAGATAGAACAACACAATACAAAGCAAAACAACCTAAGACAAATTTTTATGATATTGAATAATTATCGGTCTTATACAATTTTTTGTAGAAAAAAGGTTATTGTATTTTAGACAATCTGTACACGGACAAAAAATTGTGATGTGGTTTAATCAGGGACAAGAATTTCAATTTTTATCATGTCTCTTGTCTTCAGTTTTTTATATCCTTGAAACATTTTTACAAGTCAAATATTATACAACTGAGGTTGTTACATTATGTCTTTTATTTTTTTTAGTAGATCAAACACACCCTATTTCACATTTTAATTGTTGACAAGCATATTATATGTTAAAATTTGTATCCAATCATGTTTGGTGAGCTATTAAATGCCAATGCCAAAGGCTATTCAATCAATTTGACACGTAGATTTGATTATCAATCCAATATTTTTTAATCCACAATCTCTAGTCTTTACATTTCACAACTAATCCAACGCTGCCTCCGATTTAGCTTACATGGCAAAACACATGATTACGAAGCAAGTGTTGACCAAAACATCACAATCAACATTGTCGTGACACTTTTTTAGAACCCATGATTAATGAACTGCATGAATTAATATCTGTCTCTATAAGACATTGTTTCAAACACTTGTTGAGCAATTTCAAAATGCACATTTGCAATGCATTTAAAAATAAAACATTTCATTGCATAAGGTCTATAAAGACCAAAAATGACTCTGGCTCTAATAGATATATAGAAGAGATTATAAGATGAGGCGTTCAAGAAGTTATCTAAAGTAACTCTATGACAAATTTGAAAGAGAGGTGTCCTTTATTTATCTACTCTCAAATTCGTCGGAGAGATTGCTTTACAAATAAACTAGACTTTTCACCCGTACTATCGCACGGGTCCTATAAAGTTCAATAAAAGATCTGCATTTTTTTTAGTTCATTATAGGTGCGATATATCAAAAGGTTTGTTAAAATAACTAATGTTATACGTATGTATGTTAATTTGTTTATTAGAAATAAGCTTTACCCTATCAGTGTGTTTTGTTTGAAATGAGCGTATATAAGTCTTCATATAGATTGCAAATTGAGATATAATAAAGGATTAAATCCGTGTAGGTATCAAAATGTTTTATATTCAAAAACTGCCAATTAATACACTAAAAATATAAAGGATAACACCACCGTATATGTCAAACTGATTAGATTGTAAAGCTGCCAATTAATTGTCCAAATACTAATATACATATAATTTGGTCTAAGGTGTATGCGTTTAGTGCATATAAATTTTTTTGTCATAGAATGGCAGAACTAACTCTACATATACGTAAACCATATATAATATCAAACACATAATAGCTTATATGAATTGTTCAATTAGTTTTGCAACATTCAAGGATATGAAAGGTCACATTATTTATGTAGACATTATATATATATATATATATTTATATATATATATATATATATATATATATATATATATATATATGAATTCATGCAAATTCCTTCCATAATCATTTCATATAGAAATTCAACTCCAACTTATTAGATGTGTTTAATCTTGAATAATGGTATTCGAAAGTGATGCTTTTTTGTTATAATTTCTGAACCATGATAGAAAAAAACATCTTATGTTAAATCTATATCGAATATATTACCAAATATGATATATAAGTTTCTCTTTCAAGCATGGACCATCTTCCCTACTTAAAATTCGCAGCAACAATCTGAAACAATCAGCAACCTTATTGTTGACATAATATTTTCAATACAATGGAAGATCATCAAATATTGTTTACCATCACAGGGATATATATGTATAATTTCAAGTGTGTAGTCCCCTATTGATGTGCAAGTAAACCCTTCTTTAATGGTAAACATCAGACATTTTCCAAAAAATTAGCAAAATCACTATGAAGCACACTAACTCAACATTATATATAAGACATTAATTATACATCTGTTATAATGATTAGTCAATAGTAGAAGAGGATTGTAATTGAAAAAAATTATTTGAAGATGTAGTGACTTTAAATATCAAAAATAAAACGCATCATACACATTAAGCAGATTCTGGAATCCTTATACTAACTGGGTTTAGTGTTATAATTTGAACTTTGCTCAACGTAACAATAGAGCAGGGAAAATAGGATTTCTGCAGTTCTTGCAGACCTGCACAAATAAATTTTTAACATTCCAGCATCTTTTATTGGAAAATTGACATTAGTAAGCATGATAACATAAATTAGAGTTGATTAGTAACTAAAATACTCCCTCCGATACTATTTATAAGAGAAATTTGGGTTAACAAAAGTTGATGTATCTAGTTAAAAATTCAGCCCAAATACATTCATTTTTGTTGACCTAAGTTTCTCTTATAAATAAAACCGGAGGGAGGATAAGACTAAATGACACTGCATGAACCGGTAACAACATATAAAAAACAACCAAATCACAACTTCATTCAAGATAGTGCTCAACTACAGGAAGCAACATGTGCTAGTGCACAACATAAGAGTTTTAGATGTTACACAATAACAACGCCAAGATCAAACATCAAAATAAACAGAACAACATTCCAAAAAAAAAAACAAAAAAAAAAGACTAAATCCATCTAGAGAACAACAATAGATCTTCACAGAGACCATTGGAGTAGAACACAATCTCATAAGCAATTTTTCAACTTTGACACACTTAAGCTTCTTAGGTTTGGTGATAGAATTCTCCCCAACATCTTGGACCTCTTTAGTAGCAGAACCCACACTATCAACAATCGTTTTTCCAGCGACCTTGCTGCACGACATGCCTTCATCAACTGCATCCTTCAACCCACTTTTGGTTTCACTTTTGTAACATGGAGGTTTCACTTTGCAGCAGCTGCAACGAACGCAATCGCTACGACAGGAAACTCAAACGCATACGTGGCCGCAATTTAAAGTCATGTTAAAAGTAGTGAATCATTTTGTAATCTATTGATCATTGCTATAGTAATTTAAATAACTTCGACTTATGTAGTCCATAGGAAAGAAACTAATTGAAGGGATGTATAATGTATGTTCTCTCTAATCTGTTTCTCTAATCATGGTTGTGTGATATTCGGTGTTCATTCATTTGCAAATAAATTTCCTGTAGCATCTAATTTAGTTAACTCTTTAATATGAATGTGTTTTTTTTTTGTTTTTTCAACTTTCTTATTTCAAGTTTGGTTTGATTTACATTGAGAGAGAGGCAAGTAGTTGTCACTTGCCTATATATTGTTACTTTTGCTGCCAATGTGAATATAGTGTCAGCCACTTGGGGAATGAGTTTGCTTTCTCGGAATTGTAAGAACAAAAGGTGTGCAATTTCTTCATTTGGATTTTTGAATATGTCTTTTGTTCCGTTGTTTCTATTTTTCCTTCATTGTTAATCACAATCCTTATGTAATCTAAAGGTGGAACAATCCAAAACTAATCACTCTTTTATAATTTCACAAAAGTTTAGCATGTAAACCATATTTTAACACAACGGTATGATTTGTAATACTCCAATGGTTTAACTACCTTTTTAAAGGTATTTCCTCTGCAATTTAATGCATATGTAGTAGGAGAGAAATCAAAAACTTATGAGGATTGTATAGGTATAAGAAACTCTCAGCCCAATAAATGTTCTTTCATATATAGTTGATTGGTAGTAGTAGTTAATATGTAATCTTATTGTCCCATATCTCATCTGCATTACTATTTGTCCTTTGGATCAATTTGCCATTTGCTTGAGATTTTTTATTTGGTATTGTTCTTTTAAGCTCTTTGTTTGAAGCATTTCTTTGGACTTCATGTTAAAGCATGTATTGATGTCTAAGTTTTAAATTATGTTGAAGGGTAGTTTGTAATGTAATTCTTTGACACCTCTGAACCTAGCTAGAAAAAGAAGTAGACTCTCTCTCTCTCAAATTTTCAGTCCTAATTTAGAGAATGGTTATGCAAAAGGGTGTTATGTATTATGATTGTAACCATTGATTAACAGTTTTTTTGTTTGGTTGTTTCTATGTCTTAGTAGTGGAACTAAAGAAAAGACAATAAAATTGGTTGTGTCTCTGTTCAATGTTTTCCAAATGAAGGATTTAAACTTGGATGCTTCATAATGTCCATAGATAGATCCTTAATAAAGACACTTATGGATACTCGAGCATATGTATATTAAAATGGGATATTTGTGTCTGTACTGATATATTTTTTTTCTTCAATTTGAACATATATAGAGTCAATATGTTTGCAGGTATCAACTTCTTTCTTATGGTGTACCTTACATGTAGGTCAAGATGTTTGTATTGAAAAACCACTACAATTGAGAAGCAAATGTAATATTCATGTAGTAAATGTAATGATTGATTAGTAGTATTTAACATTATTGGTCTCCATGAAAATAAATGGTGATTGAGAATCATATTCATCATGATCAAATCAGTAGGTTTTGATAGTCATTCTTTAACTTTTCAACCCTTACAAATAGAGAAGCAAAAGTACTAACTTTATAAGGACTTCATATAATTCTATAGTTTTGCACGAGTTTCAGAACAACGGTTATTAATTTTCTCAATGACCAATTACTTTTTTTGTGTTAAGGCATTTGTGTTGTATTGCGTACGTGGATCGAACTAATAGCAGGAAATCAAGCGAGACTTGATCACTAGATACCTTGGAGGATTATACAGTGGTTGTTCTATTAATGTGTTTCTTCTCCTCACATCTTGCTTCTATGTAGTGATTTTTGTTTTTTTTTTGGTTTTCCCTTCTATTTGGCATGGAGATGATATGAAGGTATCTTATTTTTTGACATAGTGGAAGAATGATGTTGTGTATCAAAGTTCCTCCCCCCTGTGTACAGTCTCCTCTTCCTCCTTTCAAATTTGTGCTTCATGTAAAACAATTAATATTGTACTTTTCAACATTTGACGTTTATCACCTAGTAAAAGATCTAGTACCTTTATTAATACTACCAATTATTTTGGAATATGGAAAATCAACATTAAATACATTTATACAAAAAGGACAACTTAATATTAGTAACACATTTTGAAAACAAATTTATTACTCTAACAATTTTTCTTAATATCCTGAATTTTGTAAACTATTCTTATAAAAAGGGACTGAGGAAGTATTGTTAATAAATAGATATTTAGAATTTTGCTTCAACTTTTTTTAACAAATAACTTTGGGTTTAGAATTCCAGGTGAATAAGTGGGGAATATAGAGTTTGTAGTCCAACTCTCATATATATAATATAATATTGCTATCAACTAAGTTATGCTCATGAGCTATGCTTAGTTCGTTTTATTTGTTGAATTAATGATACCAATATTGTTAGACGAAACAACTTCACACATGTTTAAATCCAAAACCTCACATTTGTGTGATATTTGTGAGAACCTGAGTCAATTTCTGGTAGAAACAATTCTTACTTACCTTTCGATCGAACTCTGGATAATTAGGGCTCCCTTCCCCAAAAGAACCGGAGGGTTAACATAAAATGAAGTCTTGTTACACATATCTGCTTCATTCACCTGGCATTTTCGTAACAAGCAAAAAACCAATTTCATTGAGTTAGTTTGATTTCTTGAAGAAGAAAAAATGGTATCGTATCTTGTCACAATTCAATGTTTCTTATTAAGTGGCTTTGGTTTCATTTAAAATCAAGCCATCTAATATTTTTCCAATGTTGGATTCATTTCTAGGGCGACAAAGCCAGTGAAAACATTTAAAAGAAGTTATAGGAAAACTTGAATAACAAATTTAAAAGAAAAGTATTCATTTAATATGTTTATCCAAGACATCCTTCAACCCCCAACACAAAAGGAGAGAATGACATACTAGGGAGCAAAGCTGGAGGACGTGTACCAACGACTCAACAGCTAAGCAATGTTTCAATGAATGGAATTCATACGTTGCTTTTATTTATAACAAAACTAACTCACTATATTTCACAGAGTTTCGATGTGGGACTTGTTTTATGGAGTTAGCTACCTACACGTATGTAATAATCTTTGTTCCTTTTATTTTAAAATTGTTTTCTTCTTTTTAATAAGATATCATTATTTTTTCACGAAAGTTTATATGAGTTTTACTTCGAGATTCATCATGGTTTGAGGAGGTCTAAGTGAAGTGGGAGTTGAACTCACGTTAATTATTTTCTTATCAACTAAGTCAATCTTAGTTTATAATATCAGTCATAAATTCAGAACAATTAAATTTTATTTCGTTGACGTTTTTGTTATATAAGATTTAATTATACATATCAGATTAGAATATGTCTCAGATGTAAATTAGACGAAAAAGCTATTGAATCAAGTTACAAAAGCTTTCTTAATCTAAAAAAATTCACAACTCAAAAAAAGATGATCGATACTTTCCTCGAAGCCACACCCATCCATACAAAGATTATAATTAGACGTGAAAGTCCTCGACGAAGTAAATCATCTTTCGTATGCATCGGATTACTTGACAACCACCAACGAAATAGAGAATTGCCAGAATCTCAATATAATGGGTGTTTGAACCAACAAAAGCTTCAATCTTCTTCTAATCGTGTTCCAATCTAAAATCCATTGTGAGAAATTCTTATGGAGATGCGAAAAAATTAAGCACTGCATCAGAAACCACAGTTTGTGCTACATGCATTCATTCTCTAAAAGCTTTATAAAGTTTAATATGATTTTCTGATTGTTTGATGCAGATATTGTTATCTTTTGTAACTACGTTTAACTGACATCTTATCCATTCTAAACAAATCCAATTATCATAAACAGCGTAGTCGATTGTGGATCGCGCAATGTTTGAAGATACCATTGTTGCCTTCTCGTAACAGGTTTGTCGTCTGAATTCAATTTTGGTTGGTAACCACAGCTTAATGCATCAACCAGGAACTCGGATGAAATTTTAGTTAATCTCTACTCTAACAAAAATTTATTAAAATTTAATCAAAACTTGCTATGAAAACAAGTAAAACAAGAAAACGTGATGATGATGCAAGAAACAAGTACTGCAGCACTAAAGCTGATAAATTTATTTTTTGTTTAACAAATGAACTGAGAACCATACTATAAGTGACAAGATTGGGATAATAATAACATAAACCAGCCTTCAGGCCAATTTTATCCCAACCTTCAAATATAGTGCAGTCCTCGCCATATGACCTTCACTGCCCAACTCATCATGGGACATATACCCACGAAGCAATGTATGACTTGCTAATTTTATAGCTCAGTCACTCTCTATATTTTACAAAGTTTCCGATGTGAGACTTCTTTCTTTTGCTTTGGAATTGTCATTATTCAATTAGCTAGCCTACAAGTATAGAGTATCCTTTCATGTGGGATGTTTTGTATCTATCTAAATATGATACATATTTCATCATCTAATTATGAGGCTTAAAACAAAAACTATAATAGACCAAATAATGTTTTACCAAAAAAATATAATAGAACAACATGATGTTACTTGACCGGTTATTAAGCGAACATCAAACATATGATATGATTAATGTATTTATCATCTTTGTCGGACTCTATATAATATCATGACTATCAGACAAGTTCTAAAATTTTTAAAGTCTATTAAGATCGCCATAATAATAAGATAATTGTATCATATCATGTCTCATTCATATTCGAAGCCAAGACCTCCTGGTTGTGTGATTAAGTTTCAACTTATATTTATCAATTGGTCTACAAACAAAGAAATTAATTAATTTAATATCAGAAATACCTTTAAAAATCAATTTACATAATTACTAGAGGAATACTTGTTACATATTACTCGCATAATCCTTGTTACTATTTAAAAAGAAAAAGGATAACAAAGAGAATTGGGGGAACAACAGCCTCAAGTGGTACTATAGCTTTGAGAATGACAGTTGACAAATACCTTATTCATAGAGCAGTAACAAGATTATCAGTCAAGAATAGCATGCTGAACAAAGAACTTGTTCTAACAGACTTATGAGGAAACCAATAAGCTTAGCTGGACAGGCAATTTGTCACTGCTGAAGATCATAATATGCTTCATTTATAAAAAAAACAAGTTACATAAAGATCATATATAAATTAAAAATTGCATAATTTTTTGTCCTAACAAAATTAAATTATCAAAAAATGTAACTTACAAATAATTTTTGGTACCAAACATGAAATTTTGAGTTCCATGATAGATATGCAATCTTATTTATTGCTAAATAAATAAGTGAACCTTAAAAACTAATGACTAAGATTCAACAAGTATAAATTTGCCCAAACTGTCATATATTATAGAGATATGGGAAAATTTGCCCAAATTACAATGATAGAATAGGAAAAGTTGCAACTATAAGGACAAGACATAGAAAGGCAACCTCAGAATCAATATAGCTTAGTTAGGAGGATGTGTAGTATACAATAATATATACCTTTCCCTTGTAGTTGTGAAGACCTCAGAATTCGAGAAATGGATGCAAACTCTCCTTGTCATGAAGAGTTTGGCAGAAAGGTGGCGATTGAAGAATTTCACACCATTCCCAATTGTCTTGTTGAGAGTAGGACAATGGAAAGATGAAGTAATTGGTTCAAAAAACAACTCAAGCACAAAGTTGCGATTAGCACTATATATTCCAAGACTAAGCCTTATCCCTAGCTATGAAATGACAATAAAATCAGTGATTGTTTCAGCCTTCATGTAAGTTTAATATGATTTTCTGATCGTTTGATTCAGATATTGATACCTTTAGTAGTTTCGGTCTCATTTGAGAATCAAGTCATCTAATTATTAAGTTCTAAAATGTGAAGGTCTAACTTAATTCCTGAGATTTCTAGAATGACAAAGGCAGTGAACCTAATAACATTTTCTAACTAAAATGTGCTGTTATGGTATATAGTTCAATTATGACTAACTCTTATTTTGGACATTCCATATCTCTTAAGAAACAAAGGTCCATAGAATTGTGCAGTTCCATTTTGTTTTAGTAAATGTGTTAGGAGTCTCACATCGAGTATATAAAAGTGTGTGTTTGATGTGGTATTTAAGCCATGAGGCTTTCTCACCTAATAGACTAGTCTTTTGGGTTGGGCTCTCATCATAGGCTTAAATACCACGTCAAACACTTTTATCTATTCGACGTGAGACTCTTAACAAACTGTTTGTCACATACTGTGGATATTATGAAGACATGAACATGTTACATATTGGTTGCCGCTGTTCTTAATCTTCAGGTATTGAACAGATTAAAATATAGTTTTCAACTTCAAAAAATAAATTATTGTCACTAATGAATAATAAGCATATAGTCAACAACATGACAATAATAAGCATATTGTCACTAACTAATGTGGGAAATTTGCAAGGACCCACATTTGCACTACATATCAATCAAACATCTTAAGAAGCTTTGTTGTCACACATTTTGAAAACAACATACGAAGCATGAATGAACCCACATACCTAAATAAAGAGTAACTATTACTATCATATACCTTCTACATATAAGAAATAAGCAATCATTACATTCCGAGAAACCTTACTCCTCCTATCACGCATTTTGTCAAACAGTTTCTAGACCTATAGATACTTGAAGGCATAAAGACACAAACAAAAACTGAGAAATCAGATACAAATATCACCATTTGCGTAATTTTTCTTTTTTTATTTAAGGCGTTATAGAAGTTATAAATCAACATTTCCATGGTAGATTTGAAACATAGGTATTCCCCTAATTTCAAATTTCAAATCTATAACAGGAAATGCTGACTTATAAGTTCTCATCCGCAAATCAACACATCAGAGAAGTAATGCACTGAAAGTTTGTCATGCGCTGCTTTTATAGGCAACTTACTCTATATACTTTAGAAAGTTTTAGATGTGGGACTTCTTATCTATTGTGACTATGCTATTAGCAGCATGTATAAAAGTAATACACTCATGTTTGAACTTGAACATTCGCTGTGTCGGTTCAAAATTCAAATGAAACTTCTGTCTTGTATATAAAATGACAATAGTCATTAAAAGTTCACACGGGTTTAAATCCCGATCATAAAGTGTGACCAAACAATTTTAGTATTTGTGCTAGTTTAGCTAGACTTGTGGAAAAAAAAAATAGAAATTTCATTCTTTCAGGAACAATCTACTTTCTCCGATCTCATTTATAAGCAAATTTTAACTTTTTGTGTTCGTTGAATAAATGATACATGTGATCAATATCATAGACTACATACACAATTTATTCAATGAACCTAAAAAATTAAAATGTAAGTAATAATATGAACAATAACAAAGTTAGTACATGCTTACATTAAAATTACGTTAGAAAATATAAAGAATTTGATACTAAACTTCACAATATTCAAAAGATTATCTACTCCATGTGTTCTCTTACTTATACACATATTCTCTAACTACATCATATGCTCAGGTTATGATTATTTTGGAGAGAGTTATTTTGATTACCAATGATAGTTTTCAATTTTAAAAATTTTCTCTTTGTTAAAAATAAATGCAGCTTATATAGCCAAAGCAAAATTTTAGTAAAATGAATAATAAGCATTTCAAGTCCACGATGAACCAAACAAGTATCATACTCTCGAATCTTTACATTCCATGAAACTCCTTTTACACATTTTGTCAAACAGTTTCTGGGCCTATGGATGTTTGAAGGCAATTCACTAAAAGCATGATTTCAATGTTCATAATCATCGCCACAACAACTTACAATAAAAATGACTCAAGAAAATATAATGACAAAATCTTAGCAATAATCGAAATTAGGAGTACAAGAAATCTTAGGAAGTGCCTCAATACACAAATTTGTATTTTGCGGCACAAACTATAAGTTCTCAACCCCCAACTTGCAAGAAAAGAAAAATAGCTCATAGCTCAGTAGTAAACAAAGCTGGAGGATAGTTGCCTATCAACTCAACAGCGAAATAATTTTATAGCTGACTTACTCTCTACATTTCAGTACAGTTTTCCAATGTGGAACTTATTTCTTTGCTTTCAAATTGTCACTATGCTATAGATGTTACAATTATTACTAGTTGGTTATCCTCTTTCTTATCCTTAATGATGTTTTCTTCTTTTGTTTTTGTTTCCTTTGTCTTACAAATACTAATTGTATTGTTTTTGTAATTGGTCAACATCCACATATGTATGTTTGATGAGCTACTCAATGTCAATGCCACAAACTGTTCAATCAATTTGACAAGTCATACTAATCTACATTAAGAGCTGTTTATCAGGACAAGGCTAAGCACCTCTTCCTTATGCTTGCTGACAAATGTCCTTAGAACTGTGACCAAAATCAAAATAATCAATTTTTATAGTTTGTGAGGTCAGTGGCCATGATTGAAATATGTCGCGGTGGAGACTAACCTTCGCAAGATATGTGCTTGTATGAAGAAGATGAAGAATTCGGATATGCAGGAGGACCTGTTGTGGCAACAAGAGAATAGTCTCTGATCAATAATATCAGCTAGTGCCTCAATTTCACATATTATGTGAAGCACAAAAACGCTTTTCTATGTAACAAACTTCTCACCCTCAATCTCTATATCTCTTCTTTTTTTTTAACTCGGTATCCGGTCCAAACAACCGACTAATCCGAGGGAACCAATCCCACCGCCCACTTGCGGGGGCCCCATTTAAAGCCAAAGCAAAGCTTTGTATGGACTTGCCCACCGAAATTGGCACCAGAGGGAATCGAACCTGAGGCCTTGAGTGGAGCAAACTCCAAGATCCCACGTCAACCACTAGGCTAACCCCAAATGGTTAATCTTTACATTGATCAAATTCTACAAATAACAAGTGTTGGTACAGAAACAAACAGAGCCAAAAGATAGCAAAGTTCTGATCAAAGCTAAAATAATCAACTATAGTTTACATAATCATTAAAATTGGGCAAGACCAATGTATTTCTTTGCATATTGACAAAGGACAACTATAGTTCTAAATTTTTTTATGATGCATTAGGTCGTCATAATAAGATAATTGTGTCATATCATGTCTCAATTCAATTTTTAATGAGACAATACCGATATAGGGTTTCTTTCATTTTATAATAATAACTGTTACATTTTAAATGTTCAATTGACCATATTGTTATACCGACATCCTCATTTGTATTCGAACCTGAGACCTCCAGGTTGTGTCATTAAGTTTCAACTTATATTTATCAATTGGTCCGTAAAACAACAGCCCCACGTGGTTTACTACTAAAGCTATTAACCCTTGAGAATGAGAGTGGACAAAGAAGTTATTCTTAGAGCAGCAACAAGATTATCATTCAGCAATAGCAAGTTCTAACAGACTTCTGAGGAAACCAATATGCTGGACAGGCACAGAATGGACAACAATCTATCACTACTGAAGATCATAATATGCTTCAATGACAAGCTTCATTTATAAAAAAAACGAATTACATAAAGATCATATAAAAATTTAAAATTGCATAATTTTTTGTCGTAACACATGTTCAAATCTTTGGAGTTCCAAAATGCATTAACTTTACAAAATGAACTAAGAACCAGACTAAATATGGCGTCATTACGATAATAACAGCACAACCCGGGCTTCAGGCCACTTTTTAAGTCTATATGACAATCCTGCTTAAGGCTCCAAAGTTTCTATACACAGCAATTAAAAAGTGGTGAATTGTAGAGTGCTGAACAAGCAAAATTCAAAATCTCAAGACCAACTCATTCCTGCCAGGTTTTTATTCTCACTCCATTTTGTTGTTCCTGTTAAGGTAGCCATATTAATTACCATATTGGAAACATCGGTTTCTATGTCATCAACTCCCAAGCTTCCAGTGCTGCTAAATTTAGCATCACTATAGCCGGTCTTTGACATTATTTTGTACTAACAGTGTATCACAGAACACTGGCAATTTCTTCAAATTCTCCTATGTTATAGTGCCGGTATCAACATTGAAAGAAAAAAAAAAGCATATGAATTGAAAGTGCATAAAAACACAAAGCCAGAAGACAACAATGTTCTGGTTGATGCTAAAAATAATTCAACAATGATATACAAGTTAATTAGAATTGGGCAAGAGCAATGTATTTCTATGTACATTGACAAAGCACAAAGTTTCAGCTTTTGAAGTGTAAAACGATAACCTAATTTGGCGGTACTTCTGAACTTCCAATCGTTAGCAGCAACATTAGTTTTTGAGTTGTGGACCAATCACAAACTCCCTTCTAACGCAATCATAATCGGGACTCATCACTTGGCTTGATATTGTCTTTGTAATAACTTACTTGTTCAAGAACATCGACTTTGAACATGTTCAATTAAGGCTTTTGGTTTGTGTGGTTGGTGACAAAAGCAAAGGCCAATTGTTAACCATAGCTGTAAAATATTGAAGGTGAAATGAAACAGTACATTTAACTTTCAGACAAAAAAGACGAAATAACATATGATATGTATTACTCCCTGGTCTAATTCTACATCTTTAAATGGATAAGGAAGCATTCATTTGACACAATCACATAACTGAACACGTAAGTACTGAGAGTACACAGTCAGATTATTGTATTGTATTTGAATCATTGACCTTCTGATCAAAATTATAGGAAGATCCAAGTATGCAAACACTACATACAGTTAACACTTTTGCTGACATTATCATGTTGGATGTGTGAAAATGGGAGGGTTATGATAATTCGTAAAATGCGAGTAAATTGGTTTTAGAATTTCAAGATAAAATGAGATCATGTCTTTTGAATCCTCTATTGCTTGTTGTTCAGTAAATTGCACTTATCATCTACAATTATTCTCCTAGTTTCACGATGAATTTACAAATCATTCTGATCAATCTCTTGACTCAGAACCCTCTTCAAAGGTTACAATCCAGTTAGGTGAATTTGTAACAGTTGAAGGTTTTACTAAAACATTAATTCTTAGATCATAACCTAACAAGCATCTATCTCTAGTCTGACCCGTTAAATTAACAACAATTATTAGGTCTAATTCAATAGTTATGGCTAGTAGTCAATTGATATTTAGATTTAGGAAGATATAAAAAGAATTACACACAATTAATTATGAATAAAACTAGGATAGCCATTGTATTGAATCAGGTTTATACAATCACATGTTTCAAACATCAATCGATTCATCTCAGACATACTCAATGGAAAATTTAGTTACTCTGGCTAAATCACAAATAACTAAGTTAAAGAAAGACAACTTTGCATGAATAGGGCCAACTATGAGTTGGATGGCAAGCCAACAAAAGATCCCGAGTTCCTTGTTTCAAAATATGTATTTCAAGATCCCGAGTTTTGCCTTTATAGGTTTGGTTACGTTAAAAATTGTATCACGATGCTAAATATCATGCCATGATTGCTTCATTAAATTCAAATCTTCAGGTTTGGACACAAAATTGTGTCACGATATTGAAGATCGTGCCAGAATTTGCAAGTCCGTTGCCAATGCACATACGAGACCAAGAATTGTGCACGATGCTGAAAATTGTATCACGATAATGAATTAATATGATCATTTATTCAATTCTTCAGTTCCAAACTATCTAAAACTGCTAAAGACTCAACTAAAAATCAAAATAAATGGATAAACAATATGACAGCATGTCATCAACATTGTTTCAAACAAACACTTGCCGAGCAATTTACGTTTGTAATACTCACTCTTACCACTGGTCTGTGAAAGAGAGAGAGAGAGAGTCACTCTCGAGATAACAAAATGAGGCATTCGACAAATTATCCCATGAAAATCAAGGACAAATTTGAAACATGGGTACTCCCTTAGTTATTTACTCCCAAATTTGTCACTATATTTCAATGGGATAAGTTATCATCCCCACTTCGGCATGTCATGCGCTGTTTTATCGCCAACATACTACATCTATATTTCATAAAATTTTCGATGTGGGACATGTTTTCTTTGAAACGGTGACTATGCGCTTATAAAAATTGTAATCGTGAGAATATTTCAAATATATACTCCATCTTTTGTTCTACTTGTTGCATTTGCAAGAATATTTTTGTTTTTATTTAGTTGTTGTCCTTCGTGAGCTTAGCTTAATTGGTAGCATAAAATATGCAAGATTTGGGGTTCAAACCCCGATCACCACAAAAAAAAAAAACTGTTATATTCAAAGTTCAATACAACATTAATTATTGTTTTGTTAATAATACTATAGTTATTTATTTTAGAGAGAAATAGATGAAATAAAATAATAAAGGATAACTAAAATATCTATAAGAAAAATATATATAATGATATCTATAGTAACAAAAAAAATTTGTCCATCCAATGTTTGATGAGCAAGCTTGTCTCAATAGTTAAAAAGTTTATCAGTATGAGCTATGCTTATACTAATAGTATAGGATAAGAAAATAAATTATTGATTCATCCCTATAAAACATAATTTAAAATTTGAAAAATTAAAACTTCACTTTTTGAAAGTTTATTCTTAACCTCTATCAATTATATTCTTTCAACTGTCACAAATTTTAGAGTGCCTAACATGCTAAATTTCAAAATTTCAAGACCAGCTCATGCCTGCCAAGTTGTTTTTTCTCATTACATTAGTTGTTCCAGTTAAGGTTCCAATGGAAACAACAACTTCTATATATGTTATCAGCTCCTAAGCTTCCAATGCTGCTAAATACTATTATGAGTTCATATGTTCTGCAATTAAAGACCATAAATGACTAAATATCAATCAAACCATCCTCTTGGCTTAATTTAAGATAAAGTGCATATTTTATAATTGTTTCCATATACCTCAATTTGAATTTGATATACTTGGCCAACATAAAACACAAAAAACAATCATGTATGTCAAATAGAGTTTCACAAAACAGAACATGGTGATATAAAATAGTGTGATCTTTGTAGCTCTGAGCTCAAGCAATGGTAATAGCGAAAATAAATGTGGAAGAAGCAATTATAAAACGTTGTTGACAAGATTTTGTATTAACTAGCATATCACAGAACAATAAGGGTTTGTCCACATTCTGCTATGCTATAGAGGTATAGTACCACTATAGAGGCTACTTAAAAACGATGTTGTTAGCTAATCTGACACTTAATTGCATACATTTTTTTTATATATATAAGCATTTAATTGAGTGCATTAATTCTATGAATGAAGTTCCTGTGTGTACAACCGGCTGAAAACTATGATAGTAATATTAAACTATTTTCAGTACAAAATCCAGATTTGCTGTTTCAACTATCTATCTCTATAATTTTCTAATAACCTTGATAAGTTTAAACATCAATATGAAGTGCGACAAAATTATTTGCTGGCACCGGCACACTAAAGCGTTGTCCTCTGCATATCTGCTACACCAACATTAAAAACCAAACAGAAGCGTTGAACTTGTGGGAGACGAAGATGAGAAAGATGCAAAATTAAAAAAAATTCATCTTTCCCACAAACAGAAAACAGCATGTGGTAAGGAGGTTGGGGGTTTGTGGGTAAGGAGAATTAGGGAGTTTAATGTTGCGTTGTTAGGGAAATGGTGTTGGAGGTTGCTGGAGGATAATGATAGTATGTGGTTTAAGGTGCTGTCAGCGAGGTATGGCGTAGAGGGGGGTCGTTTGTTGGGAGGGGGGCGAGAGGC
>Ga0315914_1003842_pt1 | contig 22664 bp, 9 predicted proteins | sample MpolenodulesMG_FD_203920 | JGI IMG/M metagenome (GOLD analysis project Ga0315914, IMG submission 203920) | Medicago polymorpha root nodule microbial communities from Los Angeles, California, United States - elongated nodules | ecosystem: Host-associated > Plants > Roots > Nodule | place: USA...
TATTTTAATAAATATCATAATAAATCATATAATAAAATATAGCATACCAAAAATCAACACCAATCAACATAATTCATATTAAAATCATATAAAAGACTCTAAAATAAATCAAAATAAATAATAACAACTAGGGCGTTACAGAAAGGAGATGTGATAGGCTTAAGAGAAACTTGTCTTTAGAAAATAGGTCCAATATAAAGTTCTAGGTTTAGGGTTTCGTTTGTGAAGGGTTTGTCATCAAGATGAACCAATAATCCCAAGGCGCTTTTATTTTTATTATTATTCTTTCAAAACAAAAATCAAACCCTTTAACTTTTAATACTTTCATCTAATCATTGTTAAAATTTGGTAAAACCGTGCGCTTGCAGATTTACTACATCAGCATCATGTTGGGATCTAACGATGATTTTTAATGAATTTGTGTTGTGAGTAATTTAACGATGAATTTGTGTAATTTTGACAATTTATGTGAGATTATGTGATTTTGGAAATTTAAGGACAAATTCGTGCAATTAGGATCGTTTGCGTGTGATTAAGTGTGATTAAGTGATTACGCGTCGTTAACGACAAATTTGTGTAATTTGGATCGTTTGGATCGTTTATGTGTTATTATGTGATTGTGTGATAAATGATGATTTTGTGTAATTTGGATCGATTATGTCATATTATCTAATAATGTTGTTAAACTGGCGTAATTCGGTTCAATTCTAGATGTGTCAAGGTTACGCGTCATTTATGACTTGGTTGCATTGCATTAAATGCAGTAAATGTTGTCTACTATATCAGTACTTTGCGTTAGTTAACTCACGCTGACCTGTAATAAACGTGAGTTAACTCATGTTGAAATTTACACTAGCATGAGTTAACTCACGCACCGTATGTTAACTCACGCAAAATTAACACTAGCGTGAGTTAACATCCGCAAGGGTATTTTCGTCTTATCAGTTGGGAGCGAGCAATTATTGTTGGGTATAGAGCATAATTCAAAATTGAAAGAGTAGAAAATTTGATTATTGTTTTTAGAGGAAAGCTTGTGAAAATGAAAGAGATGAAATAATTATAACTTCTACATTTTAACCTGAAAAAGTCCTCATAAAGTTGGTGCAAATACTAGTTTTTTTTGTGGTGGTTGGGGTTTGAACCTCATATGTTGCATATTTTATGCATTGTCCATACCAATTGAGCTAAGCTCACGAGGACACAAATACTAACTAGTTTTGATTATATTAATAAAATTTCAAGTCAATAAAAAATTGCGGAGCATTAGATACTTGGTCGCAGGGAGGATGATGTTGTGTTAAATACTCGGTCTCAGAAAATTTGATTATTGATGGAGAGGATCTTATCTCTGATTTGTTATAGTTCGTTATGTCTTGTTACGGCCTTAATTATTATTGTATGGATATAGCTTGTGTCAAATTTCAAGTCAATTTTATTTAATTTTTGGGGATGATGCTCCGGTAGTTATGATGATGATTCATGTGGCCAAAGGTGCAATTGTATAGGAGGTTTATTATTGTACACCTTGGTGTTGCCTATGTATCATATTGATTGGTTGATCTTGTGGCTCTAATTAAATCCATAGGTGTTGTTGTAAGATGTGATAAGCCTCTTGCGAAGGATATTAGTCGTTACATATTATGGTGTAGCGCAATTTGTATGTTTTATCGGTGTGGTGTTTTAAAGGAGGTAGGTAGTTCTAGTGTAGGATTAATATGTAAGGCTTGCGTTGGTAATCCCTTGTGGGCATGATTCCATTGGTAAGTTTGGTTCGCTTAGTGTAATTTGGTGTACCTTTTCTTGCTAATGATGCTGAGTTTGGATGCCTTCAATAAAAATTTAGGTGAACATAATAGTATCCATTTAATTTGATTGGGTAGGTATTTCTCGTGCAATCAATCAATGTCATGACATATTTTTATATTAATAATTTTAAAATAAAATTCTTTCTCAAAAAAAAAATTTAAATAAAATTCAAATGTTAAAATTTTTTGTCCTCGAGGATATTGGTACCTAACAAAACTCTACGATATCTAAAAATTTATTGGTCATGATAATTTATGCTCTAAAGACACATGATTTCTATCTTCAATATACTGACAAGTTTGTTAAGGACACATGTAGTTTCTATATATATAATTGGAAGAAAGTTTTCTGGGCTATGACAAACTTTAACTAAAAATCATGGGTACCAAAATATGGTCACTGAATATGAGACGTTGTGATCATAATCTCATAATGTATAGAAATTACAAGCACATCTCTAACACCTATTTTTTTAATAAGTTTATGTACTAAGGTGACTAACGAAAATACAATTGATGACTGATTGTTGATTGCCCAACATTTTTAAGGACTAAAATGATGAATTAATGTGATACATGTAGATTTGCATTTACAATTTCAACACATTCAAAAACTATAATGATCCGACCTCACACATTTAAAGAAAATGATGGTTTATCCAATATCTAAATCGTATTGTATATCCAAAATTTAAGTTGTAATATAAGCACAAATTTGATTATCAAATAATTGAACTAGATCGATGAAATTTTGTTAAAATAATATATATAATCAAGAGTAGTGCTTGCAACACTCTTTTGAACATTCTCTCTAACAATCACTCTTTTATTGAGTTAAATCAATGTGGGTTCTATACTTTAAAAAAGAAACTCACATAAAATGATGGAACACATATTGATTTCACTCTATTCATCTTAATCGCTGCGGCAAATGATATATGTCGCGAGGAAGTTTCTCGCGAATGACTCGCCAAGATAAAATTGTAGTGGTAGAAAAGAAAAAAAAAACATAAAAAAAGGACCCATTAGCCATGCATGTCAGTTGCTACAATAAAGGAATGGCAGTCGGGATGTATGTAACATATTAAATTGTAGGTGCACATTTAATTTCGTCATATAGTTCCAACTTCCAACATATTTGAATACACGCGAAACATATAATGACCAAAACAATGCTTTATAAATAGCTTCGTAGCTTTGTCACAACATCACACCATTGGCAATAAAACAATGCATGTGTTTAGCATTGGAGAATAAATCGCATTCATATAGAAAACATATATAAAAAAGCGTACGAGTGATAATGTATGTGTTTGGTATTGGAGAAATATTTTGGGCCGTTCTTGTTTTCGTTGCAATCCATTATTGGAGGCTCAACAGAAACACACCAATCACAAAATGGCCTGTGCTTGGAATGCTACCTGGTCTCTTACAAAACGTATCCAACATTCACGGTTATGTAGACTTAACTTTAAAACAAAACGGAGGAACATTCATTTTTGAAGGACCATGGTTAACAAATATGAACATGGTTTGCACCAGTGATCCCAAGAACGTGCAACACATCACAAGCACGAAATTCGAAAACTACGGGAAAGGAAACGATTTCAGGGAGATCTTTGAAGTCCTTGGAGAAGGAATTTTTAGGTCTGATTCACACATTTGGAAGTATAACAGGAAGCTACTTCACTCAATTTTCAAGCAGGAAAATTTTCAGGTATTTATTCAAAAAACCGTTGAGAAAAAAATTTGTAGCTATCTTCTTGTATTTCTTGACCATGCTTCTAAAAATGGGGTGCAAGTGGATTTGCAAGATATTTTTCAAAGGTTAACCTTTGACAACATATGTTCTGTGGTATTAGGATTTGATCCTAAATGTCTTTCTATTGATCTCCCTGAAATTCCATGTGAGAGAGCCTTTACACAAGCAGAGGATACATTGTTCATAAGGCATCTTAAGCCAAAACTCTTGTGGAAGTTGCAGAATTGGTTTCAAGTTGGTGAAGAGAAACAGTTTATAAAGAATAGTAAATTTATTGATGAAATGTTGTATTCAGAAATCAAATCCAAAAGAGAAATGCGAGGAGAACAAAAAGTTGACTTGCTAGATACCATTATGAATGAAGTAGGAGATGGAGAAAATCTAATAGATGACAAGTTTTTGAGAGATACATCAATTAATCTACTTGCAGCTGGAAGAGATACTATTAGCTCGGGCCTTACTTGGTTTTTCTGGTTGGTGGCAACACATCCTTTTATTGAAGCTAAGATTCTTGAAGAGATCAAAGAAAATTTACCATCAAGAGAACATAGTTGGAAAGATTTAGGAGCAAAAGGGCTTAGCAAGTTAGTTTATTTACATGGAGCTTTATGTGAAACCTTGAGGCTTTATCCACCAATACCTTTTGAGCATAAATCTGCACAGAAATCTGATGTGCTTCCTAGTGGACATAGGGTTGAGTCAAATACAATGATAGTGTATTCTCTATACTCCGTCGGAAGGGTGGAGGAAATATGGGGAGAAGATTGCTTGGAATTTAAACCAGAGAGGTGGATTTCTCAGAAAGGAGGGATAATCCATGTTCCCTCTTACAAGTTCATTGCTTTCAATGCTGGACCAAGGAGTTGTTTGGGTAAGGATATAAGCTTCATTGAGATGAAAATGGTTGCTGTAGCAATATTGTTGAATTATCACATTCAAGTGGTGGAAGATCATCCCATAATCCCAAGTGTTTCTGTTGTCTTACACATGAAACATGGCTTGAAGGTTAATCTAAGAAAAAGAAGCATTTAGTGATAAGAGAGAGATCATTTCAAAATAAGTGCTACAAGTTATTATGTTTATTTCAATTAAAAAATTTACGTGGACACTGTTTCTTAATGTTTGTTTATTTGTTTTCCTAATGCCAAAGTATAAATATTGGTGTTGATTGTAATAAGCATTTAATTAATATATATTCAAGTATTTTTTTAGTTTATTTCTTAGCTGTTTTTCTAAATTAGTTGCAAGTTCCACAGCGGACATTCGACAATGCTATTTCAACCGCATTAGTTAGGTCCACGCAAGAAGTATGTTGACAATATGGTGATAATGATACAATGGCTCTTAACGTGGTTAGCAGCGCTTTAACTAACATAGGTAAAGCAGGATATGGCGGATTGGTTAGGATTTTTTGTTAGGTTTGTAGATTATAGTTGCCTGCATTTTGTTAAAACAAGTGTTCTAGCAAGATGTTGGACAAGATGTCTTGACATGTTGGTACCGCATCGTAGCGTACCTTGTTTCGCATTCTTGCAGTTTTGTTTTAAACACTAGATCTCAGAAGATACTATGAAGATTTGATTCACGTGGAGTGTTGACAAAGAAGCGTGTGTTCTAGAAGCATCAAGAGGTGGTTTTAGCTTTGCATGGTTCTTAAGTGTGATGTTGTAACATTTAAGGAAACAATATATATATATATATATATATATATGCTTCCAGAATTGTGTGATGAAGACCTTATTGGATCAGCTGTGTGTTTTAGCCCGATTTTCTCATCAAGCCCATGTTGTACTCTGGCTATATAAAGGAAAACTGTAAACCTAATGAACTCACTGAAGCCGCAATTGTCAAAGTGACTTTTAGGGTTTTAGTCTGTCAATAGTTGTTTGTGAGTCACTCTTGAAACACCTTGATGCTGGAGTTGAATTAGTTGAGTTGTAAGTTGTGAATAACTCGTAAGCTTTTAAGCAAGAGTGGATTGTGTTTCACGGGGTGTGTCTCCATTTCATTTGTAATTGTTGATTATCATTGGTGAGTGATTGAGGGGAAATGAGAGGGGCCTCATATCTAGATGTGTCTTGGATAGAAATTACACGGCTAGTGATTAGGTGCAAAGCTAGTAGAGCGAAGGTAGTTTATGCAAGCTTCAAACTAATATTATTATAGTGAATTTCCTTCCTGGCTTGGTAGCTCCTAGACATAGGTGACGTTGCACCAAACTGGGTTAACAAATAACTTGTGCCTTTTACTTTCTGCCTTTATTTTTAAGTTGTTATTTGTTGTTTGTGTTGTCACGAAGTCTTGACATTATTCTAGACTTTCCATGTGTCTTGACATCGTGCTCAACATCTTTTACAGTGCCAGAATTTTAATTTTGAGAGAAAATTTTAGTTTTCCTTCTATGGTGGTGTGGGTTGTCCAATATTTTGTATGCAGAAATTCATGTCCTTATGATTGGGATTAAGCTTTGCTGGGAAGCTGGTTATAATAATCTGGCTTGTTTTTCTGACTCTCTTCATGTAGTGCATTTAGTGTCAAAGGAAGTGTCGAGGCTTCATCACTATGTGAACCTCTTGGAGCTAATTCAGATGTATTTGCTGAAGTAGTGAGATATTTCCATTCATCATATTTTTAGAGAAGGAAACTCTTGTGAGGATATACTTTACAAAACGAGGTACTAATCATTCCGAGTCTCTTGTGATGGTGCATTAGCCATTACCATGTCCATCCTTAGCCTTACTAGTTGATGCTATAGGAGTGTCCTTTATTAGGACATAATTATTTTCTTTGCTTTTTTCTTTTGTTTTTTTTCCTTCTCTCATGTAACTAAAAAAATTAAAAATTAGTTAGTCTGTTTGAACATTGGTGTGAAGTTGGAAGGAAATTGGAAGATTAACATCAAGTAATAAGACTTTGAGTTAGTGTGATATGAATTGAAAAAATAGAGAGTGAGGTCCCACATAAAATAGAACACACACATTAGTAGTGTTTAAACTTTAATATTAATAGTTCGTGGGTATCACTTCCAATTAATTTAGCTTATGTTTGTTGCGTTAAGAATAAGAATTTAACCGAATTTCCTATCTTTCTTTCATTCATATCCAATGAGTTTGTTTCCTCCACTTTTGTGGGTTTGTTGTTTTTATCTTATCCACATGATTTGTTGAACTTATTAGTGGTTAAGTTTCATTTTGATCTCGCCGCAATTTTAGCTAAATCGGTTACAAAACCTCTATATAAATAGAGGACTCCACTCAATTCAAAAAATACATCAAAGAGTTTTATTGAGGTGTCGAGAACTCTTTCTCTCTTCTCCCTCCAACTTATGTTAATGAGCTATTCTTCTCCTCATCTCCATTTTTTGTCCCTTCGAAATTAAGAGTGTTCTTAAGATTTAGTCCCTATTCAGTATAATGTCCCTTCAAAATTAAGAAAGATCTTAAGAACATAGTCCCTTTGATAATATATGTCTCTTCGGATTAAAAAGTACTTATAAGATTGTAGTCCATTTTGAAATAAAAATGTCTCGTCATACTTAAGAATGATTTTAACAGTGTATATATATAAGTTAAAGCGTCAGAATGGTAATATCACCATATTTGAGTGGTCGTAGTACCATATTGATATTTTGGAGAACTTAGAGGTTAGAATGGTGATAACATCATATTTGAGTGGTGTTAACACCATAAAACACCATAATTGAGTGGTCACATTACCATAGTAGAGTGGTTTATGTATTAAAGAGTTGTCTTATTACAATATTGGAGGTGTAAATCTCGAACAATTTTCTACAGTTCAGTAGTTATCCACACAGTTGTAGTTGGGCTTGTTTTATGTTGGAGGCGGCGTATTTGATACTCTTTGCCTTGTACAATTTTGGGCAGTGTCATAAAACGCCTTAAAGAGAGCGATTGATCGTGACTCAACCTAGTAACAACTTCGGTACATATTCTCTTTCAAAATTGAATTTGGAAATTCAAATACAACAGTTTGAAAATCCAAAAAACAACATAGTCAATTACAACATATAGTTGATTTGAGTCATAAGTGACTGATGTTTTAAGTAGTGGTTAGCGGCTTTAATTCTAATTTTTCTATATTGAGAAAATTTGGTTAGGAGACGATATCCCATTTTGTATTCGACATGTTCTTCAACTAAAATTAAGCATTAGTGCATTACATTCACTACGCCAAAAAAGGGCTTAAATAGCGGGATTTTTTTGGCTATTTATAGCGCTATTAAAAAGGGCGCTGCTAAAGGTTATATAGTGTTTTTTAAGCAACGGGTGTTGTCTAAGGCAGGTTTTATATAGTGCTTTTGTCCTAAAGCGCTACCAAAGGATGCCTTTATATAGCGCTTTCAAAGAATATGCGACCTTTAACTTCCTAATGCCTACCTAAACCGCTGAACTGGGAACGAATTAATTGATATGTAGCGCTTTTTGTTACTAAATAAACGCTATATTTCCAGTAGCTACGATAGTGCTTTTAAACGTTATTTTAGGTTGAAGAATACATAGTGATTTCCAAATTAAGCGCTATCTATGTACAATTATTTATATTTCTTATTTTCTAATAAATATGTGCTAGCGTTTTAAGAATAAAATGCTATAAAAAGTAAGTATCATAGATTGTGTTTTTTTTGTAAAACTGCTATCTAATGCTTCCGTGTTACAATTTATAACGCTTTAGCGTTAAAAGCGCTGCTAAATAGGCGCTATTTTTTCCACATTTCGCAGTAGTGATTGAAATCTTTGTATCTGTAATTTTGTTGTAAAATATAAAATAACAAGTATTGCATCATGAGCAAATGCAGTTAAAGTAGTTAGTTAACTAGTTTACTTACACGCAAGTTATTTGTCTAAATCGTTAAATCTTATGATTAGGTAGTAGATGTACCATTGCTTGCTATACACTGTCGTTTGTGTATAAATAGACAATGTCATCTCTTGATCAATTAATGATAAAACTTCATTCATTCAATTCATAATATGGTATATCAGATTTTGTCTCATTTCTCAAAAGAGCAAGTTAGTTATGATCCTAACAGTTCTTTTCGTATTTTCCGATGCGATTTATCTTCGTTATTTTTTGCTCTGTTACTTTCATCAAGTTTTTCTCACTAATTTGTTTTTGGTTTTATCAAGTTTTTGTTGATTTTTTTGAATCCTTTTGATTTCGTCCATGCTATTCATCTAGTTTTGGTGAGCTACATTGTTGATTTTCATCACCTATTGGTGTATTATTCTTTATGTTCCCTAATTTTCATCGATTCTCATCAATATTTTTCGATTCTTTGTTCTTGTTATTCTGTGAGTCTACTTCAATTTCATCTTCAACATTTCTCCGCGCCAAATTCTAGTTCAAATTCAACGATCAACAACCAATTTTGATTCAATATTTTGTGTCAATCCAAGCAACCAAACTCTCTTATTGTTGCTCCTAATCTCAATGGATAGAATTATCTTGCATGGAGTCAATTAGTGCAACGCCCGTTGGGAGCTAAAACAAGATTGCTTTTTTGAACGGATCCACTCCCATTCCTTGTCAATTTGATTTGAATCAAGGTGTGTGAGAAAGTTGTAATCACCTTATTCATTCTTTCCTGATTAATTTTTTTTCAGAATTCATAGCACAAACCATTGTTTTTCATGAAAACGTTGTAGATGTATGGTATGGGAGGGTCTTAAAGAATGCTTTTCTAAAGATGATAGGATTCGTATATTAACTTTACATTCTGCAATTATCCATCTCAAACAAGGATTGAAATCTGTTTCGAATTATTTCATAGAGGTGAAATAATTGTGGAGGTATATGATGAACCAAAATGGGTTTTCTAGAATGTCTCTGAAGTTTTGATGATACCAAGTTATAAAAGAACAATTGGATATGTTAATATATGTTCAAGTGTGCAGGACGATAGAATTAAATTTAAACTGCTAAATCAAGTTTTGGTTATGAGAAAACAAGATCCTGGACATATTCAAGAGCATCTAAATCAAGTGAGAAGCTAAAGAATTGGATCAAACTCTGAAGAAGTCAAAACCCTAAAGGACAAGATGAATATGAAGAAGTGAAGCCTCTGAAGACAATTGGACTTTGGAGGCCACGTCGGCATCAGAAGACTCTGACGAGTTTTGTCATCTTCTGAAGGAAGGTCACTATCGGACTATTATACTACAGTTTGTCTTCTTCTGACCGCGTGTAAAAACAAACAAAAAAATGCAATGACAAAGGGAATGAAACGAATAATTCTAATTGAAGCAAATGAATTTCAAATGACCTTTCAACAACATTAACCAAATCAAAACACATTCTAACGTCTATGATTAAGCTTCACAAAGACTTAAATTTATGCGTTGTCACCTCTCCAACGTCTCTATGTCCCCCTATATAAGAAGTTGAAAACTTGAAGAATAATAAGTTCAACAATGTTACCATCAACATTACTACAATCCTCTAGAAAATACATTTCATCGTCATTGGAACTCACACTCTCTATGTCTCCATTATCCAACAACATCATTGCTCTTTTATTTGGACATTCATTGGATTGATTCTACACGGCAAGGGTTTTAGGATAACTTTAGTGAATTGAACTGCAAGGACAATGGGGTATAGAAATACTAATAAATAAGAATTTCAAGGAAGTGGAAGATAAGAGACAAATTCAATGAAATGGAACAGATGCAAAAATAAAACAAGGATTTGACATGGGAATTGAAACAATGAAAGAAAACGAGGATTTCCAAAGGAAGTAATACCAATATAAGGGTTGTAAATCACCACGGAAGTTAGAGTTAGATCAATATAGTATCTTACCCTTTTCCAATTTCCGTAATGTTACTTTCTTTTTTCTCCTTTTTTTTGTTTATACATTTTTTTCCTGATTTTTATTTTTTTTTTGAATTTGTATAATTTTTTTTAATTATAGTGTAGGTAAAGTGATATTGATGCTAGATATAATTGAGAAAATAAATATGTCTCAAAAATAGGGGATTGTGTATCTGATCACAGCGACCCTAGTTTTTTAGTGAGAGAAACTTCAACTTCTCTCTAAACTTTCTTTCTCTTTCATTCATCGAGGAGAGGTGGTTTTAGGTCATTTTTTTACCTAAAATCATCCCTCTACATTTTTTTCTATTTTCTTTCAATCTAAATAAGTGGTTTTCACATATATCAAGTTTTCTTTTTGTGTTTTTATGATTTCGTCCTCTAATTGTCGCGTTGTGTTGTTAGTCGTCTTGTGCGCGTTTGATTTCGCGTCTTGTCGCGGTGTTCGTTTAGTTCCTATTGAAAGATCAACATCAATCAATTACAAATTCAATCAATGATTTAGGCGTCAACATTGCAAATCCGAAAGCATGGGTATTTCAGTGATTTAGATTTTATCATATTATTTGTAGGCATTTTTCCGTTGTATGCTATTAACTTGGGTGCTGTGAGTTTGTTCGCAGATTCATCATTTACGTTTTTAACGATGTTTGTATCTGATATACTCTATCAATTTAAATGAATGAATATCATTTTGTTTTTGTCAAAAAGAAATAGAGAAAAAGATGACACAGTATCACAAACAATAAACAACAAGAAAAGATTTTTTATTTTTTTTTGTATCTTTGAGGAAAGATGACACCACACACACATATAAAAGAAAATGAGCAACAATAGAACAATATATTTTTTTGTTTTTGTTTTGAATAAGATAAGGTAATAGATGATAGATAACACCTGATTTCAAAAGTCTAATCTCTGATGTCAATTTATAAGTCGTCGATTAGGATCGTCTTAAAAACATGCAAGGATTTTGACCCTAATTGCGATATGTCGGTAGAACCAAATTTATCACAATATAGAACAAAGGAAAAGTTCGCACAATATAGAAAACTCTCAAATTGATTGATCTTCAAATTATGATTTGAAAAGTACATGAGTTTCTTATTTGTAGCCTAAACTTGAAAAACAAAAAATAAATTTCCACTACCATGCATTTACCAAATGCGTTGATAAGTGCATGTTTATTATCTAAAAAAATAATCATTATCATGATTTAAATTCTCATTAGCCATAATAATGACTTAGAGCACAGCTATGAAGCATTTAAGGAAAAAACTGAAAGAAAAAATAAAATAAAATAAAAACATGGAAAAAAAAACTATTTTTTATAATATTTTAATCTTAAAATTTTGTTAAATTTAGGCTAAATTACACTAGGGGTCCTTTAAGTTTGAGGTTTGCAACATATTAGTTCTTTAAGTTATTTTGGTCACATATAAGTCCTTTAAGTTTGATGTTTGTAATAGATTGGTCATTTAAGTTATTTTGGTCACACATAAGCCCTTTAAGTTTGTAAACGTTTTCAATTTAGTCGTTATGTTAACCAAAACGATGATGTGGCAGAAGGACTAAATTGAAAATGTTTACAAACTTAAAGGACTTACGTGTGATTAAAATAACTTAAAGGACCAATCTGTTACAAACCTCAAACTTAAAAGACTTATGTGTGACCAAAATAACTTAAAGGACCAATCTGTTACAAACATCAAACTTAAAGGATCCCTGATGTAATTTAACCTTAAATTTAATATTATTTTATTTTTGGCGGTGGTCAACGTCGGTGCTCCACCGTCTGATACCGTACATGTAATATCCTGCTTAGCAGTTTCACGGTGTTTTATCAAAGTGCTCCACCATCGTCGGATACCGTACATGTAATATCCCGCTTACCAGTTTCACGGTGTTTTATCAAATAATGTAGATTGTGCGTTTAAGGCTAAGGGTTAGTTTGGTACTTTCATGTAAGGGGTATATAAGTGAGTTTTGTCCCAAACATTTCATTCTTGCTTGAAGTTCCTCTCTCGAAACTTCAAGAATCAGAATTCTCTCCCTTTCCCTCTCTAGAATTCCGAAACCCTCCCTCCCCTCTTCACTCAATCTCTTCTAAGCACTACTCTTGTAAAGATCATGGCTTAGTATCAGTTTTAACGCACATGCTAAATATTCTAGACATGTTTAGTATGGGTGTTACAGTACATCACCGCCAATGTTGTCGGAGATCCGTTGTCGGCCACCGTGACTCACGTAGAGAATCGATGTGGTCAACGTTCGTCAACGGTGGTAGTCACCGGTCAACGCCTATGCACCATCACTTAGTTTTGGTGTGATGCGAAGTTGAAAAGTACCCCATCACTTAATAATATATATTTAATTTTTTTAAGTATACATTTATTTTTAATATCTGTTTCGGACTTGAGAAAAAGAAAATTGTTTTGGGCTTTTTTTAAGTTGATCATTTTGGCTTTATACACCAATTTATTAACAAAATAATTATGCAAAACAAATTAAAGAAAGCATATCTTATTAGACGGATTGACGGATATCCATCCATAAAAGTCTAATAATGGATGGATTGGAAGTACATTATACTTAATGGATGGATCAGATGGTTATTTTTCAACATAAATATTAGTGGATTTTAATGGACCAATTGATTTTTTTATCCATCCATCATGATCCAAATCCATATTCATTCGATCCATTCATTTTGCCATCCCTAGTTTGTACAACTGTAGGCAGACAAGATCAGTGGCCATGGCAGTTAAGGTTGCGATTATAGGAATGATCCGTCCAACAATAAACTTGGCTTTAAGCTTGTCAACCTCATAAATGTTTTGATTTTGAGCCCTTATATATCATTATCAAACAGTATAGTTAACTCAAATCTAGCTTCAATCAAATAACCTAGATTATCCAATTGAAGTTTAATCTATTGAGGAAGCTTAAAGAATCTACATGCTCGATAAATGAAGCTTAAACATGCTTAGACAATCCAATACATTCTCGATCAGTGAATTCAATACATGCTCGAAATATTAAAATTAGGAATCAGTAATCAAAGTTAAGAATGAACTTGAAATTAAATCAGAAATATCAAATCTAAACAAGCAAGATATAAAATCAAAAATCAAAACCCTAAATGAAGCAATATGTGTTCAAAACTAGAAAAATTGACTTGAAATTAAGAAAAGTACATATAGAGGAGCTACATAGCGTAGATTTGTGAGATTTAGAGTGTTTCTCAAAAGATTTAGAATTGAAAGTGTGACTTCGGAATCGACGAATGATTTGGATCGGCAAAAGATGCATAATCAATTTTGGAAAATATTGGGTCAAGAATAGAATGAAGAATCTATCAATCAACCAATAAACCTGTGAAGAGTCGATCGATCTAAGAGTTTGGTGAGTGATGAGTGAAGGTTGCGGTCGTGATGGCGAGCTTCACACACCTTCTGGAAGATTCTGGCACAGAGTGACAAAATCGCCATTGTTGGTTTGATTGTGAAGTTTAGATCGAGGATTGGATGGCAATGAGAGAGAGAGAAAGTGAATCAAAGAAAGGGAGCAATGGAGAGAGAAAGAGTTGAATGAAGAAAGATAATGTGTGTTTTCCTTCGACGATGACATGTTTGTGAAAAAGAAAAGAAAATAATAAAATTTTAATGTGATTTATCAAAAATAAAATGAAATTTGGTTTAAAAAGAATAAAATGAAATTGGTATACATCTCAAAATTAGTCAGGTCAAATGGTAGCTAATTGATTTAATATTAACTACCAATACAGTTCATAGCAAGTTTTCGGTAGCAAATCTTGTTTTTTCTTGTAGTGAACTCATCCTTACAAAACCTGCTTTTAAGGTAAGGAGTGCATCCTCTTTATAAACTCTTCTCAAGAGTTTTATCTATCTGATGTGGGACTATATCCATCCACTTAAAGCCAACACAGTGAAGGTGTTGGAGGCTGCAATGAAGGAAAACCAAATGTCGCGGTTTAGGCGACTAGGACCGGACCACAATAAAGACAGAATTTCCAACAGCCACCAATTTTAGTCCTTACTTTAGTCAACTCATGAAATTTTTCAAAAATGGGTAAAATATTATGAGAATCCTCTAAAAAATATAGAATTTTACAAAACATGACCTAAATATGTGTTTTTTTTTTAAGAAAACTAAATATGAATTTTTATGTTTTCGGCGCTTAAAAATTCATATTGACTTCATGTTTTGTTAAAAAAATCTATTTTTTTTAGTGATTTTTATAATATTCTATACATGTAAAAAATTTATTAAAAAATAAGGTTAAACATGAATTGACTAGAAAGTAAGGATCAACTGTAATGATGAAAAATCTCTGAGACTAAACGTGTAACAAAAGCTTTAGGGGTCTAAAATGAAAAGTTAATATATTTATATGGATAAAAAAAACATATATAATCTTGTAATTAATTAAGTTAGAAAATTTTGTCAAAAAAAATTAAGTTAGAAAATTATACTATTATTATAAATTTATTTGTGGTTTTTTTATTTTAACTAAATTTGTTTATTGTTTTAAGGGTTAGATATGATTTTTGTCCCTATAAATATGTCAATTTTTCGTTTTAGTCCCTTTAAAAAATTTCTTCAACTTTTAGTCCCTAAAAGATTTTACATTTTCACTTTTGGTCCCTCCTTTAAAGTAAACTCATATGTAGAAATCAAATTTTTGAATAAAAATTTGTAGAAAATTCATAATATTATAAAAATCTCTCTCAAAAAAAATTGAATTTTTTAGCAAAAAATGATTTCTTTTTTTTTTTTTTGGTCAAGTAGCCTAGTGGCTAGAGCTCACACAATTTAATTGTGGTAATTGTGGAGAAGTGGAGTGTCCGGGGTTCGAACCCCGGCCCCTGCACATAATATGCAAATATCCTACCCATTGAACTAAGCTCACGGGGATGAAAAAATGAATTTAATATGAACTTTTATATTTTTTGAGGTTAAAAATTAATATTTAAATTTTGTATGGTTAAAAAATTCCAATTTTTTTGAGATTTTTTTACACGATATTCTATACATTTATGCACAATTTAATTAAAAAATATTAAAGTTAACTTAAAAATATGAAACAAAAGTATTAATTGGAAATTTTATAGGAATTAGAAGTTGAAGGGAAATTTTAGAGTGATTAAAACGAAATATTGATACATTTATAGGGACCAAAATTATATTTAGAAAACGCATTAAACCTAATCCCGCCTTCTATATATAAACCTCCTCCAGAATACGTTCTGTATCCCTAGGTTCATTCGATTTTAGGGTTCGCTAGTTTTCTTTTATCTACTGCTATGTGTTTATCAAGAATTTCACACTTCTTTTGAATCAATCTTCTTTTATGGATCATCGACAATGACAATTGCTTGTATAGTTTTTGGTTATTGTTCTTCATATCATGTTGATCGTTAGGGATATGCTTTTCTCGATTTTAAATATCAAAAACTATGAAGCACTGACACCACACCGACACCATTAATAATTTTTTTAAATTATATAATTTAGCGTAATTATATATGTTGTTGCCATCGGTATCAGCCACCAAGACACACCTGATCGGTGGAGTGTCCATGCTTCATTCAAGAATCAAGAATTTGAATAAATTTTCGATACAATTCTTCATTTGATAATTGGAGATGTTATCTGTTTTTGCAGCGATTTGAGAAGTCTTGTACAACAAACAAGAACAGAGAACAACGGCTCTAGATAGATAATTGATTTTCTACATTGAATAGTTCTTTTATTATTTTAATTTTAATTTTATTTTAAGGTGTTTCCAATTGAGTTTTAGATAATGGTAATGTTTTTTTGAAACTTGATTCATGATTTTCACCCTTAATGTTGAATTGTGAATAATGGATTTGCATTTTGATATGCTATTTTCCGATTGCAAGAGTTTCAAAGTTCTCTTGACTATTCTTATATGGATTGGTTATCAAGAACATTTGTATAGTGTTTGGATTATTGGATATAGTTCTTCATATTTGGATAATCAATATATGCATTTATCCATTTTGCAGCGACCCGAATGTTGAATACCTATAACATTTTGCAATTCTTGTTTCTTGACATAACGGATAAGAACGAGTTTCGTCACATGGATAGATAAATTGAATTTCTTCAAAAGAGTCGCTCATTATTTTTATGGAGAATGCAAATGAGGCATAAAAAGGCATACAAATTGAATTTTGAACTTGTTTTTCTGGATGCAGCAATATGGTTTGTCTAACTAATAACCATCTTCATGGTATGGAGCCTTTTGCGTTTTGATTTGGTGATTTCTATTAAATTCTTTTCATTTTCAATATTTCTTTATTCATTATGAAAGCATTTTCCTCCTCTTGTTTTTAATCTTCATGTAACACATTCTTATTGTTTTCTGGTTGATTATTTCGGTTTCTTGATTCTGAGGTTTTGATCTTGGTGTTTGTTGTTCTTATTTTAATGATTTGTTACTATTTATGTGTAAGTAATCCTTGATACAAAAAAAATAAAATAGATATAAACTATGTTGATACTATTACTTTTGATTTTGGGATTTGCCTGTTAGACATACAAATTGAATTTTGAACTTGCTTTTTGTGCAGCCTTCGTAGCATATATTCTAAAGTTTTGATTTGGTGATCTATAGTAAATTCTTTTGGTTTTAACTTTAAAATTTCAATTCATTGATTCTGGGAAAATATTCCATGATTTAATGTTACGGTTCAATTTTCATTTGGTGATAAGTTCTTTTGGTTTCAATCTTTCTTCATTGATTCTGAGAAAATATTATATGATTTGTTGTTACAGCCTACAGGAGAGGAAATCATTTTTATTTATTGATTCTGAATTTTGCTCGTTTTGTGTTGTTTAATCCTAGGCCTGATTATTTGCTCTGTGTGTTTGATCTTCTTGTGTTCTTCGTTTTACTGCTGTCAACGTGATCGCGATGGGCTTGATTATTGATATGCTTTGTCAGATTGTAGATACAAAGAATTTTAACAATTCTGTTGACTCTTCGATTACTTATTGGTTATCAAGAATAGTTTCTATAATTTTTGGGATATAATTCTTCATTTGATATTCAAGATTGTTTATCCGTTTTGCAGTGGGTGCTGAAGTCTTGATATCTTCAACACTTTGATACACCCACAGGAAGAAGAGCTTCAGATAGATATAAATCAAATTTCTGGACTTCGATTAAAAGACATACTAATTGAATTTTGAACATGTTTTAAAACTTTCTTTTATCGATTCTGACCGTATATTCTTGATTTGTTATTTACTCTTTGGTGTTGCAGGAGAATTCTGTCTTCCTCTTAATTAATCATCATGTGTTGCATTCTTACTTTTTTCTAGTTAATCATTTTGGTCTCTTGATTCTGAGGCATGATCTGTTTATTGCTGATTTCGATCTTTAAGTTCCCGTTCTTTTTTCTAGTTAAACCATCACACTTTTCATGACTCTTCTCTTCATTTTTTATAATCGAGAGATTCGTTTATCTGTTTTGCAGCTAGCTGGGAAGTCTTGATATCTATAATGTCTGATAACACAGCGGATAGATAAATCTATTTTCTTCAATAGAGTCATTCTTATTATTTTAATTTTTTGCTTTTGAATTGCAGCACCATGGTTTTGAATATTGCATAAAAGATCAATATTTAACATGTTTTTTTGCAGCACCGTCTGCCAAACAGTAACTTTCTTCACAGTATGGACCCTAACGGTTTGATTTGGTGTTTTCTCTTAAAATCTTATTGTTTTCAAAATGATTTTATCCTTACTTCTTTTCTGGTTGATTATTTCGGTATCTTGATTCTAAGGTTTGATTTGTTAATTGTTGGTTTCGATCTTGATGTTTTCTGTTCTTATTTTATGATCTGATAATTGAGTTTATTTAGGTTTCAACTAATTGTTCTCCAAATCCTCTTTTGCGATAAATATTATTCTTCATAAACCACTGTAATTTTGTGCTTAATTTGCTGGGAGTGTGGTGCAGTTCTGGTGTGAATTTTCTATTTTAAGGTAGGGCTAATTGAGTATCACATAATGGTAATGTTTTGCGACGCTTGAAACATAGCTGAAATTCTGATGTGAATTTTTTGTATTAGATATTGCGAAACTGTATAAGGGTTGAATTGTGAATTGAAACATGTACTTGTTTTCTGCAATGCAACATTCTGTGTAGTATCAAGCATACAAGTTTATTTTGGCACACTCTTCATTTCATGTTAATTTGATCAAGCACATAGATTGTGGATCAATTTTATTTCATTTTACTGCCCGGTCTTTTAGATTACTCCTTTATGATCTCCACCTCGTTGTAACATGTGAGAGACCAGTTTTTGATGTGTGGGGAGGGTTTGTGGCTATCTCCACTTCGTTGCAAGGATCAAGGGACGGAAGAGGCTGCTTCTGGAAAGATGTCAAACCAATGAATTTGATGCTCAATGTTTGTTTGAACTTCCTTTTTTTTTCCTAAACCCTCCCATCCATTCCCCTCCAAACTCGCAAACAAAGCCTAAAGAGACTTACGGATATGGAAGTTCCATGTGGCCTAAAGCCTGGTGACCCTAATGTTTTCAAAGAAAAGTTGTGGAGGCTGTAGACTCGGAAAGTGAATATTCTTGCTGCAATTCTGAACCCTTATCAGTATGATTACATTTTGCTTTTTATTGTTTTAACTTTTTATCTCCTTTGCTTGCGTAGATGAATTCTTTTGGATCCCGTTTTCTCATTGATGTGTCGATTAAATGTTTTAATATTATGGTAGTTTTAAATTTAGTTGGAGTCTAATATCTGATATTCAATTCAAATTTAGTTTTATGCTTTGCGGTTTTAGTAAGTTTCTTAAAGAACAACTTTTTATGAACAATTACGATTCTTTTTTCTTTTACAAGAAATTTATTTTAAAACATAACAATTATATATTAACTCACATGTTCCATTTCATTTTGTTTTCTTATCTTCTGATTCATAATTTTATAAATTTCCTTCTATTGATTTTTGTTAGTTTTATTTGCCTAGACGTTGGTGGTCTTCTTGTCTTAATTTTGACAATTTCTTTATTTTCTTTCAACACTCAAGCTCATAGTATTGGCTCGGATGGTGCTTCTCGATTTCTTCCTAAAATGGAGGGCACGAAATCCGAATGACCATGCAATGTGGCTATGGTGTATGTCTGTTGTTTGTGAAACTTGATTTTCATACTCCTAGCTTCTTGATCAGATCCCTAAACTCTTTCCAATAAACCGTGTTGCTGATCTTGACGTTGAAACTCCTAGTCCAGCCAAGCCAACCAGCAAATCTGATCTTCTGCGAATTGATATGTTGGTGTCGACTGCAGATCCGGAGAAAGAGTCACCTCTTGTTACTGCGAATACTATTCTTTCTATCCTTGCTGCTAATTATCATGTTGATAAACTTTCTTGTTATGTCTTCGACGATGGCGGGTTGCTTCTTACTTTTGATGCCATGGCAAAAGGCAACACGTTTTGTTGATTTGTGGGTTCCATTTTGTTAGAAGCACAACTTTGACCTACGGAACCCTGAATCATATTTTAGTTTGAAGAGAGATCCCTACGAGAACAAAGTATGTTTAGAGTTTGTTAAGGACTGCAGGATGGTAAAACACGAGTATGAGGAATTCAAGGTTCAGACGAATGCAGTCCTTAATAGTATGAACCTATTTTGTTCTTGTAGGGAACTCTCTTCAGACGAAAATATGATTCAGGGTTTCCTTAGGTCAATGTTGTGCTTCTGGAGCAAAACTTGTTGCCTGTCCCATGGTCTCGAAAGTAAGAAGCGACTTGCCATCGTCGGAGTCATAACAAGAAAGTTTATCAACTGGATAATTAGCAGCGAGGATAGAAAGAATAGTATTCGCAATAACAATTGACCAAAACATATCAATTCCCGGAAGATCTGATTTTCCAGTTGGTTTGGTTGGACAAAGATTTTCAAACTTCTCTTTCAAAATATCATGATCAACAACACAGTTTACCAGAAAGAGTTTAGGGAGCTGATCAAGAAAAAGCAGGAGTTTGCAAACCAGGTTTCACAAACAACATACATTCCCCATAGCCACATTGCATGGCCATTCAAATTTCACACCCTCCACTTTAGGAAGAAAACAAGAAGCACCATCCGAGTTAATATTACAAGCCTGGATGTTGAAAAAAAAATTCCTGAAGGAAAAATAAAATTGTCATTATTCATAAAAAGTTTTTCTTTGAGAAACTTACTATAACCTGAAAGCATAAAACCAAATTCCAATTGAATATCAGATATTAAAGGCTCCATCTAGATTTAAGACTATCATCATATGGAAATATTTCATCGACAAAACAATGAGTAAATGGGATCCAATAAAATAAAAGGAAAATGCAATCATACTCATAATGGTTCAGAATTGCAACGACCTCCACAACTTTTCTTTGGAAAGATCAGGGTCACCCTCCATCCAGCCAGAACTAGAACTAGGACCATTCTCAGAATCTTTATGCCACATAGCATTTCATTGGTTTGGCTTCTCGCCAGATTCCCTGATTTCATCTTCGACAACCTCCTCTACATATTTAAGGCCTCTGCGGCACTAGGTGGCAAAGGTAGTGACCGTTGATTGAACACAAAAGCATATCCTCTTTCGTCCCTTGATCCTTGCAACCCTCAATACCTTCGTTGTTTTTCTATGTTTCCTTATACCCTACAAATCTTGAAATGACACCCACAAGGAAGTATTTATAAACTCTCTCATCTCTCATGACATTTCCATTACAGCCAGACATCACTTACACCAACCCATTTGCCCCATCCGTCTGAGGATGGCTGGATTTGGATTCGATCAGCTTACCCTTGAATTTGGATTCTTTTGGATCCCTTTTATTATAATGTTGTTTTTTTACAGTTTATTGTGTCTTGAAACAATGGATGTTCAGTATCAAGTCTCACTTCTTTCGATTGTGAATTAGTTCGGTTCATATCTTTTCTGCTGATTTTTACTGATGTTTAATTGATAAGTTCAGCCTTAGGGGTTGTTACCATTGGTACTGCTTTTTTCTTACATGCATTTGTCCTACGTATATGTATCTGATAGTGCAAAAACTTACAAGATTTTGGAGAAGTTGGGACAGCTTGTTGGGGAGTTGAGTGGATTGTGAAAATGACAAACCAGTCATTTTATTACCTGAATCAAAACGTGTCCTGGCATTCTTTATTATTAATAGCCAAGAATCTATCCTGTTTTCTTATTCAAGTCTGGAACTCCTATATTTTGTCCTTTGTGAATGGCATCAAGCATGGTTTTGCGATTTTATCTGATAGATAACGTATAATTCATTAATTAACCAAGAGTACATTTGTTGCGGTAATCTCTGCCGCAACTTTCACAACCCATTATAAATTCATAAGCTAGTACAAAACTGGTCATTTTTCTATTTGTGTTTTATTTTTTCATTGGTTCATCCGGTGGTGTTAACTAAATTCTATAGAAGTCTTTGTTCCATCCTATGATGAGTTTTGCAGAAGCTAGGCTGAAGGATGTATTCCAGTGAGTTTTCTGTTCAGATGAATACCCTCTGCGGGATAATTGGCCCAGGAACCCCATCTGACATAAGAGGAAATAGTATTATATTGAGCCACAACTGGACATGGTAATTTGTCCTAAACATAAAAGTATTGTTGGTTGTGTCGTGTATTCTCTCACAATTTCATGGCTTAAACTTGGAGATCTTTTATGTATCACTAGCACGGGCACCAATGTGCACTGTGCACGTCTATCTGCATTTTTACTATGTCTAATTGGGTATAGAAAGATATTTTAATTTTGACAAATACTATTTTTTGATCTAAGCCTGCATCCTCCATGCATAACTTGCTGACACTATACTCCTTCGAGCCTTATGTGACTTAAATGGGCGACAAACTCTTTCTAAGAGTTTTAACGATGCTGCTTGCCTAGAGCTGGATACGAACTCAGAAATTTGGTTAAGTTAGAAGAGCGTTGTGTCATTTCATCTAAGCGTTCTTGCGTAATTTTGAACAATACTATTATCAAATATTTTTGACAATTTAAAATAATAATGATCAATATTGTTTCTATTGTGGTCGAGTTTTTCCTATTTTAATATGACTTAATTATTTTGTAATTAATAACTTAAATATTATTATAAAAAGGATAGAGTAGTAAATAAAATAGTTTAAATTAAGGGTATAAATGAAAGAAAAAATTCATCTCAAATTAATGTAT
>Ga0315914_1003845_pt1 | contig 22657 bp, 18 predicted proteins | sample MpolenodulesMG_FD_203920 | JGI IMG/M metagenome (GOLD analysis project Ga0315914, IMG submission 203920) | Medicago polymorpha root nodule microbial communities from Los Angeles, California, United States - elongated nodules | ecosystem: Host-associated > Plants > Roots > Nodule | place: USA...
GATGAATTATTTTATGAATAACTTTGTTAATGAATTATTACATGAAGGTATGTTTATATGTTGATGATTATATGATGTTGCAAATAAATGATGAATATTTATGAGATTATAATGTTGGAGTTGTCAAGTCGTTGTTGTCGTACGTTGTTGTTGATTAAGTTGTTGAGTCCATGCATACTCATATAAAGTTGGGGGCTTGATGCCCTGTTGAATGTTAATCATTCATATCACGTTAATTTGAGAGCCTATGCTCCACACGTTGATTTAGGAGTTGATGCTCCACACGTTGATTTTAGGAGTTTATGCTCCACACGTTGATTTTAGGAGTTTATGCTCCACACGTTGCTTTAAGAGCCATTGCTCGACACGTTGAATTGAGAGCTTATGCTCTAACACGTTGATTGGTACCATATGCATATTGCATAGTCAAGTTGTTGTTGTGTCGTTGCATTGTCGTTAATGTCGAGTTGTCGTCGTCGTTGTGAGATAGTTGTTGTTGATTTAAATGCTAAGTGGAAATAAATGAAGTATATGTGAAATATTATTGATGATAAGTATATGTCAACTATTATTGTTGTTAACTATTGTTATTTAGGTTGTTAAATTCCGTTGATGAATTATATGCTTATTATTATTGAATGTGAAATCTCACCCCTTCTGTTTGAATGTTGCCCCTATGTTGGTAACGTGCAGATAACCAGGCTTAGTTGTTGACGTCTTAGGGTCGCTCTGATACGTAACGGGATGGGGATTCTTGCTTTGCTTTCCATTGTTACGTATTGTTTTGTGAACTATGTTGTTGAACCTTTTTGGATTAAGATTTTCCTTTAAGTTATTTATGTTGAGGCCATAGTGCCAAAGATTGTTGAACAAAGTTGTTGATTTTGAAATAATTTTCCGTTGCGATATAAATGAATTTTTGACAGGGTTGTTTTGATAAATAGTAACTTTACTCTATTTATGTTCTAAAAGTAGTGTGACATTCCGTTTTACGTTGAATACTCTGATTACTTGTATTATTTACATTGTTGGGAAAACGGGGTGTTACACTTTACTTCGCAACATAACAATGTCCAAATTTGAAATGTTTCAGCAATGTTTTGTATTGTTTTGTTAAATCAAAGTCGAATGTTTGCTACTTGTCGAATTTTTAATGTTGTGTTATTTTTATTTTCGCACAATAGACTTATACTTTAAGTACGTGCCTTTTATTTGGACATATTTTCAAAGAAATTTATTACTTCGAAAAATTGTAAATGGTAAAGACTTTCAATTTCTTAAGGTAATAATTATTTGCAGCAAAAGGACACTTGCAAATAAACCAAAGTTTATGATAAAAACCTCAATAAACATAACTCTTAGCCCTCAAATTTCGCTATTGACAAGCCTGTCAAAAAAGATACTAGACAAGAATTACATTTATTGTGGTTTCAACAACTTTTTTTTGGTTTCTACCCAAAATTTTGAATCTCAAGGCAACTAATGCCAAATTTCACCATTTGATTTTCACTCTAGGAATCGTATAAATTCCTTGTATACAAACAAATTTATGGCCAATTGACCAAAGTTTCCTTAAGCCTCAACTTAAGTTTCCCTAAGGCATTTTTTAACTCTCATGCTCCGGCCAAAAAATTGTGATTCTGTTCTAAGTATCTTGCTTAGAAGTGATGATCATCCTCATCATTCCCTAAGATTAGGGAATCCAGATCTTCTATATTTGGTTATGTGTCGAGCGTCTCATTTTCCCACATGAAACCATGAGTTGGATGGAGTCTTACAAAACTTGCATATGCTTGATTAGTGCCAACAAATTTTGCAAATGAACATGGAGCAATATTTGCTAGACTTTTGTCAAAAGTCATTCTTGTAATCTGATTCACTTCAGCAAGAAAATAGTTTTGGTCAGCCTCAATGTTTTCGACTGTACCATCATCTCTCCAAATTGATATTCTTTGATGCATGAATGAGGGAACAACACCTATTCCATGAATCCACTCTCTTCCTAACAACAAGTTCAAGTTAGCTTTCGATGGTACCACCATGAACAAAGTTGGTCTGACCACAGTTCCCACCATTAGACTCACTTCGAGAGCACCAAGGGAATGATTAGCCTTTCCTTCATAATTTGATAGAATTACATTATGAGGCTTCAAATCTTTATCAGTCTTACCAATCCTTTTGAGTAAGGATTAATGCATCAAATTGACAACAGCATCAGCGTCGACCAACACTTTGTTGATACCAATCTCATCCACTTTAGCTTGGATGAATAAAGGTTTAAGATGATTTTTCATTGAATCATCAGGCTTTTCGAATATTGTTTTCCGATCTTCTTCAGAGCCATTATTTTTTAGAAAGTAGCACATGGGTTTGTATTCCTCCATGTCCTTGGGATCGAACTTTTCCTCTGAATCTTCGACATCAGAAACCATATCATATTCAGCTGGCAAAATGGAAACTGCATTGCATATGATGTCGAAGTCTGGTTCTGAATCCATAAACTCTGAACCTAATTCATAATCTTCATCAGGATCTTCTTTGACTAAGGGAAGAGACAACCTTTCTCTTGTTAGTCTTCTTCCTGACTCGACCATTCTTCGACCATCATTTGGGTCAACAATTTTGTCTTCAAGGCTTGTAGCAATGCCTTTCTTAGACCTTTAATACCTTTTCCATTGAGTCTTTGTCATGGGATTCTTTCCATTGTAGTTGTTGTAAGCATACTTCTTCGACTCAAAGGCAATACCATTTTTGTTGTTATCAACAATATTGGTGCTTCTTTTCACCACATTTTTCTTCCCATGTTGCACATTCTTATGGGTCGATTGAACCCATTTCTGGTTGGGTGCATAAGGAACAAAAGCTTTTCCTTAACCACCTTTGTTGACATAATTGGTGGTCGAAGAGTTATTGATGAAAGGAATATAACTCTTTGTAAAGGAAAACTTTTTCCCTCTTTTCCTAGGTTTTGGGAAAGAACTTTCAAGGCCTTTAGTTGCCTCTTTTTGAAATACAACACTACACCTAGGGCAAAGCATTACCTCAGAATTCTTCAGCCTGCATCGATTGAGGAAGTCAATCAATTCTTCTTCAGCTGTAGGATAGGTTGTCTTTAACTTCACGTTGAATTGAGGCTCTCGAGTAGTCTCTTTGATGTGTTCTGCATCTTTAGTGATGCCTACCATTTGACATTCTGCAACATCAGCTTCTGCTTCCACTCCTACTTCGACAGACAGATTTTCGACAGCATCAATAACTGCTTCGACCATATTGCAGCGTGCAATGTTAGTGTACATCATACTCGCATCTTTCACAGGATCAGATTCTACTTGCATTTGAGGCTTTGGTTTGTCTCCAAACTTCAATCTGCCTTCATTGAGACCTTTCTGAACTAGATCCCTAAAAAGGGAACATCGTGAGGTTTTATGTCTCAAATAATTATGATATTTACAAAAACCTCTTTTCTGACATTGCTCTAGTGGTGGGATTTTTAAATCCTTAGGTGCTATTACTTGACCATCAACAACTAAGAGATCATAAATCTCGTCATATTTGGTTACGTCGAATGAATATGTTTTGGGAACATACCTTTCATTGCTTGGTTCGACATGATTATTCTCATCTGGGGGCCTTAACGATTTACATGTATAAGGGGGCCCTGGTCTTAGTTCAACAATGTCAACCTCCTTTGTTTTGACATCACCAAAAGCTATGTCGAATTCTTGATTGGTTTCATCTGATCCAATATAAGAAACTTTTTCTCTTTTGTGATATTTTTGAGTTCTGGCTTTCTCAGCCTTTAGTCTTTCGACATGTCAACTCTATCGGCCAACCGGGCCATATCTCTCAAGTGTTAAGTGTCTAGTTTCTTCCTGATGGAATAATCTAGGCCACCACAGCCATTTAGACTAACTCATGTTCTGGCACGAGTGAAACATCTTGCCTTTAACAATCTGAATCTATTGAGGTAATCATCAATGGATCCAGTGGAATTCCTCTTGACACTCGCCAATTCTTTTAGACTTATCTTAGATTGGCCCATATAGAATTGTTAATGGAATAACCTCTCTAATTGAGTCCAGTTTTGGATCGAATGTGGTGTAAGAGTAGTAAACCATGTGAAGGCATTTTTTGTTAGAGAATTTGGAAAGTATTCCAACCTCAAATTCTCATCATTTGCTAGATCTCCTGCCTCTGTCATATATCGTGTGATATGTTCGATAGTAGACTCACTGGTATCACCTACAAATTTGGTGAACTTAGGAATTTTGTAACCCCTAGGAAGTTCAGACTGTAATACCAATTTCGACAAAGGAGAAACAAAGTTTGGCCTATGCTCGACAGTGGACTCACTGTAATACCAAAAATAGATGAAATTTAGTTTGTGGTTGAAATGTAACAATTGAGGAAAATTGAAATAATTTAATGGAGAGAATCTATTCCCTTTAACAAGTGGCCTAACATTTCCCATATATATGAGTTTTCCGTTCATGTGCAAATTCATGCATGTTAAGAAGTTTAAAATAGTAAATTTGTATTGAAACTTGTGCATTTTATATTATTATTTTTTAATAAATAGTTGTTGTTTTTCAATAAAAAGTAAAGTACACCTATTTTGCTACTTCAACATCATATAATTTTTCTTGTTAACTAAAAGCATCATATCATTTTTTTTTTAATCTTGCAAGTATGATAAAAGAGAGTTTCTTCTATGGTATACCCGCAAATTGAAGGTATTGATATTATTACTTCCTAATTCAATAAATTAACAATTATTTTTATTAAATAAAGAGTTATTCGTTGATTTTTATATTTTAGAAAAGAGGCAGGATTCATCGACACCAAGTGTAAGTCATTAGACTTACACTAAATCTCAACCATTAAAGTTAGTTAATCTTACAGTCATGATAAAAAATTGGATATTGGCACACAATAAACCCCTCCCCTTCCTCAACCTAACTTCTTCTCAAACGGTGAAAGTTGTGTTTCTGTTTCTTTCTTCTCTAATCGGACATCAAATTTATCTGTCCATGAACAATTATGAGATTGAATCAATTTTTTTTGACGAACAAGATTGAATCAATTTTTTTTGACGAACAAGATTGAATCAATTTTATGAATCCAAACTAATTTCAAAAGATATTTTTCAATTAATATCTTAGAACCCTTTTAGCTTTTCTTTACATGACCATGTATGGGAGAGTCCATATCCATCATTGGTGATCTCGACGGCTACATAAGAAGGAGGAGATAGTATGCACCTTCATCAGCGGTTGAGCAAGGAAGACTGTAACAAACATTCTCTATCACAGACCTCTTCTTCTACCCCTTTCCCTATTTGCAAAATCATATATTTTATTTCCTTCACGAAAACCAATTAACCTTGATTCCCAATTGTTTTATCTGCCAATTTTATGACTAATGCTAAAAGACAAAGCATCATTATCAGTTTTTTAGAAAAACAAAAGGAGGACGGAGGCAGAAATTACACGTTGTAATTTCTCACGTTATGCATTTCAATTTTGATGTTAAAACTCATTAGACAAAATTAAATCTATTTATTTTTACACTTTGTACAAAAATATAATAAACCTAATTGAAAGAGAGGAGAGTTCAGGTGTGATACTTAAAGCTTTGGATTAACGATGACTTTGGTTCAAAGTAGAGGTGACTTTGTTTTCTTACGATTGCTGAAGCTAGCCGCCTCCCCCTCTCAATTTTCTGATTCTCTCTTTCAACAGTTGATATTTGCACCGTTCGGCTTTCTCCCCTTCCAATCCAAATCTTCCACCATGTAGACCTTGATGATGGTGGTGCGATGGGATTCTGTCAACCCAAATCGTACAGATTCTCCACATCATTGTTACTTTGCACAAAACTTCCACCGTTGGCTTTCCTCGCTGCCGGATTTCGGAGTTTTTGTCGGTTTCGTTTTGTTCGTACAACCCGTAAGTGGGTGTGTTCTCAACAGCTCCTCCTCCTTTCACGGCGACGGCTGGTCATGGTTCATGAATGGTTGTCCGTAGATTTGTCGTGGTGGTTCGGTCTCAAAGTAGGTGGCTCTAAAAAAGACAGTGTGACTGCCTTCAGGGACACGTCATGCTTTTGTTGAATCATAAGACTCATTATGAGAGTTTGTTGTGCTCGAAAGGGCCTTTATGCTTATTGTGCTTTGTTGTTGTAGGGGCAGTTGGTCTGTGAATATGTTCATGTTGGCGGTCGGTTCATATACCATGATTGAAAAGATGGGTTTGGTGTTGATTCTCGCGACTTTTAGTGCTGGTTGGGTCAGTTTTGCCCCCCTCAGTGTTGTATTGCTCCTCCAAGATCATGGATGTGCTTCGTAACAGATCTTCTAGGCTAGAAAAGGTCATGTACCTGTTGTCCTTGTTGATACGAATGGTGGGTGCGGATGTTGCCGTGTTGGCAGTGCTCATGGTGCTTAGACTCGTTGATTGACCATCCCTCGATCTAGCCTTCAATTGTATTTGAGTTTCTTTCTATTGGATTTGGCTAGAAATGGTCGTGAAGCTTTCTGTTGTAGCATAGAGGGTTGTAGGCGTGGGGTTCTGTATCCGTGTTGGCGGTTGAATCTCTCACCTTCACAAAGTTTGGCACTATATATCTTGGGGGAGGTTTCAAAATCCTCATCAGTCTTTAATGTTGGACTGTTTGGCTCGAAAGAGACGTTATGCTTGTTGCTATCGCAAGGAGTTGTTGGTTCTTGGATCCATTTCGTGTTGACGGTTGGTCCATACACCACACATTAGACATTCACCGGTGTTGTTTTTTATTTCTTTGTATCACCCTATTGAGTTGGTTTACACTTTGTGTGGCTTGACTGAGTTAGGTTTATGACCCCTAGTTCTTTTTTGTAACCATTGCCCTTGAGGCATTGGTTAAGAAATTTAAAGAGGAAATTTTATCTTGGGAATGATGTATTCAATACATTGAAAGTTTAAAAAGTAACTTTATCTACATAAAATTTGTAAATTATTTCTATTTTTGAATCTTTAACTAATGCCCCGAGGGCAATGGTTATTAAGACCCTTTTTAATAATATATATATATATATATATATATATATATATATGTATATATATATATATATGAGCACCTGACATAGACTGTAATATGCAAGACATTCCAACTATGTCTTCTATTCCTTTTTTTATGTCTTTGGACTCTTGCCTTATAAAAAAAAAAGTAGAGGTTGGATTGGTTTTGACAATCATATGCTTGTTTCCCGATGTTTCAAAACTGACGTAGATTCATCCCACTGGAAAAGGAAAAAAAGATATAACGTGTTTGTCTTACGGAATTTCATTTTGGACGATTGTTAGCCATTATATCAACTTAATCTAATGGTCTGAATTTGGTGTAAGACTTACACCTGGGTTCAACGGATTCTGCCTCTTTAAAAAATATCACTTTATAAAAAAAAATGCTATTTCATTGTTTACAAGAATCATACTAAATTTTGAATATATTAAAGTAAAAATTAATCAATACTTACGAGTAATAAAAATTCAGAAAAATAAAATTTTGTTTCGATAAATAAAATTAATTATTATCATTGAGAACATCATATGAAATTGACACAAAACTTGTAATTAATTTTATTTTATTTTATTTTATTGTGATGTTTCTTTTTACTTTTAGGCAATTTTATTTTTTGAAAATATAAAATTGCGTAGTAACGCAAACGAAGCGTAACACACGAGCGTTACCGTGAACCATTTGCCTCCTTCAACAATCTTCTTCTTCTTCTTCCTTCCTCTCTTCTCACTCTCCACCGTTCTTCACCGTCACAATAACTCCGTTTCATTTCAACACCGTTAGTGGGCCCCACTAAACACGATATCATCAATAACTCGCGAGATTGAAATATATATCCACGAGAAGCTCGATATGGCGAGAAAAACAACCAATTGTGCCATTTGCGAGAATTTGAATCAACCTTCTATTTGTTCTGTTTGTGTTAACTATAGGTATATAATTCACTTAATAATTAATTAATTTATTGATTCATATTTTAATTTCTAATTTAGGTTTTTGAATTCGTTTAAATTGTGCTTATTTGATTTGATTTTGATGAATTTTTTGTTTTTGTAGGTTAAATGAGTATAACAGTTCGTTGAAATCATTGAAAGAGCGGCGAGATTCGTTGTACTCGAAATTGAGTGAAGTTCTTGTTCGTAAGGTTTGAATTCTAGTTGTGATGATTCTATAAACCTTTTGTTTTTAATTTAATTAAGTTTTGGAAATTAATTTGATCATTTTCAATTTTTTTGTTTAGAATGTTAATTAAGAGTTAAGACTAGCTGTATTGATCTATGAAGCACCGACAAAGACACTAGACATATGACACGAACACGTTGATATCTGTAGTAATTTAAGAAAATGACATAGTTGAATGTAATCACATGTGTCAATTAGACACCTGACACATCTTTGATCCGAAGTGTCGGTGGTGCTACAGAGGTATTGATACACGCATTAATTGATGCCAACTATTGTGAACTACTGGGTATGGGTAAATGTAATAAAATGCAAAGAAAAAACTGATTAAACAGAAGTATCAATTTTTTACTACGTCCCAACTTTAGGTTTTGAATATTAGTGTATCTAATACTTCGAGCAATCAAAATATAACTAAAATTTAATGACGTTTTTTTTTTTTTAATTTCAAAATCTACCCGGTAATCTAATACCCATCTTATCTCATAGTTGTTTCAAGTGGGTTAGACATCTTAGATCCTCTGCAATGATGTAGCTTGGTCTAGCTCAATATCGGTCAATGCCCATGGATTTAATCTATCCTACTCTGACGACTTAGTGATTAAGGTTCTCAGCCGTTGAATCATTCCAACGGTCGAGATTAGGTTGGACATGCTTACAGACAACTCATGTTTAGTGTTTGTCTCTGTGTGTTTCTGTTAGTACCTTTTCCTATATCTTAGACTTGGTGCCAATTTTTATATATTTTTTTTCAAAGTTATTGACTTCTAGCTGCTTTCGAAATTTCCAATTTTATATAGCAAGGGAAACAACATTATATTGTTGCATGACACCCTGCAATACTGATATTCCGGTCAAGTAATAAAGTTTTTGTATAATATTAATAAGGGAAAGGGAGATGATCAAACAAATTGGAGAGTACTTCGACATGAAAAGCTTGCAAGGTCAAGGGAGAAGCTCCGCCATAGTAAAGAACAAGTTACTCAAGGTTAGGAAATTTGTTTACCGGAATGGAATTCTTGAGTTGAGATGTAAATTTCACTCTTTGAACCAAGCATAATCAGTAACCTTACAGGAAGAGCTAAGATACAGGCTATGTCTGCTGATCTGAAACTTAAATACGGAGTGCTTGAATCTGCCCTTTCTATGGTATTTTGTTACTTCTATTGATCTTTATTTGCTAATGCTATTGATGTGGTCATGGCAATCACTTGTTAAGTTTGATGCGAAATATATGTGAAGATGTTGGATGATTTATTATTGTACTCTTTGCAGTTAGAAAAGAATCGAGTGGAACAACTGGAGAAGTTCTACCCTAATCTTATATGCACCCAGAGCTTAGGGCATGTGAGCACTATTTCTTTATTTTACTTTCAGCAATTGTTAATTTCTGTGTATTATTTTCGAGTACAATGTGCATTTCCTCAATGTTTGATTCCATAACAGTTCAAAATGCATGTTCCTTTGGTGCTCTTTTTCTTAATCATATGTGGAATATCATTTGTTTTTGAAGAACTTCAAAATTATGCTCATACTTTTATATTGCAGGTGGCGATTACCTCTGAGCGTCTTCATAAACAGTCTGTGGTCATAAAACAGATATGCAAGTTGTTTCCACAACGCCGGGTAAAGTAAATTTGTTCTGAACAATATTTTGTTGGTTCATGTCAATGAATATATGACTTATGAAGTTGAACTTCTTTTCAAAATGTTCTGGAGTCTGGATATTGTGCTGCTTTCTCCCTCAATGAATAGAATGTACTGGGACTTAAAACCTTTACTGCAGTCTGCAACCATAAGCTCCAAGTTTTCATGCTTCGATTTTCCTGTCTTCTCTTTTTATACCTATGAACTTTCATTTTTTCCCCAAAAGAGATCAACAACCTAATTTTTTCTCCACTATGTGGGATCGCCTGCAACACCCAACCTTGACTCGGATTCCTCGGGTTCCGGGTGGATCATCAAGTTCTGCTCAGCCCTACACACTGACAACCTAAAAGTTGGTAAAAACTATTTGGATTACACTTTGTTGAAGTGTGTTTCACATTTCAAGGGTTTTAGGGTACCTCCCTAAGAAGGCTGATGATATTGTAGGGATGACATGCTTTACAAACATGGCGAGGGTTGTTGTGGTTTGTGTTGACTGTGGAAAGAAAGTAGCTAAAAAATTTGTTCTCTGTACTCAAAATTTAAGAAAAATAAGGTTCTCTATAGGAGAGACATGAGCGAAGAGAAACTGTTTCCTTCATTCATATAGTTTAGGTCACAATTAGTGTTTCACAATAATTTCTATCAGACTATAAGATTATAATCAAACATAGTGTTATACTGTTACTGTTATTTTTAGCATCTGTTAGTTCAAGCGTGCTCAAGTACTATTGTCCATTTGGCGTCAGGTAGTTATAGAGGGAGAGAAAGGGGATGATTGTAGTGGCCAATATGATCAAATTTGCAACGCACGCTTACCAAGAGCACTTGATCCCCATTCTGTTCCTTCAGAAGAGCTTTCTGCATCTTTAGGGTGAGTTTTATTTTTCCTTGATATGTTGCTGCACAATTCATTTTTACAATTGAATTTCGATATTGGCATCAGACTCTTTGTTTTATAATTAAAATTTTAATTTTATGTTGTTGAATACACATATCTTGTCCTATTTCAGTTATTTCTTCCAGTAGTAGTCTAGACTCCTTATTGACATTGTTACACAAATTAACCTTAACTTGAATATTCTTGTTACATAGTAACCAGTTATAATCATGTTTGTAATTTGGAAAACAGATACATGGTGCAACTTCTAAATCTTATTGCTCACAACTTGGCTGCCCCAGCACTTCATAACTCAGGTTTTGCGGTAAGCATTGTATTGGTGTCCAATGAACGGGTTACTAAGATCACTTTTGATATGTTCTGGTTCAGCATGGCTATGTTTACCATTATCATTTGTTCCTTGTAGTGTCAATGTGGCTTACAATCAATGCATTTTTAACTTGGTTGAGATTGATATTGTATTACGGGATGGTGCATAGGGTGCTATCCACAAGTATTCCTTTCTTTTTTCGAAATAAGTTATAGATCATGTTCCAAACTTGTGTCTATTTGGTGCTTGTTTTTATGCTGATTTTGATGATTATTGGTTTTTTAAGATTTCACCTTTCTGAATATTGATAGGAGTTCAAAAGAGTTTTAGAATGTTTCCTTATCTTCGGTTATAATATATTATTAAATTAGCTTTTACCTTTTCCCTAATACATAATAGGTTTAAAATTGTTTATAATTCATGAGGATATGTTTTTTTTTTTTTGGTCAGGTAGCCTAGTGGCTGGAACTCACATTTTTAATGTGGAGAAGTGTCCGGGGGTTGAACCCCAGCCCCTGCATATAATATGCATTTTTAATGAGGATATGTTTTTCAGTTGAGAAATATGACCCTATTTGTATTTTATTCACTTGGTGCACATATATACAAAAATGGTGTGTTTTTAGTTCTCATTTTAGACTAAAAATCATGCTTTGATCGACTAGAAACATTAAATGGTAATAGTTGGGGGATTAAAAAATAAAAATGAAAAGAATTCAAATAGTCGTAATTTCAGAGACTGAACATGCTTAAGCCTATTAAATAACACTGGGTTTGATGCATGTGAAATGTGATTGATGTTCCTTATCCCCTACTACAATTGATATTCTGATTTTACCGATTAGTATTTATTGATGATGGCAAATTTAATAATGTGGTCTTAAAGACACCTTTTTGTCATTTTCTGCCACAATGAACTTAATTTTGTCATGATGAATTCTTTTAACTTTACCTCAGGGTTCTTGCTCTCGAATATGGCAACGAGATTCTTATTGGGATGCACGGCCTTCCTCGAGGAGGTATTTTAGCTAAAATTGCATTTGACATGGTTTATCTTTAACAAAGACTTCTTTAACTAAAAATATTCTCTCTTTTTCAGCAACGAATATCCTCTTTTTATACCTCGCCAAACTTATTGCTCGACTAGTGGGGAAAACTCATGGTCTGAAAAAAGTTCAAGCAATTTTGGTGTTGCTTCAATGGAATCTGACAGGAGGCCTCGTCTCGATTCATCTGGGAGTAGTAGCTTTAACTATTCTTTAGCTTCTTCACATTCTGTTCAAACACACAAAGATCTGCAGAAAGGAATTTCACTTTTAAAGAAAAGTGTAGCATGCATTACTGCATACTGTTACAACTCCCTATGTTTTGATATCCCTTCTGAGGCATCTACGTTTGAAGCATTTGCGAAGTTATTGGCTACTCTCTCATCATCCAAGGAAGTTCGATCTGTTTTCTCTTTGAAAATGGCTCGCTCTAGGTATTATCATATTTATTGTGCTCTGGGACATTAATGAATTTATGAAGTTATCTAATGTTTCAGATTTTTCCTTTAGTTATGAATTTATGAAGTTAACTGATGTTTCAGATTTTTCCCTTAGTTATGTTATCTTTTCCTTTTGAGGGCACCCGATAGCTAATCTGTTTCTCCTCCAACTTATTACATATATGCTTTTACTACTGAAACTGGCTGTCAGGATAGCCAGGTTTTCATATCTTTGGAATTTCTAAAGAACTATTATTGTGTTGGGGTCTTGGGGAGCATGTGGTAGAGATCTATAGCTTGTAAATTTAGTTCCAGTTGGAAGAAAAAGGAAAAAGCATTTCTCAATGCAGTTTTTACTAATGGAGGTTTTTCGTGGTTTCACTAGAACCCCATTTGAAACCTCTAAAGATAAAACAAACTGGATGTTTGTAATTTTTTAAGGCTTTGGTTTTTGTTTACTCTAGCAATTTAATTTTCCCCACAAAGTTTGGTGCACACCCCCCTCTCCTTATATAGAATTCAGACAGCATTGTACCTGAATAATTTTTATTTATTTCATTCAGGACATGCAAACAAGTTCAACAATTGAACAAATCTGTATGGAATATGAACTCTGCTATTTCGTCAACTACTTTGCTGGAAAGTACACATTCTGTACCCACAACGGTATATAATTTCTCATTGCTTTTAGTTTGAAAGTAAATTTAGATAGTGATGGTCATGTTTTATGCTTCAGTGCCTTTGATTCATCGCTTGCCAATTAAATCTAGCAAGCAACTATCGTTTGGAATGGATTCCTGGAGTTGCTTGAAAAGGAGTATAAAACTTTCAGGGCAAAATTCCTTTCGTAAATTTTTAAGACGGTGTTTCAATATTCACTGAATTCATGTTTGTTCTAAGTTAACATTGAAAACCATTTTAGTGATATGCGTGTAGATTTTGTAGTTATACACTCTTTTATATGCCTTTAAATATAACACTCTTTTATATGCCTTTAAATATAATAAAGTGAAATGAAGCGGGCTGTGTTTGTTTTCTGCCTGATAGGAACCAACTTGTCTAGATGAAGAAAAGAAAGAATTCCCTATTCAATTGAGTAAATGATACACTTCAGGTTGTTATGAGAACCTTAACTCTCCATCCAAATTTTAATTACTCACTCAATGCCTCTTTCCCTCCCTCTAGTTATATTTATAGACAGTTAACTCGTTAGCATTAACTAACTCTTGCTAAAAGGCATAGTAACATAACAAGGACCATGTCTAACAATACATCCCCCACCCCCATCTTATCTTTTAGTCCAAGAATTGGTGTTATCATTTGCATTATGATTCTTGAGCTTCAATGTTGGATTAAGTTTAATACCTGTTCCACAAATGTATTTTATGCTTTCCTCTTTGATTGCAGAGAATTGAAAATTACATGCCAAGTTCATCTGCTAGTTTTCTTTATCCGACTGATTCATCTGATCGAAAAAGTGAGTGCCTAATTGAAGGGTGGGATATTGTTGAGCATCCCACTCTTCCTCCCCCACCATCACAAAGTGAGGATGTCGAACACTGGACTCGAGCCATGTTCATAGACGCTAAAAGGAAATGATCTTCATCGGTGACAGACTTCTGCTCTCTGTATGCCCCCTTTCAATAAAGTTATTTTTCTAGAGTTGGTTAACAAGAATTCACTCATGCATCTTGGCTTCATGTCCTCCAATGTCCAATATACATGCAGCATTAAATTATTATTATTATTTTTTTTTTTGAAAGAGTGCAGCATTAAATTTATTCTTTAGTAAAAAAATTGCAAATTTAATGAAGTTTGGACAGTTGGGTTCCCAGTGGTAATTGGTTATGGAGTATGTTTTGGACCTAGCCATTTACTGCTTCATACTCTTCTTTTACTTGAACCTTCTTTTCTCCTAATTACTTCACTCAATAGAGTTGATATATTTTAAGAATGCATTCGAGCTGATATAGGTTCAACTTTGGAAGGTTCAAAACTGGTGTGGATTCAAACTTATAGAGCATTGGCCTTGGCTTGAGTTTTACCTGAACATGTACCTGACCATTAATTTAAACTTTTGAACTCAGCTGCCAGCTTATTAGTGTTTTACAAGTATTTAACATCAGAAAATAGCTTAAAAAAATTCAGCAGCTAAGCTTCCTAATTTATTTGAGTAGTTCGATTCTCTGTAGGCTCTCAATTATAGCCTAATCTATTTTATCGTTTTCACTATGGCTGACTGCGAAATTATTAGCTCAATCCGTGTTTCTTGTTTGCTTCTTTCTGTCAGGTTGAAAGGAGATACAGCTGAGCTGACATAACATTCTGGATGCTGTATATGTAAATTACTTGGAGCAATTTAGTTCCTTTTCCCTGATTGCAGGGCTGTATAATATTATAGATCATGGACTATGAGAATTGTGAATATATGTATATATTGATAGGCTAAGTTCATCAAGATTTTATCTAGCTTCATTGTTTAGCTCCTGATTACCTCTTAGTCTTTGCTTGAGCATGATACATTATTTGTTTATTTTTCTCCTTTCAAATCTGCTAGTTGAGAAGTTGTTTCAACTTTCAAAGCATATGAATCCGTGATCTCCAAGTTATAGAGATCAAACCTTATCTTAACGTCGTACCAAAGTTTGTGATCTTTCATCAGCATGATGTTTTATGTTTTACAACAATTTCTTGTTTTTTTTTGTTTTTGAATTAGACATGAAAAATGGCCATTTTATATCAGAAATCATGGGTGTACCTTTCTTTCCCAGTTTTTTCCTTTTTAGCAAAAAAACAATTTTTTTGTCAAATTACTTAGTGGCTAGAATTTCATCCATTAAGGTAAATAAGTTAGGAATTATGGGTTCGAACCCGATTCTTGCACATTGCAAAGTCTCTATCAACTGAGTTATGCTCATGATACAATAAAAAAATGACTTTTATGTTGATATTAAATATCAAATATTAAAATTCAGTAAAAATAGTATGGTACATATTTAGACTAAATACGTTTAATATATCAAAATTAAGTATTGGCTTGGGATCTGGGAGTGTGCTTCTCCTCGAGGTATTAGGTTCGATTCTCTCCGGTGCCAATTTAGGTGAGCTAGTTTACCTTCTTCAAAAAAAATCAATGATTTATAGAAATAAAAAAACTGATCAATTACTAATTTAGTTGACTTTGTATAAGGATTAAACTTGAAATAAATATACATTCACCAAATCGACATGGTTTTCTTTGTTTAATGACAACGTTAATAATTAATTGTTAGATTAATTTTTCTCTTTTGTTCCAGATTTAAATTCAAGACGTTTGATTTCTTATCCCTTATCACAAACGGCTACTTTAGCCCTTCCCCTAACTTTGCTTTGTTGGTAAACTTCTATGGAATTTATGTGTCTCGCTTCATTAGACAAACCTTATGAAAATGATTGCGAGTCTTCGAGACAATCTAGTCAAAAAAAGTGTAGCGTACCAATTTCTTATTTCCGCCTTGAGAAATTTAGAAAAATCTTAGTGACAATTCCAACGACTCGTGAGTCGTCGTTAGAGGGAACACTTTTTATTTGATATGACGAACACTTATGACAAAGGGGGTTAGACTTTGTGATAATGTTCTAATATTGGGTACCGTCAAACCCATGGATTCGGCTATAGCCCTAAACCCACAATTCCCATCGCCAATAACATCCACAATTTTCTCAATATATGGTCTCATTAATTTTAGCATGTAATACATAGGATTCGATGAATCATAATTTCTTGGAACCAAAACAGGCTTAGGAACCAGAACCAGAGTTGGAATCAACGAACGTGAAGAAATGCCAATGTGAGCACTTTTGCTTTTAGGTTGTGAAGATTTTTTTGGTGGTGAAGATTGACTTTCCGGATGTTGAGAATCATATTGGAGATGAGCAAAAGAGGAGCAACATTAGCGCACATACAAAGGCTGCGAGTTCAATTTATTTCTATCTTAATAGTTTTATTTTCCCTTCCCTTTATGCTACATCTTGATCATTTGTCTTTGGTATGGAAGAGCTATGCACCATCCAAGATGATAGTATTTTCTTGGCAACTACTTCTCGAACGGATTTCAGCTATAAATAATAGGCTTAATAGCAGTTTTAACCCCTAACTTTCCCAAAGTTGTGATTTTGGTCCTCTAAGAAAAAAAAACTATAAAACCGCCCCCTAAGTTTTGCACATGTGGCAGTTTTGGCCCCCAAGGCCAATTTTAACTCGGTCTACGCTAACGTGGCAGCCTAAGTGAGGTGCCACGTGTTATTTTTTTATTTTTTATTTTGCATTGAGGGGCCAAAACTGTTACAGTTGCAAAACTTATGGGGGGTTTTGTAGTTTTTTTCTTAGGGGGCCAAAATCGCAACTTCGTGAAAGTTTGGGGGCGAAAACTGTTATTAAGCCTAAATAATATGTCTCAAAGGGAAATGTTTGTAGGTGGAGTGGATTCGGGGTGTGTTTGGTGCGATGAAGCAAATGAGACAGAACACATCTTTTTATAAAGTGTGAACTTGCTAGTAGTGCAATTTGGTATGGAGTGTTCAAGTGGATAAGTGAGATGGTGGTGCTTCTGAATAATGCTCAAACGTTGCTTTAAATTTTTGTGGGTTTGGGAAGAAAAGGGAAAGGGTAAGAAGGGCTTTTGTTGATATGGAACACAATGGTGTGGTTAATTTGGAAGACAAACAATGACTGAATCTTAAACTCAAAATTAACTACGGTGGAAGAGGTTCTTGATGCAATAATAAGCCTATATTAGAGTTGGTTTTTGGGTAACAAATTGGATTCCTCGTGCTTTTTTTTTTTATGAATCTATCAACTTTTAATTAACATAGCTAGGGACGAAGAGAAAAAGTCCCAGGAATTTTACACGTCATTTACAATTAATTTCAATTTTGGAAAATTTTACAAGAACTAAAATTGTTGATGGTTTATTCATAAAAAAAAAAATGTCGATGAAAATTTTTACAAAATTAAAGAGTGCAATTTTTTTTAATATCTAGATCCTTCTCGCAGTATACTACTTTTCTTTCATCTTTTTTCTTGCCTGAAGACATAGAAATATTTTTAGAGTTTATGACTCCTTAATTTTTATTTTTTTTTGTTAAATAGTCTAGTGATTAGATATTCACCCCATAAGATGAATAAGTAGAAAATTCGGGGTTCGAACCCCAACCCCGACAAATACATGCAAATATCCTGACAAACTGAGCTATGTTCATGGGAACTATGACTCCCTGATAAATTTTCATTTTATTGATTACTTACAAATTCATAAGAAACTAATAAATATTGTTATTTTTAATGAAATTATTTGTATTTACTTATTATATTCTTAATTATTCTTTATTCCATTTCACTTATTTCTATTTTTTCAATAATATTAATAGGACTATTGAAAACCGGAGATTTGCCTTTTATGTACCTTAGGTTACAAATAGGAGGGGATTCTACCCAAAGAAATAGGAAGGGATCCTCGCATACTACAATTTTGGCATCCTTTGATTGATAGAGTTTAAAAGAGGCTTTCAGATTGGAAAAGTCATAATTTTCTTTTGGAGGTTGTTTGATTCTTTTGAATTCTAGCATGACTTCTATCCTAGTCTACTACTAGGAAAATCCAGTGGAATAATTGGGAAACAGATTGTTTAAATTAGGATAACATGGTTTGAATAAGGAGAATAAAGGGGTGGGAATTAAGTTTGGTGTTGTTAGGTCAGTGATGTTGGGGCTTGTATGTGGATCAAAATAGTTTATGGCATAAAGCGTCAGTATAAAGATGTAGGGCATGTGAGGGATGGATGGTGATTTGGTTCAGTTTGGTGTATGAAGTTGTGTGGTGTGCGCGTTGGGGAGGGGGTGGCTGAGGGTATATGGTTTGATGATAACTTGGCGAGGGTGGTGGGAGATTGCAAAATAACGTTCTCTTGGACCGATGTGTTCTTGGAGTGGGAATATTGCGTAATAGGTACATGCAGTTGTTTAATTTGACGGAGAATCAAAATATTAAAGTAGCATAAATGAGTGCTCTAGACTAAAGTTTAGGGGGGCGAGGCTTGGAAATGGCGGTGTTGCTTATTGGCTTGGGATGAGGAGTTGTTTGAGGAGTGTAGTGAGGTTTTATCTAACATTTACTTACAGGTTGGTGATGAAGACAGGTGGCGGTGGCAACTTACCCTTGAAAAAGGTTACACAGTTAGCAGGGTTTATCAGATGTTAAACGAGGCAGAACCTACTCAACGTGAATTACAAGATATTATTTGGAACAAATCGTTTCCAATGTCTAATTTTGCGTAGCGGCTTTTTTCATAACCGGATTCGTACCAAGGTTAATCTGGTAAAGCATGGAATACTTATACAAAATTTGAATGCTTGTGTTGCGGGATGCGGTGCTGCATAAAATGTGAATCACTTATTTTTGAGAAGTGACTTCTTTGGAACTCTTTGGTTATTACCTCGACAATAAACGAGTATTCTTTCAGTGAATCCTCTAAGTTTGATTGATCATAGTCTTCCTTTTAGTTTGGAACGTATTGCATTATGTGAGACTTGCTCGTGTTTCCATAATATGGAGAGAAAGATATAACTGATGTTTTAAGCAAAAGGAGAAGTCTATTTCTTATTTGCTTGATAGAGTTAAATTATCATCGTTCTAGTGGCTGAAAGCTAATAATCAATATCTAGCTTTCGATTTTCATCATTGATGCATTAATCCTTTGATGTTGATGGGTTAAACCTTGTAGATGTTCTCTTTTTTGTTCGTTGTTATTTTTGTAAGGCGCTTGTTGTTCTCTAAGTTCTCCATTTGCACGTCTTGCAAGGAGGGAACTGCTCTGGTGGTATATAAATTTCATTTTGACTTGTTAAAAAAAAAACTTATTGATGGTGAAAATGACATTTAAATATTTACAAATAACAAATAAGTTATGAATTCAAAAGAAATATCATTTACTTACTAATAAAAAACTATTGCACCAAACTTTTAATTTCTTGGAATACCTAGATGTTTCTTACTTTATGTGATTAAAGTTATAAATATTTAAAAAGAGTAGATATAAAGATGACTTGCTAATGCTAATATACTTTAAAGGAATTGTACATTATTGATTATATGTTTCCTTCACTTTCCATAATCGAGCTGCTTTTCTGATATGAGTAAATAAAGTAACTATTCAATTAGATGCATCCAATATATGGCACGACTTAAGCCTAAGAAGAGAACTCAACCAAAAGATCAATCTGTTAGCTAGAAAAGCCTTTAGGTACCACATTGAACTTTCTCTTTTATTCAATCAAAGACTCATAACATTACCACTCTCTAAAAGTTGACATCACAAGGGCTTTAACTTTATTTATACTTATAAAAAAAGTATGTATTGGTACTTAATCATGTGAAGAGGATCCAACCTAAAATTCCAGTACATTAGATGGTGGAACTTCACAACTTAAATAGAAAATTGAACATTCTTTTTCACTTAATGTGAAACTTGAAACATTGTCACCCGTGAGGTCTTACATTCACAACAACTTTCACTATTTTTTCTTTGATAAATATAATTTTATTGATAACGGTCCAACCCAACATCACTGCAAGCAGACTCCACCCACCTTCTATGAAGGGTTACGGAGGATTCACACGATCACGTGCTAGAGACTTGGACAAAAACACCATATAAAATAATAAACCAATTCATGATAGGATCCTACCAAGACACAAGCAACAAGACCACCACCCTTACAAAAAAATAAAGAAAGGCAACAAAGCCTACCACCAGAAGAACAAGCACCAATGAAAGAAACCACCTATTGGGATAAAAACCAACCCAACAATAAGCTCCTGATAATCTCCGAAAGCTCCCGCAAAGTATGCTCTAACAAATGGAATACTCCCTCACCACAACACAACAATCTTCACTCCATCGGCACTGATTCGCTGATAGCCCTTACATCTTTGATGACTTCACTCATCAATCAGTATTTGATGTTGTACCTCAATCCAACCTATATGAAGCCTCTTCTGTAACCCTATTCTTGATGAAAACACCGACTGTTTTGAGTTAAGTCTTTAAGGAGAGTCCAAGCCAAAAGAGTATATCGTTAGACGGGAAACCTAATAGTAATACAATGATCTTTCTTTTCCTACACAATGGCTGACTCATATATTATTCATGCTAAACTAAAACAAATTAAGATGCAAGAGAAAACAAAATTTCATTGGATCTCTAAATTCACTTGAGAACTAGAATTTAGCTGAGCTAACACGCCGTAGTTGGTATGTTGGAGTGAGATTTGAAAATAACTGTTCTTCCACTTTCTGCAATATTCATAAAAAACCACATTAGAAGATATATTTGCATATAAAGAAGAAAAAATATTAACATAAATATCAATATACATGTAGATGAAAATAAATCTAATCAACCAACAATTCATCACTTTTTTTTTTATTATTATAGATTTAATCTTTTTTACTTTTTAATTTGAACTCCAATTTGCTAATAGCTAACCTTTAATTGGAGCCCATCAATCTCATACGTGATAAACCAAATTGAGGGAATGGAAAAGAAAGGAAAGCATGAAAACTGAGCTTCATTTGGCTAAACTCATTGACCTCGTTCGTTCATCATGGATGTTATTGCTCATCTCTCCATTGCGTATTTCCTTTTCTCCTAAAACCACATAAAGGTTTAAGCAAAAAAAGAAAAAGAAAGAAAAAAACGTCTAAACTATTATTATAAAAACCTTCAAATTGTAATATAAATATAAATTCGTGGGTTTAAATTTTCCATCACAATTTTTTTACCATAAAAAAAAAGAGCCACAATTTTTTTTAATAAAAAAACGACATTTATTATAGGCTTAAATAAGTTTTTCGTCCCTATAAATATAGTGAATTTTGATTTTAATCCCTAAAAAATTAAACTTTAATGTTTTCATCCTCACAAAAACATTTATTTTGTTTTTGGTCCTTAATGACCACTTTATATTCATGTAAATGTCAAAATTATAACTCTTTTATGTTCAAATTGTATCCATTTTATGTTTGTTTATTATGTTCAACCTTTATATAATCATATTATGTTCAAAAAATGTCAAAATTATATCCATTAGGAACCAAAAATAAACAAAAAAATTGTGGGAGTGAAGACATCTCATTTTAACCCTTTATTGTTATTTTATAGGAACGAAAAACTTATTTAACCATTTATTGTTATTTCATATGTTTTATTCACAATTAATTTTTAAAACCAAACATCAACCTTGCAGTCACCTAAATAGTTTTGTCAAAACAACCTAAAATGTTTACGGATAATAGAATGGATTATACTAATTAACCTAATAATCTTTTTAGAGAAATAACCTAATAAAATTGATTTGTTAAATAAACACAAACAAATAAATGCGAGTGAATGGAGAAAAGATAGAAAACGATGAGGTGATTAGGAGAGAGCAAATAAAGGGTATAAAGTATGAATTGTAGGTAGTAGTGGGGCAACACAGTAACTTTTGGGAATAAATTTTTCCTCCCAACATAAGATCAGAAGAAGTTACAAAGTCGGATTTCATAGGTAGAATCAATTTTTGGGAACAAAATGTTATTCTCTTATAACAAACATAGGAATACTTATCTGCCAAACTTGATCAATAATAATGAATTTTTGTACACCTAATATTTCTTTGTGTACAACACACTATAGACCCAACCATTAGGGTTCACGATGGATGATAATTAGGTTATGAGGTTATAAACATAGAGATTATGTTCTCTTTGTCATCACTCTAACGGTTAACTTGTTTGCGTATTCCCCTTGAAAATTCAAATACCAAAGTATGTGAGCATGCAAAGTAAGACCCAGTCTCACATCACGGGGATTCCGGCAACGGTAATCATGATGACTTCCACAAGTGTGTTCTAATTTCTTAACTTATCAATAATAATGAATTTTGTACACGTAATATTTGTTTGAGTACAACACACTATAGACCCAACCATTAGGGTTCACGATGGATGATAACTAAGTTATGAGGTTATAAACATAGAGATTATGTTCT
>Ga0315914_1003846_pt1 | contig 22657 bp, 11 predicted proteins | sample MpolenodulesMG_FD_203920 | JGI IMG/M metagenome (GOLD analysis project Ga0315914, IMG submission 203920) | Medicago polymorpha root nodule microbial communities from Los Angeles, California, United States - elongated nodules | ecosystem: Host-associated > Plants > Roots > Nodule | place: USA...
TTATAAACAATGAAATAATGTTTTTTCTTATGAATGACATTTTCTAAAATATAAAAATCAACAAATAACTCTTTATTTCATAAAATTAATAGTTAATTTAAAGATTTTTGTAGTAGGAGTACCGGTACACCATAATTTGCAGGTGTACCGTAGAAGTTCCCATCTTTTAATACACAGCTATATAAGTATAAGAAAAATTAAACCAAAGTTGTATACTGGTACAACCACACATGTCCTACATTGAATTCCAAACTGTGCTTGAGGTTGTGAGTGACTAGATGCTTCAAGCATCATGCTTGATTGGGTTTTACAATATGTTATTATAAGGATAGTACTTAGAGTGGGGACCATGTTTACATTAAATTAGGTCCATATATGCATAAGAGAACAAGTTAGAATTAATATGATAACTTTTAGGCCAATTGACATTTGTTGACTTGAAAGATTATTATATATGCGCCTTGTATGTCTATCAGCATTTTTTGTGTTGATTTCCATTTGTTATCTTCTATATATGTGTATTTTATATGTATGGTCATGCTTAAGTAGACCCTATTTTGAAGGAATGCATTGAGGAGACTATATTTTGGGAGGAGGAGGACGTACTAGTTTGGGAAACATTGACTGATGGATGAGATATCTATTACTCTCCTTCATCTTATATACTCTTTATAAACATATATACTTTAGGTTGTTTCGAGCTAGTCGGATACTTTTTCTATCCTCGGATTAAATATTATATTTAGTTTGTGTATGTTTCTCGAAAAGATGATGTTAAGTTAATTTCAATGGTAAAATTATCATTTTCTAAAGAAAAAGCTAAAGAGTATGACAAAATAATTTATCGGTTTCACACAAATGAGTTCTTTTATTGTTATTTGAGTTTCTTCTAATTTTGATTTGATTCCAAAGTCTCTTGTGGTTGTGCACACAAGCTTAGGATGTTAGCACCACCATTCTTCTCTAGATGTGTATTTTTATATTGGTTTGTCTTTCATTGTACAAAAATATATAATCTAACACCTATTAATGGAGAAAGAATATGTAAATTAATTTGTCGTGCTATTCATGTGTGGTGTGGTGCCTATCGTGTCATGTAACAATATCGTTTACTAAAGCACTCTTAATAATTGTATTTAGTGAAGTAGTTATCTAGAGTAAATTGTGCAAAACTTACCTTTATTGAAAAAAGGGTTAAATATGTTTGTGATCTCTATAAATATATCAACTTTTCATTTTAGTCCCTCTAAAATTTTCCTTCAACTTTTAATCCCTATAAAATTTTCAATCGCTACTTTTGATCCCTATTTTTAAGTTAATTTTTTGTAATTTTTAATGAAATTGTGCAGAAATGTGTAGAATATTGTAAAAAAATATTCCCAAAAAAAATTAGAATTTTTTAACAAAACATAAATTAATTATGAATTTTTAATCTTTAGAAATATAAAAATTCATATTAAATTCATGTTTTTTTAAAAATTCTAATTTTTTTTTTGGGAGAGATGCTTATAATATTATGAATTTTTATTATGCAAAATTTTATTCAAAAATATGAATTTTAAATATGAGTTTACTTTAAAGGAGAGACAAAAGTGAAGATGAAAAAAAATTTAGGGACTAAAAGCTGAAGGAAAATTTTAAAGGGACTAAAACGAAAAGTTTGTATATTTATAGGGACAAAAACATATTTAACCTACGAAAAAATGGTAAACATACTTTGCCTCAAATATACTACTGTTGATTATAAAATTACTTTTTGTTGACCTTAGAATACTTGAATACGTATACATGTGGAATTTTGGTTAGAGTGAGAAATAAGCATGGTAAAGTGGAGGAAAATTGCGTCATGCCTAATAGTAGTGGTGAGATATACCAAACACTTTCTATTCATTGCTGGCCAGACTCCAACTTGTTGGTTCCATGTGTTTAACAACAAAAGTATAATTAGGGATCTTATTACTTTCATTTACAAAAGCAAAAATAAAAATGCATGTGTATTTTTTATTTTAATTAGTTAAATTAAAATTTATATTTTTCAAAAGCTTTTTTTTTGGAATATTTTTCAAAAATTAAAAATTCAAATGTGTGTATTTTCTATTTTAATTTGTTTTGACTTATACTAAAATAAGACAATAATTACTGAGGATCCTTTAAAACACTACTATTTTAGCAAGTGCAATTTTATGCAGGGACCTCGAACCTCCACTTCACTATATTTAAAATATGTAAGTCACAATTACTAAATTATTTGACAAAAAAAATATATATTAAAATATATACAATAAATAAGTATTTCAACAGTGTGTCCTTAAAAAAAAGTATTTTGATAGTGTGGACGTTTTGTAACCCTTCAGAGGAGAGGTGGGTAGAGTTTGTCATCCTTACAAGAAAACAATGCTTGTTCGATTGAATAATAAATGTTCTTTTTTATCTTAAGAGTATGATTTTTAAGGGAAATCGTTCGATTGAAAACTAAGTAAACCACAAACAAAGAGTTAACATCGTTGAACGTAATAGAAGGAGTCGAACTCTATCAATGCGACAATTTTAAAGTTTGATCTCAGTTAAAAGATGTATCTATTCATAGTGTTCGGCATTGATTCAAATATGATTACTTCCGGCAAAAGGAATTAACAAAAAACAAAACATATGATCAAAGATTGTTTCAATAAGAGATCAAATTCAAGCACGTAACCAAAAAAAAAAATCAAGCACTCCGAAAGAGTATAATCATAGATAAAACTGGTTAATCACTTAAGTTAAAACATTTCATTTGCACACAATGGCTGCCAACTAATGACAACTTTTTGCCAAAATTAGAGTAAAACAATATAATTAAAGACAATCAATGATGGTTGCATAGACAAAGAGGTACACAAGTTTCAGTCATCATATTAATTGCCAAACGCGTATAGGAGATTATGTCCTTTAGCATGTCCTATATTAGTGGCCAAGAGTCAAGCAAAAGATCGATTAGGTTATCCATTCATAATCAGTACAAAAGCACTCAAGATGTGGTTAAACTCAAGCATTAAATCATTAATTATTGTTTTCTTTGACTTTTAAAAAACTTTATTCATTGTACCATTATTATATGAAGATCTCTTTTGATTTGACGCACTTTTCCTTTGTTACAAGTTCTTAGCTTCGTACGTTAGGACTTAGATTTGTGTAGTTTTACGTTGTAGTCCATCTTAATCATATATTTGAGATTAAACGTAGATCAAATTTAAAATTCATTTTTACTATGTGAAATGGTCTCAATCGTTGATTGAATATCGGACGGTTTAAATCTATCATATTGTTCTACTATAAGTGCATGAAATTTGGTTCCTATACATTTTTGGTATATATTTGACCGAATTGGAGAACCATCTATTATTGTTCATTCAAGCTTTGTTGGTTAGCGCAAAGGAGAAAGAGGAGTATGCAGATTAGGGGGGATCATATGGAGAAAGGTTCACGTGAGTTAATTTCACAGTAATTAGGACCCTTGGATTAAATGTATTAAATGCTTAAGATTTGGTGTCAACAAATCTGTTGACACCTGGTGTCAACAGATCTTATCTCTATTTTTAATTTTCGTAGAGAACTTGTTGGACTCGTTTAAAAACATATGTTTAACCCCTAACAACTTATGTTTAACCACCATTTTGAAAAGAAGGTATTTATAATATGACCAGTATAGTTTTTTTATTTTGGTAGCTAAAATATCATATCAGTTTTTGAAAATGTTGTAAAATAAAATGGTGAAAAATATAGACACTTTTTTTCCACATTATTAATTTCTCACTCGTTTTATGAATTTCAGATTTTATAATCTAAACAATGTAAACACCTTATAAAATCGTCCAAAACACATTAAAGTGCTTCAGATTTTTATTATCCGAATAGGGTGTGCGAGAAGAAAATATGGTACAAAAAGAATTTGCCAAAAATATATCAGGTCTATATACTCTTATGCTTGTTAGTTGAAGCGAATATGAAAATAAGATACATTAAAGTAAACAAGCCCTAATCTTCAGTTGAATTACTTAGCCCTTGTTCATGAAAATCACTCTTCTCACTTCTAAAGTTTCTACTGTTGTTGACCGAGCAGCACTTAACTAACGTTCGCCTCTCCAATGGTAGTCAAGCTCCCTCATCGATGGTTAGATTGGGTGAATAATTTTTTAATCGATTTAACCGATTTTTAAAGTACCATAAACGACAATTAACTGCTGTTGAGGGTAAATAGATAATTTCATGATGGATTGAAGAAATTTTGAATGTCTGAAGAGTAACTTTCCTTGCTCATAGGTTGAATTGGTTCATCATCTTGAACCTTTATATTAAAGGGTCAGCTTACCAAGCCCATATAATATTCAAACAAAATGTCTCCCATAACTATGATTTTTGCTCTTCCCCCAGCACAAATCACTCGCGCCCTGCAGCCTTGCCGAAAATTCCCATGCATTAGTTAAGTAACGCAAATGTTAATTTATGCGCATATTAACTAACGTTGCGTGGGTTAACTCACGCAGTGGTATTTTGGCCTGCGTGAGTTAACTCACGTCAGTTATTAAACTTATATAAGGTTAGTTGAGCTCAATATCCAGTTATTAAACTCACGTCAATATTCACTTGTACTATAACAAGCTATTAAAAAGTTATATATTTTTGATCTAATGACATTATATTTTACTCACACAACACTAAGTATTACACTATTATGACATTCATGGTTACTTTTATCTACACTTTCACTAACTTATGCGATGTTGTCTAAAGATAGCATAAAGACCGTCTATATATCACTAGTGTCAATGAGTTTTCTTAGTTAAATGTGCGATTTTATTTTGTTGGGACTAAATGAAATGCTGAATATTTATAGAGACCATTTACGTAATTAACCCAATTAATAAAAATAATTTTATATTGTTGGGGCTAAATGTTCTCTTAGTTTTCACTAACTTATGTGATGTTGTCTAAAGATAGCATAAAGACCGTCTATATATCACTAGTGTCAGTGAGTTTTCTTAGTTAAATGTGCGATTTATTTTGTTGGGACTAAATGAAATGCTGAATATTCATAGGGACCATTTACTTAATTAACCCAATTAATAAAAATGATTTTGAGTAGTATACAAATCACAAACAATTGATTTTCTCTCATTCACATGAGTTAAACATGACTTTGAAGTAATACATTTCAATCACAAACAACACCATAAAGTACATGCACAAACCATCAATATATCTTTCAAAGAATACATATCTATCTCATTCTTCATGTATTTAATATGATTTTTGGAGTCATGTATTTCAATTATAGACAACATCAACTATATGCATAAAAACCAATGATATATCTTAAAAATAATACATATTTTCCCTATTCTTCATGGATTAAATAAATCTCTGAGTTATGCATGTCATGTGAGAAAAAGATTATGTATGTTTGATATACAAAGTGAATATAAATTTGAACCCTTATTACGATTATGTATAATGTATCTATTATTTATCAAATAGCTGAATTTATTTATTATAAACTAGCCTTTAAATGAGCACTTCGTGTTCGTCTGTCCCGTCTTCTTATTGTGCTAATGTGTATAAATTACACATAATAGTTTTTATTAAAAATTGATTAAAATTATATTGATTTTGATTAAAATTATAGGCATATATAATAGATATTTTGCACACTCATATTGTAACAAACTAAACTTATCTTTTTTAGTGATGCCAACAATCTAATGAATATAATATCTTTCAAGAAATATAACAAATATAATATAAGTTTTATCTTTTTGAATAACACCAACAAAATAATATTTTTATAGTCAAATTTTATTAAGGGTATAATTGAAAAGGGAAAAAATCAGCCCAACAATGTCTATTTTCTTTATATATAGTATAGATAATTGCATACAATTCTGTAATATTCTATTATTTTATAAAAAAAATTATAAATCAGATAATTTATCACTTTGAAATTACACGAGGAACAACAACAAAATTAATTATTTATTTGTTCTGTCATTTATTTTCATCTATTTTTTATATTTATTTTCTCTTTTTTACAAACGTGTAAAATAAAAGAAACTTTTAGGAAACTACCAATACAAAAAATGGTTATCCTCTAATTGTTTGAATATAATATTATAAAAAATTAGTGCAACTCTAAATTATAAAAACTAAGTGCAGCTCTAATTTTTTTTAGGGAACTTCTAAATATTTATTTGTTCACTCATTCATAGAGACTTAAATAACTCACTAATTAACATCATTTTTATCATTAATAAGATGTTTATTATTTATAATATTTTATCATATTTTTAGGTACCAATATTTAATGACAACTCTTTCAATGTTTATTTTATTAACATCATATTTATAATTAATTTTTTTATTTTTTAATGCAAATAACATTGCAAATGTGTTTTGACGCATAGTCCACGCTTTGACGCTCAGCTCGTGTGACGCACGGGTCATGTGCTTAGCACGAGTTTACTCCATAAAAAAGAAAATTTGTTTTTTTTCTTCATATTTGTTTGTTACCTTATTTATTTTGTTTGTTACCCATTACCCTTGCAATGGGAAAATGAGAAAACAGTTAACGTTGTTAAAATAAAAAAAGTAAAAAAATAACAACAATGGAGTTAATTAAGCATCATTTGAATTATTAAGGAATAAATGAGTAGGATGGATTAATAAGCTCCGATGGAAGAAAAAAAAAACAATTCATGGTAAAAAAGTTGATGACAAACCACAAAAGATTTAACTTGATAAATTAGAAAATATCATTAACCTGGCCAAACTAACTAAAATGTTAATGGTCACAACTATATTGTTTCTTCATTCGAATATTTTTTTATTTAGTTTTATAGTATATATATATTTTTATAAACATTTATCTTATACACTAGAGATCAATGAAGTATATGGGTTACGCAAACTTCTGAGTCAGATGGCTTTAAAGAGCTGATTGAAAGGCAATACAAGAATATAAGAGAAATTTATATTATAAACGATAATTCCTACCTTCAACACCTATCACAATACAAATCAAAATCATCGATCGGTCACAGTATAAACTTCAATTTCTTTTTCAACATTTTAATTATTCTCGACATGTGTTTTAATTGAATAACATTTTTGATAATGAAACTGTTTGTCGATGTAACACCGCAAAACCCTAGATTGCAAAATATATCCTTTTTAAAGCTTACTACATGTATCACTTTGCCAAGAAATGTAATACAAACATCAATTGCACTTGAAATTAATATCGATACTAATGGTTTTTTTCCTTCTGAAAAGTTAATTATGCTATTTTCTATTTAATGAAAGTTACAAAGAGTTGGCTGATGGGAATAGAAAAACTGGTATAATTAAGGTCAGAGGGAGATGATATTATGAATAGAGTGAAGAAGATGAGACATTTGTTGGGTTTATTGAAAGTAATGAGCTATTAAATTAAAGTGAAGTTAGTAAGACTGAATCAAAAAAAGTAAAAAAAAAAAAAACAAACAAATAAAAGTTTTTCATCGTGAATTCAATAGAGAAGCTATTCTTTTGTTTTTCGTTTTCTCTTTTGTTTTAGCCTTGTACACCAAAAAAAATAAAAATAGAGAAACTTATGCATGATGGTGAATTTAAAATGCAACTCCTTTACAATAACATGAAAAATTGAAAATAATGAAAATATGTGAAAAACCATCTACATAATTTGGAATAGCTCAACTAATCTATCTATATATCTTTGTAATAGAACATTGAGTTGTTTATAAGCCTCCATTATGCTTATGTGGCATGCTTTGAGAAAGTTTCTCATGCTTTAGAGAAAGTTTCTCATCACTAATTGAACATCCAAAGCAATTATGGTTAAATTTTACAAATTCTACATTTCTCAAATTTGTAACTATATAATTTTGTGCTAATTGATTAGCCACTTACTCATTCATTATCCTTTTGTTTCATATTTTTCATTATCTTAAATATGTTTTTCACTTAACAAATTTAAGTTCTATCAATTATCCACTAATTAAAAATTTTCATATTTCTATTCCTTTATTATTTTTTTTAAGGGTCATTTTCCTATTTCTTGATCAGCCGCTCCTTAATATTCCTATTCCTATTCATATTCCTAATCCTTTCTCATCACTAATTGAACTAGCCAATAGCCTAACTATGTATATGTTGCATATTGAATAGTACAGCTCAGGTCCAATTTTTTATAATCAAAATGGTTACATTTTTTTTAAATCCATTCTATTCATTTTCCCTTTACATTTCTTCCGATTTATTTGTTTATTAATTAAAGCAATTTCATCAATTATTTATATTGCTAGCTACAACTATTTAGTACTATACCAGTTACGTTTTTTAAAGTGATTTAATTAGAATCAAACAATTGTTGTTTTTATTTGATTCATATTCATAACACTCGACTATTATGATATTAAAGAGAGTGTCCACTCACAAACATATGCATCTTTCCCCTCACATTTTTATCTCCATTTTCACTTAAGAAAATTCCTATTGAACAAAAAACTATTTTGCATGGTGAATTATTTTGTTGCTGATATTGAATTTCTTGCCTCCCATTAGTTTGTTGTATACCCATGTTAGTTTGTTTGACATATATAGTTGGTTTTTGCTACACATAGTTTTAATCATATTGTAGCTTTGAATTTGCTTACATTCATTATTTACGATGCCACAACTATATCAATATTTATGTCTGATTTGCTTGTGATTTCACATAGGGGGAACAATAAAGGATCGATCTAGCGCCGTAAAAGAAGGTGTTTTTTGAAATATTTATTTGTGTTTCAAAGGTATGGCCTTGAACTCTAATTTTGGGCCTTTTCTTCTTCACGTGTAATTCTGTTCCAACAATTACCTTCTCGATGGACATTGATCTTGCTATAGAATAGTGGATCTTTAGCTGGAAAACTAATGTTTCTATGTCACAATTTGTGCATGGCTATTCCTACGAAATAGGAGGCTTGGTTCTATTTTTAAAATAGGCCACAGTAAAATCAAAACGTAATTCTTTTTGTGTAGCTAAGCTTCATTAAAAAATCAGAATCAGAGGAACTTTTAAACACGAAACAAAACAAAATAAAATTAAGTGAAAGAAATGTGAAATTTACCTAACGGTGTCGTTTGGAATGTCACTCCTACGTCGTAGGAAAGGGGAAAACGAATGGTTTATGTGAAAAAGAAATAATTGTTATGATTCTTTCAATGAAATAGTTTTTCAAATTGACTGATTAAGTGATTATTCAAATTGATGGTGGTTTAATAGCATCAAATTTATGTCCAGAAAGTAGAACTAGAGTCTAGAAAAAACTCATATGTGTACCGAAGAAGAAAAAAAAGTAACATATAATTTTTTAATTTAAGTGGGGGTGGTTATTATATTTTTTTTGAGGCTCATTGTTTTTAGAGGCTCGATTCGGTAGCGCTTCTTGCACTCCCTAAGGTCCGGCCCTGAATTTGTGCTACATATATTAATAAATTTATTTTCCTTCTAAACGGTATATATATGCATATATATGGTCATGCACGTTTCAGGTAAACCACTGAACAAATAGATTTGGGTAAGGTATTAGATTTTTTTTTATAAAAATGTATTGGAATTTTGAAGGAATCTTTTTTAAACATTTGGAGTAAAGTTTCCTTCTTATACCTTCTTCTATATGTATGATGATATGCGACTCTTTGGTTTTCTCTAGGTTATATTTATAATTATTGTTCCAAATTAATGGTTGATATCCATGCAGTTCTTGCTCAACTTCGCAACAGCTCCACCATTTTAATTATTGTTCTAAATTTCTATAACTATAAATTTGGGTTCATATTCTATTACTCTCACTATCCTACCATCTATCTATCTTCTACCTATATGTACTAGATTGTAATCTTTCTTTACTATATTCTAAAGTAAGCTTGGGTTATTTACTATATTCTAAAGTAAGCTTGGGTTATTCTTGAGCAAGCATTGTGATAATGTGCCACCTCTAAAAAAACTTGATTTCTTTACCACGCTTGAATCATTCTTAAGTTATAATTGTGATGTTGTGGTATCTCTAAAGAGGCTTGATCCATACCCTCTTAGTTTCTATCTAATTTAATAAAGTTGTAGGCAAGTTTAAGTTACAAAAACTTTCCAACCTTCCCCATTCAATTGTTTCATTTTTCAGCATCCATACATTTATGAGAAAATAATAAATGTAAACATTATCATGTAACACTTGCTTCACATTTGATGAAATAAAATTTGTTCATACCAAATATTGATATTTGCACTACTTATGTATCATAAATGTATTTGTTTCCGTTTTTTCTTGGTAGCCGAAAATATGGTGCATCAATCGCTTCCAAATATAAGTCTCATTTTCTTTGCAACTTGATGCTGTAAGAAAAACATTTTGAAGGAATGAGTAAGTTTGGTACAAGTTTTTTGTTGCTTTTTAAAATAAGAACAACATGAGACTCCTGTTTATTTTAAGATCAACTTATTGTAGAATATGTTGCTGATAGTGCTCATTCAGATTGTTTAGAGCACAATTTATTTATTTCTAATTCAAGTAGTATGCGCCTTTGTTCTACCGATAACTTCAATTACAAGATATAACTCAATATATAATTTTTGTTTTTCGATATGATACACAGACAGAGTTCAGTGACTAATTTTTCTAAATTTGACATTTAGTAATCATACTTCATGTGTCGATCGGTGATTATAGGCTTCAAATCATTTTCCACAAATGTTTTTTTTTTCTATGACGTTCAATTACTACTTTGTTTTTGGTCTATATATTTATTTACACTATGTAGATGAAGAAAATAGAGATGTGATCAATTGTCTCACAAAAACGATCTTAGCATATTATCTGTTGCATAAAATTTAATCTCAAACTTTGATGTATTAAAGGTTTTAGCCGATTTTAGAAATAAGTGGGTTATAAGCTTATCTTAATAATAAGTTTAAAAATATTTTAATAGTAATTTTTTTAATCAAAGAATTTATATCAAAAGTAATGTTTATCTGCTCTATTTCTATATTCACTTTACGAGAGAATAATAATTTTAAAAATATTTTAATAGTCATTTTTTTAATCAAAGAATAATTTAATAGTGATCCACCAAATATTTTATTTTCAATAAATTAAAAATAATATGTTCAAACCCACGCATGAGTTATATACCTAGTAGATATTATTATATTTAACTAATGATATGATACCATTTTGAAATAGATCTTAATAACGTTTATATTTAATTATCATTTTTTTAGCAAATTATCATATTTTTTTTTCTAAAAAACATAATTTACCAACCAATTGCAGTCCCTCTATAATTTTTTCTTCAAACAATTGTCGAAAAATGTTTTTTCTTTAGCATTTTTAGTGATAACTATTAAAATAAGTTAGAGAGTATCACTAAATAGATGGATTAAAAACAAAATACAATATAATCGGAAGACTAAAATTTTATCTTAACATAAATTTTTTGTCATTATAAATAGATATTTCGTTTTTAGTCCCTCTATATAGTGCCACATTTGCATCATTTAACAATGAGAACAAAAATCAATGACACAATATTTGTTTGAACAAAAAATTTATAGGTACTAAAGTTTAAAAGTAATATTTGTAGGGACCAAAAACATATTTATTTCTCATATAAACTAATGTAAGATTTTGTCAAAAACCAACCAAAAGCTATCAACTTAAAAGAAAACATAACATTTTTTTTACAACCATATTCAACACTCACAAAGTCACAACAATTTACAAACACAACATACAAACAATAATATTGACACAACAAAAACAATTGTTACAAATAATGGCACATATTGTATTGATAGTGTCACAAGATGGAATAAGAAACTACATAACGGTACAAGAAGCCGTTGATATAGTTCCACTCGGAAACACACGCTAAAGGGTCATAAGGATACCACTAGGAATCTACCGGCAACCACTTTACGTGGCTAAGATTAAGAATTTAATCATTTTTGTTGGCTTGTATCTTGTAGTTAACATTTACTTAGTTGATGGCTAGTGACGAAGATTAATTATGAGACTTTTAGAGTGAAATCGAAAGTGATGGTTTGCCATTCATATTGTGAAACAAATATTTTTGATGATGTCTTAACTAATATTAGTTGTCATAGTGGTTATGCTTTGATTTTTATTAGCATGTTCCTTCTTAAGTTAGTCTTTTATGGGTTAAAGGTTGTGCTATACTTTTTGTTTGAAAATAAGATTCATTAAAGTAAACATGCCCTAAATTTAAACTTGATTTACTTAGCCCTTGCGCATAGGCTGAATTGGCTCATCATCTTAGGTCCTATAGATTGAAGAGTCAGCTTGCCAAGTCCATGTAATATTCAAACAAAATGTCAAGATATCTTGTTAAGATATTTTTTTGTCTCCCACATCTATTTGGTTTGTAACTATCTAACGATATTTTTTATGTTATAAAAGTCTTTGGTAAAGAATGACTGACAAGGACGGATGTAGAGGAGGGAAAAGGTGGGCTCCATCCCTTCCCTCTCCCAAAATAAATATTAGTACTATGTTAGTATGTTATTTTAATGTTTATTGTTTTTAATCAACATTTGCAACAAGTTCTGATTGTACCTCTTTGCTAAGCACAGCAGTCGTTGAGGCATCAGGAAGCCACTTATAGGCAACCTCCATGCTAAAAGCAAATCCTTCGCTCTCCACTATGATTTCACGAAAAATACGACGAGAAAGATCACACATATTGTCTAAAAGTACGATTATGAGTCGTTGTATCAATGATGAAGGGTGTGCCAACAGCGCTAGCAATTTCATAGAGAGTTCTATCTAACCAATATTCCTGCTGCAACTTCATAAGTCATATCCACACTTGCGCACGTGTTTAACATTGTGTGTGCTTATTTAAGTCTTTTGTTCATTGAGATAAACGAATCACCCCAGGTTTCATATTAATGATTCCCTAGCCAAGTCTAGACACTGATCTTCAACTAATGAAAAGAAGAACTCATAAGACCCTCTACCGAGGGATATCATATTCCAAGGACCTATTGTTTTCCAATGTTTCGACAACTTTGCCGTAATTTATCTGGCTGTGTAGGGCTTGTCTCCCTTGTTGAGGACAAGTCGTCCATGTAAATGTCTCAGACAAGCTGCTAAACCCTTGACATACACCTCCTCCTTGTTTTAATAGACAAAGAATCTCCTTTAAGATTAGGTTGTGGGAGAGGGTCAATAATGGTAGCCATAGTAGGGAAATAATGAGGCTGTTGGGCAGGTTTTGAAAGAGTTAATTGATTATCTGCCACACAAGGCCACAGACATGCAAATGCCATGCACGTGTCAGACTGAACCCTCAAACAACCACCCAACATTCAAAATCAATCTCATGCCTACGATGGTCTCGCAAAATTTGAAACGCACAAGTGATGAGCACCCTTTGCAATTGTTCGCGTGATCACATAACAAGAGGAATCGAAATACCTAATGGTATAATTGATCCTCGTCAACAAGCACAATTCCAATTGAATCAGTAACCACAAAAGTACCGAAATACAATTTGCTTGAATGGAATTTTGCAAGATTGATCAATGAATTATGGAGGTACGACACTCATACTAAGAAAACCCTAACAAAGCGTTCCAAATTCAATAATATATATATATATATATATATATATATATATTACTATTATGCACACATAATTTAATTATTTTTATTTACTAGCTATGCAACACTTTATTATTAAATTTTTACCATAAAAGTTAAACTATTTTTTAGGTTTCTTATTTTGGTGTCATAAGTTTTTCCGTTCAATTTGTATCTCTTAAGTTACAAATATTAGACATTTTTTATGTTGGTATCATTTCAGCCCCACGTCTCATAAGTTTCTCAATCCATCCCCGAATATCGATGGTTGTTTTATATGATATGATTTGTGAGCAAATAAGAGAGCTAAAAGAGCAACATTTCTTGTTAATATATATGACGTTGTTTGTTGGTCTAAAGAATTATCCCAAAAAAGTGGTTGTTATACATTACACACGGACACAAACATATACACATACTTCACATATTATAAAAACATTATCATAGTAAATCAGTGATAACTGTTTAATATAAAATTGGGTTTTGGTCAAAGTTAGATGGCTTTCATTAACAAATTTCCAAAGAGGAATTGGACAAAGCTATTTTTCTTGGCTGGAAGTTTAATGGAATTTGACCGGTTGCTATAATTTGACTATATCACACCCCTTTGTTCTATATAAGACATTTGGATGTGTACTTCTTTATTGTGTAAATCCTTTTGTTAAAAAAGTGTTTTCTAGGCTAAATATGAAATAGTTATTTTGATTTGATTTTGACGATTTTTCTTTTAATGGAAGAAAAAGAAATATATATTTTATGTTGTCTATACTTTTTTAACCATATTATTGAAAAAAAAAGTTATTTCAACAACCATAGTTTTCAACATTGATATCTTTTCAACTATATTAATGAAAAATTATTTTGACATCAACGGTTTTCAAGTTGAGTAGTTTTTCATCTATATAATTTATGCTTTTCATATCAAAATAACTTTTGTTTTAATTTATGACAAACAGACTATATATAACAATATTTATATAGCAGAGGAAGAAAATACCAACTCATCTATGATATATATTTAGGGTTTGTTATTCGCATATTATCATTTTGTACTCATTTTGCGTAAAATTATATTCAAACCTTCCAAAACGAACAATTTATTTAAAGCATATACGTGTACGATAAATTGTTGGTTTACAAATCAAATATGAATAGTCCTTAAAGCATATAGTCGTGGTTAATTTTCTTACAATATACTTTTTTTTTTATTTTTTTTTTATAATCTCTTACTTTACAATTGACTTACTCTGGAGAAAACTAAATTTTCGAAAACCTATTCAACAAGTAGTGATGAGAGTGACGATGACAGCCTATATTATATAATTTTCTATTAGGTGCAAGAGGCCAAATTTTACCAAAAATGAACAAAGACATTTTTCCAAATAAAGGATTCTATCATCTACACGTGTCATTCCTAGATAATTTCTCTTCCAACAGAGAAACCACAGCCACTACTATACCAAAAGAAAAGTTTGCAAGATTTCATATCCGATTCTTTAATAGTGCTATGTAACACTTGTGCCCTAGGGCCTAGTTCAGATGGATTAGTGGAGGGCAAAAAGTTTTGTGAAAATGATATATCAACAACTATTTTTTAACAACTTTTGTAATAATTATTTTTCTCATACTTATATTATGTTTTTACTTTATCTCTTTATTACTTTAATTTTTGAAGATTAAAAGAAATGATATTTGAACATCTATTTTGTGACAATTTTCTCTCTCATACTCGCATTATTTTTTATTTTGGGTCTGTTTCAGATTTTCTTTTTCATATTTCTTTTTCATATTTAAGTGTTTGTTTAGGATTTTAGAAAAATCACTTTATCAAAAAAATCTATTTTGACCCTAAAATGAAAAGCTATTATGATTAACTTATTTTAAAATCTATTTTTTTTTTCAAAAACAAGGAGGTAACACATGTACAAGTTAAAACACATTTTTTCAAAAAAAAAAAAAGGATTTTTATAGGCAGTAGGCAAACAAAAATAACTTGAGATTATTTTTAAAATCTCTAAAAAAATCTCTTGATTCTTTTAACACAAAATCGATTTATTTTAATGCTGAAACAAATGCACATTTTATCTCTCTATTGTTTTTTTGAAGGAGATCTCTCTATTGTTTTGGTTTTCGTGCAAATACCCATTTTTTCTTTGTAAATTATGGTTGTTTCATAAGTTGTCTACTAAATTGTTGTTCTAATAACACTCCTCTAATTTTTGTGTCACTGTTTAAATTTATTTGTATATTTTGGTTGTTCAACAAGTTGTTCCAACAAATGGTTGTTCAAATAACATTCCTCTTTTCTTTATAACTTACAAAAAAATAGTATATAAATCCTATCAGAATTGATAAAAAAATGTCAAAATTATTAGGTTGGGTGTTGTGACGAAATTCGAACATCAATTCATTCACACAATTTGTATATGTTTTTAATAACTATTGTCATTTTAACTATCTACATAAAAACTTAAAATATAATTACTACCCAAAAAAGAAAACTTAGAATAAAAATAATATTTTCTTATGATCTTAACACTCAATTTTAGAAATATTTTTATGCATGTAGATTACATACTACCAGTAATAAATTATAAGAAAACAACATTAATGCATTTTCTTTTTTGGTCAAAATAACATATAATGCATTTTCTTTTTTCATTAATAATTTCACTTTTTGGTCAAAATAACATATAATGCATTTTCTTTTTTCATTAATAAAATGATCTTTTTTGGTCAAAATAACATATGATGCATTTTCTTTTTTCATTAATAATTGCACTTTTTGGTTAAAATAACATATAATGCACTTTCTTTTTCATTAATAATTGCACTTTTTGGTCAAAATAACATATAATGCATTTTCTTTTTTCATTAATAAAATGATCTTTTTTGGTCAAAATAACATATAATGCATTTTCTTTTTTCATTAATAAAATGATCTTTTTTGGTCAAAATAACGTATAATGCATTTTCTTTTTTCATTAATAATTGCACTTTTTGGTCAAAATAATATATAATGCATTTTCTTTTTTCATTAATAATTGCACTTTAATTTCTTTAACGTAACACTAAAAATTATTATGTGAGCAAGTTTGATGAATTAAGTACCACATGAACATTATTATCTACTCAATATGAGACTTATAATATTGTCATGCCTTTAAGAGTCGACTCTACAATGACTTTTACAATCGATAATGGCTCGATGATAGCTTTGTTTTTGTTTAAAAACTTCGCTGACCAGCCAGTATTCAATGATGCATTTCAATCTAACCTATAAGTAATCCTTTACACAACCACACTCTCAATAAAAACATCAATTGTTAGAATTTAAACCAAAACTCAATTTAAAAGATTAATTCATTAAATAAGAAACTTTTCTCAAAGAAAGTATTAAGAAACATTTTTTCTTTTTAAGAAAAATATTAAGAAACATTAATTACTTTGGTTAGACAAAATTGGATTGATAAGGTACATGAATGATGAATGTGTAATGTGTAGGAGTTTATCCATATCCCTATTGAAAAAGTACCAACCTAGATCAAGAAAGATAGTGGAATGGCTATGTGTCATTCAAATATGAATCTAATTAAGCTATTCCCAAAAGAAAGAGCAAAAAAGTGAGAAAGAGAAACATCTTTTCAATACCACAAAAACAATTTGTGGCTCAAATTCATTGTTGCATCTGATGTAGCAACTTTTGTATCAACAAAAACAGCACAAACAAACCACACAAACACAACGTGTCACTCTCTCTCTCTACACTTTTTTCATCATATAAAAAAACAAAAACAGTTTTATCCAAAAAATATATTAAAAAAAAAAGAAAAAACAAAGAAACAAAAGAAAAAAAATGTTGGAAGCAAAAGACCCTGCGATCAAGCTTTTTGGGAAGACGATTCCGGTATCGGAGATCTCTGCCGGATCCAGTGACTCTACCGGAGCACCGGCTACATCTTCTGGTGATGCTGTTGATGATGGTATCATTCAAAACCATGGTTCTTCCATGGATGAAGAAGAGAGAGAAATTGATGAGGTATGAAGAAATTTTTGATTTTGAGAGTAACCCTTTATTTAAAATGTGAAAATATTTAGTGGGTTGGTGTTAGATTTTTGTTTCATTACATTGAAGATTCTGTTGACTTGCTATCATAACCTTTTATCTGTGTTTTGTTTTTTTGAAGGGTTTAGTATTTAGTTTGGATTCTGTGTTTTTTGGATCTATGTTGATTGGTTTTGTTTCAATTTTGGAATTTTGATTTTGGTTTTTAAGGTTTTCAATTTTCATGATGTTTTTGATTTGATGCTGTTGTAGTTTCTGATGGCTTAAGCTTAACATTAAATTGGTTAAGTATTTTGAATTAATTCTATAGATACTTGATTTTAATAACATTACGTGCTTAATTACTTTCTGATGATAGTTTTTTTTTGGAAAAACCCTAGTTTTGAGTTAGTTCTAGTTCTAGACTCTAAATGGTTCTATCTGAATCAGAGTCTATCTTAGATTCGTTATTAGGACTGATATATGCACCAAAGTCTCAATATAGATATCGTTGTATCGAATATATGCAAAACAAAGTGGATGTATCTGGTTCAAATAAGTTGATGTGTCTGATTCAAATTTTTAACCAATATATCAACTTTGTTTGATATTTTAATTTTTTTGCTTGAATTTTGAAACCTGAGTAGTAGATAGAGTTTATAATGTCAAGATCTTTTTGTAAATTTTGAGACCAGAGTATTGATTGTGTTTAACTTGTTTCAATCTAACTTTTCCTTTTCTATATCTGATTCTGAATATATTCTCTTTTGTACTGTGAAAAAATCTTTCTCTATTTAGTTTCTGGGTTTTGTATCTTGGTTTTTCTAAATATAGAAAAAACAGATTTAAGGAGTAAGGACTGTCATATTTCAAGTTTTAGCTCATTTTGTCATACTTTCTGGTTTGGTTTTCATGTTCCTTGTACTTTTGTCTATAGTCAGTTAACATGGTTAAATGCTATAGTACTGATTATCTGTGGACATAAACACTTGTGACACTATTCTTACAGAAACAGCTTATGACATGTACATAAACTGTTTTCAGCTTATGTACAAATAAGTGTTTATGACATGTACATGAACACTTGTGAGACTATTCAGAAGAGCTTATAGAAACAGCTTATGACATGTACATAAACACTTGTGAGACTATTCGGAAGAGCTTATATGAACAATTTAATTTAATTTTTTTTTTGTATGTGATAAGCCTTTATGCTTTAAGCTCTAATTAAGCTGTTTGTACTAAATTTTTGGCTTAGACTATCATACTCATCAAGAGTTTTCTTGAATTCAGGACACAATGGAAGATGAATCGACCAAATGTAAGAAGGAAAAAGATGAAGCTCTCACCCAATCATCAGAAAAGATTACTGATCTAGACACAAACTCAAGATTAGTGGAAGAATCAATTAACCCCTCCACTGAGGATGAGCAAAATGCATCGAAAACTTCAAAGATTATGGAAGAACATACTGAGAATTCTCATGATAAGACCCTGAAAAAGCCAGACAAAATACTGCCGTGCCCCCGTTGTTATAGCATGGACACCAAATTCTGCTACTACAATAACTACAATGTTAACCAGCCTCGCCATTTTTGCAAGAAATGCCAGAGATACTGGACTGCCGGGGGAGCCATGAGAAATGTGCCTGTAGGCGCCGGTCGCAGGAAGAACAAAAATTCTGCTTCTCACTTTCGCCAAATAACTGTACCCGAAACAGTCGTTCAGAATTCTCTATCTGACTCTCCAAACGGAGTCCATCATCCTTCACTGAACTGTAATGGCACAGTCTTTACATTCAGGACCGATACACCCTTGTGTGAATCAATGGAATCTGCATTGAACCTTGCTGATAAAGGAGTTAGTATTTCCCCAAAAAATGGATTCATTAGACCGGAAGAACTGCGGATTCATGTACCCTATGTTGGTGAAGAAAAGAGTGATGATCATTCCATCAAATCTTCCGACACATCAACAGCGCTGACAGAAGATGCAGCTGCCAGCAGTTCTCTTGAACAAGTTATGCCAAATGGTCAAAGCTTCCCACCACAAGTTCCGTATTACCCCGGTGCTCCTTGGCTTTTGCCGTGGAATCCATCTCAATGGAGCTCTCAAGTACAACCACCACCTGCTTTTTTCCCACAAGGATTTGCCATGCCACTCTATCCTCCACCAGCTTATTGGGGTTTTAGCATGCCCGGTGCGTGGAACAATCCATGGCTGGCACAACCTTCATCACCAAATAGTGCAGCTGTTAACTCCGGTCCTAACTCGCCAACCTTAGGCAAGCATTCAAGGGAAGAAAGCATGCTCAAACCGACCGACTCAACAGGTTCTGACGAAGGAAACAATAAAGAAGAAAAGTCCCTTTGGGTTCCAAAAACATTGAGGATTGATGACTTGGGAGAAGCGGAAAAAAGCTCAATATTGACAACTCTCGGGATTAAAAACAATAAGGCGGACGCGATTCGTGGGGGAGGACTTTTCAAAGCCTTTGCTTCAAAGAGCAATGAAAAAGATAGCGTGCAAAACTCACCTGCCATGCAGGCCAATCCAGCAGCAATGTCTAGGTCAATTAGCTTTCATGAGACCTCATAATTATGTAGCTTATAAATTTGCTTTTATTTATTAGATGCAGCAGATGAGCCGATTGACACAGCAGCTATGAAACATGGTCACAACATTGGTACAGACACATCGACACCATTAATGATTTGAGAAAATGGACGTGTTGGTGTCTGACATGCGTTACAAGCACAGCAGTGTTCTACAGTTCTTAAGAAAGTTACAAACTGTAAGAATACATTGGTTCATTTTTATTTTTGGTAAGAGTTAGTTCTTGTTGATCAATGGAAGAAGTTGAGAAGATGTATCTTCCTGCATTCGCTTTAAGGAGATTCGAGTCTTCTCTTTGCAGAGTAGTTTCACCTCTTAGGTGGCGGCGGCTAGGCAATTTTACATTCTTCCCTTTATTTTAGATTGCTTTCTTAGTTCATGTACATATATGTAAGCGTATGTGACATAGTGAGGCTTAGCTATTTGTTTTTCCAGCAAGATCGTCGATGTATATATAAATAAGATTGAGAGTTCAAATTGAACATTTTGTTTTGCTATATTGTTTCAGAATTTTATCATTTAGGTGCAATAAACATGGAAGTATTTTATCATTTTGGATAACTATGCATGTGTTTGGTAGTGCATCACATTGGATGCAAACGTGACTTTGGAGAAGCAGCTACATGGTAGCTTTCAGGTAAAAAAGTTACAGAACTGCCTGATGTGATTTTAGAAACATGGACGCCGAACCAAACAATCGTTTGTTTGTAACTTTCTCTGTCTGGTGCATGTCTCGACCAACACCATACTCGGATGCTCGACTCTGAAGCCGATTAAATAGACTTCTTTTCTGACTTAGTCTTTGAATTGGTCAATTGTGCATCAGTTAACAGACAATTTTTGTACTGTAAGTGTGCTTGAGATTCAGAAACTATTGTGTTCATCATTATTTTGGAGTGTTATTATTTAGAGTTTTTCAACTGATATTGTTTTATTAATAACACCTAAAACTAGTAAAAGAAACTAGTGGTGAGATTCAATGAACTATGAAAGTAGATATGAAGCCCTCTGATCCTAATGCAGTATAATATCTTTAAGCAGATTGTCTATCATATTTAGAGTACATTGTGAACTAATAAGAAAATGGAGTATTTATTTTTACTATGTATTGGTGCTAGATTATCTTTGATTTTTTTTTTTTTTGATAACTAATCTCTACTGAAAAATTTAGATGGCCAACTTAGATGGCCATCTTTAGTGATGTCTTTCATTTAAACGGTATTTTCTTCATCTACAGACAAGGTTGATCTTTAGATTTTTGGTGCGCTAGACCATCTAAAATAATGGTGCTCCAGTTAATCATATTATTGTAATTGTTTTGTTTGTGCGTTGTAGTGGAGTTTGAACAAAAATTTGAGATTTTAAAATGAAGATAAAAAGTATAAGTTGCAAAATAACATTAAAAAATAATCAAATTAAAAGGCAAATTCATCAATTGATAACAGCACTAGGAGTGTTACATGTACAATAAGTCACTTTGTGCACAAATATTAGTGTGTTAGTTGATATGTTAGTATTTTTTTCTCTTTCTTTTTTTGACAAAAGTATTTTTTTCTCTTAAACCTTGGCTCTTTAACTCCCTTAATCCTTTAGCTAGCTCAAACTAATTGAGTTTGTCCTCGTGAGTTTAACTCAGTTGGTATGGACAATGCATAATATATGCAAGGTCTAGGGTTCGAATCCCGGCCACCAAAAAAAAAAAACTAATTGAGCTTCCCCACGTGCGCACACTAACTAAAATGATAACTTATTTTATGTTTTCTTATTAAGAGACACACACTAAAATGATAAATTATTTTATGTTTTTTTATTAATATATTATATACTGATATCATTTCAATCCAATATACTTATGTATGTATGTGATTTAATTTGTCTTGAATTATACTTATTAACAACTTTTTATATTCTAAATATTTATTCAATATTAAAACAAAAAAAAACTAGGGAAACATAAATTTGTCACATAAAAGAAAAATGAAAAATTAAAGGAGTTGGGAAGTTAAAAATTCAAGGTTTTTTTTTTTGCTAAGCAAGGAGAGAGACAGACATCGGGAAACAACACCGACATCCCAACTAGGTTGGCACCCCGGGAAGCTTCCGTCCTATGCCCATCAAACTCTAGATTTAATAAAAAAAGGGAAAAAATCTAGATTTAATAAAATTCAAGGTTCAAGTACGGACTAGGAAAAAATAATAACATAATAATTAACATACTAACATTTGTCAGTAAAAAAAATGAAAAATGAAAATAAAAAATAATATATATCTCTTCATATAATTCCTTTTCAATCTTTTCGTACACATCCATTATTGATAC
>Ga0315914_1003847_pt1 | contig 22656 bp, 12 predicted proteins | sample MpolenodulesMG_FD_203920 | JGI IMG/M metagenome (GOLD analysis project Ga0315914, IMG submission 203920) | Medicago polymorpha root nodule microbial communities from Los Angeles, California, United States - elongated nodules | ecosystem: Host-associated > Plants > Roots > Nodule | place: USA...
TTTTGTTTTTTAAAATAGTCCCTGACCCCATTTTTGTGATGACTTGTATACGTGGCACATGATGACTGGACCCATTTTGTAGTTTTTGGTCCCTGCAAAATATTTTGTTTTTTAAACAGGTCCTGCAAAATTTTTTGTTTCTGAAAATAGTCCCTGGAGGGACTATTTTAAAAAACAAAAAATTTTGCAGGGACCAAAATCAATTTTTTTTTTTTACAGGGACCAAAACTTAAACGAGGCATATTTGCAGGGACAACTACCATATTTAAGCCAATAAATAATGCAAAAAGCCAACTAAGGGAAACAAAAAATCAGCAATCCATTACGATCCCTAGCAAAGTCTGCCATCGAAGTCAGAGGAAGAGAAGACAACCAAACAGTACCTGAAAGTAGCGTAATTTGAGAGTCTGAATTGCCTACTCCTATGATATTCATGTAAAAGATCTTCATTAGTTAGAAGGTGGAGGTCCCTGGATCGGGTGTGATAGACATCCTTTAAAGCTTTCTTCTTTTGGCACTTTGATAGATAGGGCGTAAAAGGGATATCCTTATCCTTACCTTGAAGAATCAAATGTACTACAAATTCAACTTCCTTCTGAACAATCGGGTTTCTATGAAACTGTGGAGGCTGCTCATAATTCTTATTAGAGTCATTAATAATTTTCTCTAAGATAGGAGGAGGGGTAGGATGGGCATCCACATGGAGCCTCTTAATCACATCAAACAACATTCTGCAACGCGAAACTGAACAAAGTTTTTTCCACCACATATGACTGATCCTGCACCATAATTGTATCCTCATTAGGCTCGTGATTCTTAGGCTCATGATTCTTAGGCACCTGCACGTGTTGCTCAACATGCGCCTCAACTTGGACGTGTTGGGGCATTGTTGTAACCTTCTTGTTTGACGTCTCTTGGCTTGGTGGCTCAGCAGTTGCAACTACTACAACAATGGCGTGGTCTTTTGGTGGCTGAAAAACATTTGTTGAACCGATCCCAAAGGATTATCCTTGGCTTTCCATGCTTTTGAATTTGGTTTTTGAGCAGTATCCAGTTTTTTACCTTTATCAACAACAACTTTTTCCACGTTCTGAAAAGGGTGTAGTCGACAACACGAAGTTATGTTCTGACCAATATTGTTACAATGATAGCAGAACTCCGGTAGCCATTCATATGATACCTCAATCGGAAAAGAAAATCCCTCCCTCTTGACTAAAATCTCATTAAAAATCTTCTTTGACAAGTCCACAAATACTAAAACCCTCGCATAATGTCCAAAAAGATTATGGGTAGCACTATCAATGATTAATGGTGTTCCATCTGCACTAGCAATTTCACGAGGCGTTCTTTTCATCCAATACTCTTGTGGTAGCTCATGGATGCATAGCCAATACCTGAGCATGTGTTTGCATCTGCGTATGAGCATTGAAATCATATTGTATTTAAGAAAAAGTGTAGTAATAAAAATGAAAAGCTAAAGTATATGTTTTTAAATGATTGTTTTACATCCCAATATCTATTTATTTATCTATCTATATATCTTTGTAATTGAACATTGAGTTATTCATAGACCTCTATTATCCTTATGTGTCATGCTTTAGAGAAGCTTCTCATCTCTAATTAAACATCCAATACAATTATGGTTAAATTTTACAAATTCTACATTGAAACAAGTTTAAAACCCCTTATAAGAACTAACTGAATTGCCCATTAAAATAACATAAATATATGTATTATATATGTTGATGAACACTTTGGCTTCTTCCATGAGTTAAAGAAATAATAACAACAAGTTGGCTTACAAATATTCCATGCTTTTGTAAATACCCCGGTTACCGTTCTCTGTGTTATGCATGAATGGATGGATATATTAAATTGGTTTTATCTTAAATTCTTTATATTTGCGTCTATTGTAATTTCTTGAATTGATCGGTTTTCGTTTTTCACTATCCTATTAAAATTTGTTACTTAACTTATACCAAACAAAAAATTCTTTAATTAATTGGCTTCATCCTCTCATTCACCTTATTTAATTAACCATTGTAGATTTATTTATACTATAATAACCTTTGAAGAACATGGAAGAATATATGGTTGCTCATCTAATGAGGGTGAGGAAGATTTAGAGGAGAATTGATACTATGTTATTGTTTTAGTTTAGGTTCATTGTGTGTATAAATATGTGAATTAGACTCATCTTCTCTTTCTTCAAGCAATTTATGGGTGATATTTTTCAATTGTGTATGATAGTTTTTGTTTCACTTTTTTACTCTTTACATATGTCTTGATCTTCTTTTTATTTTTTATTTTTTGCGGAATGGACTCGACATACTCTATTGTTTAGATTGGCCAAATGTCTTAGCTTAATTTTTATTTATACAACGTTAAGTTGTTACTCTTTCTTACTCTATTATTGTTTCATTTATGATCATTGTGTGTATAAATATATGATTTTGAGTCATCTTCACATTCTCTAAGCAATTTTTGGGTGATATTCTTCAATTGTGTTTGATAGTTTTTCTTTTTCTTTTTTATTCTTCACACATGCCTTAATCTTCTTTGTTGTTTTATTTGGCAATATATGGATTCAACTTACTTTATTGTTTAGTTCGACCAAATGTTGTAGCTTGATTTTTTATTTATGTAATGTTTGTTAGTCTATTTTTTTAACTTTTTTTTATTGTATTGTTTTTGTGTATATGACGTACTATTTTACCATAGGAATGATAATAAGGTGATAAAGCAGGCTTCCGTTTCCTCTGTTGTTGCATCCTTGATGCTAGAGAAGCATATGAAAATAAAGATAAAAGTCAAATAATATCTTTTACAGACCCTTGATTTTTTTTTTATTTGAAACTTAATTATGTATATTGATGAAGTTGCCGAATCAATGAAAATATTTAAGTGATCGTTATTAAAAAAAGCTATGACAATCTTTCTTTTGCTTCTTCTTCTTCTTCTTCTTCACCTTTGTTATCATTCCTTTCCCTCATACTTAGAGGGAAGGAAAAACAAAAAAAAAGATATTATTATTTTTATTAATCTTTTTTGTTTTCCCCTTTTTGGGTGAAACAAAAAACACCAAAAAAACTATGACAATCATTTGTCTGTTTCACTAATTTTTAAACTACTTTTAACTTTCTTCATATTTCACAATAATTTACCACTCTCTCGCTCAATACTATATTAACACAAAACTAAAATTAATAAATTGATGAGTAACAAGTTTTGTAATTCACTTAAACAAGACAAAATAAAAAAAAAGTTAATAAAAAAAATGGTACGCCAAGCAATAGAGTAAAAAAATGGGACAATAAAAGTCGGTATAAAATTCCACTAAGTAAATTTTTTAGAGGAAAGTTCAAAGGAAGCCGTCATCTCAGCACGTGGATTGCATTTTCAATAAATATGAGAGTAAACGAGACAAAACCACCAAATATGAATCACATTCTAACATAATATTTCAATCCATTTTATAAGCAATATTGACTAAAAAACATGAATGCCTCTGATTTTGGTTGAAAAGAATAAGTGATACCAAGGTAAAAGGCAAAACATCTTCCAACTGCACAATTGCGATCAATAAAAAGAAAAGTTCTTATATTATTATACTATTAGGATGAAATATGAATCGTGACATACCTCTTCAAACTTATGATATATTAATAAGACCCACCAAAAATTATATTAATTATCCATAAATTATTTAAACAAGTGTGAATTTTCATATAGTTTATTCTTCACCTTTCTTATCATTCCTTTCCCTCATACTTAGAGGGAAGGAAAAACAAAAAAAAGAACAATATTATTATTTTTAACAATCTTTTTTGCTTTCCTCTTTTTCGGTGAAACAAAAAACACTAAAAAAAACTATGACAATCATTTGTCTGTTTCACTAATTTTTAAACTACTTTTTTCTTTCTTCATATTTCATAATAATTTACCACTCTCTCGCTCAATACTATATTAACATAAAATTAAAATTAATAAATTGATGAGTAACAAGTTTTGTAATTCGCTTAAACAAGCCAAAATAAAAAAAAAATAAGTTAATAAAAAAAATGGTACGCCAAACAATAAAGTAAAAAAATGGGACAATAAAAGTCAGTATCAAATTTCACTATGTAAAATTTTGAGAGGAAAATCCAAAAGAAGCCGTCATCTCAGCACGTGGATTGCATTTTCAATATATATGAGAGAAAACGAGATAAAATCACCAAATATGAATCACATTCTAACATTATATTTCAATCCTTTTTATAAGCAATATTGACTAAAAAACACGAATGCCTCTAATTCTGGTTGAAAAGAATAAGTGATACTAAGATAAAAGGCAAAACATCTTCCAACTGCACAATTGTGATCCATAAAATAAAAAGTTCTTATATTATTACACTATTAGGATAAAATATGAATTGTGATATACCTCTTCAAACTTATGAAATATTAATAAGACCCACCAAAAATTATATTAATTATCCTTAAATTATTTGAACAAGTATGAATTTTCATATAATTTATAAACAACCCTCCTATATTTAATATAAATTTATATTAAACATTATCAATCATTTAACTCTATGTGCTTTTGCTTATCACAATTAGTATTTTTATCATTTGCTCAAGTACTTATTTTAATTAAACCCGTCTAACGCACGAGTTATATACCTAGTAATACATTAAATCAGAGTTACGAATTATCTTACTAACACCTCATCATCCATATATAATCTAATGTTTACCATGTCAAATATAATCTTATGTGTTCCCTCTCAAAACATACATTCCATCCACTCTTCTCTATATAGCCTTTTGTACATTGCACATTCATCCATTTAATGTTTTGAAACCGTACTTATTTAATGACACTATTATTACTTACATCATAACCAGAGAAGGACCCATGTAGAGCATGATGTGGGCCTGGACCTCACTAGTTTTGAAAAATAAAATAAAAAACTAGTACTCTGATACAAGATCTATATTTATAGTAAAAGTAACCCTCATAAAATTGGATTAAATCTAGCCCATAAAAATACGTAATATTTTTATGCTGTTTCGCAAAATCGGGCGGCGAAAATTGTCGAAGGAAAAGGCTGGAAAACCAGTCAAAATTGGCCACCGATTTGTCCAAATCAGGCCCCGATTTTGCACTTCCAGAATCCAATTTTGAGTCACTTCTACAACAAGGTGGATGAAGAAGATCAATATAGAAAAAGTTTGGAGCGGGTTCTAGGTTTACACCCTTGTAGAAAGAAAACAAACGCTAACGAGTATTTCAGGACACTCTTTAAGGATCTTAAATGGTAAACTTTTTGAAAATTTGTGTATTCCATGTAATAAAAATTGAAGTTTCTTTTAGTGAATAATTTTTTAATTTGTAATCATTAAAAAATGTCCTGAAATAGACGTTAGCAAGAAAACAATTATATCAGGTATGAACACATTGATAGTTTATGAAATTCTGTGTGCAAAAACCTTCAAAGAAAGTAAGGGAAAAGAAAACTTACGTTTTTTCTTTTGACTACATTGAATTATTATATTTATTCATTATTGACCGTATTAATTTATTTTGGTCAAGGACGATATTAATTATCTTATTAAAATAATAAATAACATAAGCATATAAACAGGTGCAATAGTACGCTCTCCATAAACCGAATCATCTCTCTCCCCCCCCTCTCTCTCTCCCTCTCTCTCTCCGCCGCATCCTAAACTTATATCTCTCTTTCCGTGCCCGCATCACCCTCAATTTTCATTTTCAAATCAATGGTTTTCAACTTATCCTCCAATTTTGAATGCCATATGTATGAAAACGAAATTGATTTGCTTGGTTTACGGTTGAACATGCAATGAACATTGCCAATTTCATTTCGAATGAATATTACAACATACGTCTTCATTGTGGATTTGTCTTGCGGAATGATTGTTTAACCCATTTCTTCTGTTTTTCTGCATACATGTATCTCTATAAATTTCTGGAGCTATTAGCTGACAATACTCCATTCTCAGTTGTTATTGAAAATTTAAAGTTTGAGATTTTACAATTGATTTGAAATATCAAATGGTGTTTTGTGGGAACATGGTGGTATGAACTCGAAGCCTTCTTACTCGATCATGAGATGTATAATAGGATATTTGTCGAGCAACTCGGGTGTAGTGAGAAACTCTTGACGGAAATATCTGATGATATTTAAACCGGAGAACAACAGGTTCTTGCAGAGCATAGAGGAGTACTGGCTCAATGAAATGGTTCTAAGGAGGGATCTGAACGAGTCTCAAGATAGCACCTTGAACACTTGGCCATGTGGAAACAACAACGGGAAAGCAAGTTTACCATTACCTATCTCAAGACTTGTTCAGATCCATTCCATTGAGCCAGTATTCCTCTTTGCTCCACAAGAACTTGTTGTTCTCTAGTTTGAATATCATCGATTATTTTTGTCAAGAGTTTCTCACTACACTCGAGTTGCTCGACAAATATAATGCTATACTTCTCGTGATCGAGTAAGAATGGTTCATGTTCATACCACAATGCTCCCTAAAAATACCATTTAAGATTTCCAATCAATTGTAAAATCTCAAATGCTAGATTTTCAATAACAACCAAGAATGGAGTATCGTTAGCTAATAGCTCCAACAATTTATAAAGATACCAATATGAAGAAAATCGAAAAACAGGTTAAGTAATCATTTTGTAGACAAATCCACAACGAAGATGCCTGTCGTGATAGTCTATCCAAATGAAATTGGCAATGTTCATTGTCTGTTCAACCGTAAATCCAAGCAAATCAATTCTGTTTTCATGTCTCTGGCATTGAAGATTGGAGGAGAAGTTGAAAGCCATTGATTTGAAAATGAAACCAAGGGTGTTGTGGCAGGCAAGGAAAGAGAGATATATGTTGAGGATGCAGCAGGCAGAGAGAGATATGTTGCGGAAGAATATTTGAGTTCCTTTATTGTCTTCATATTAGGCTTTGCCACATTTCTAGGTATTTTGACGTCGTGTGATATTAAGCTGAATGTTGTGAATTCTACGCAAATTCATCTCTTATGGTTTTAGCAGTTTTTAATTTATTCTCAATTGATGTAGTCTACCAATTTGAATTAATGAATGTCGTTGTTTTAGTCAACAAAGTAATTGTTTTTTATTTTAATTAATTCTTAAAATGTATTATCTTATATATACAAAGGGAGTACATAATTTTGATGTAGTATTTGGATTGTTACTTTGCAAAGGAAATAATCTATTTATAAAGACCGAAACTCAATGGATCGATTGGTCACTACTATTAGGGTGCCAAACCTTGCTCCCCCTTGGTGCTATTATCTTAGTGGGTTGATTTGAGTTTTGGGTAGTTGGCATCACCGCACAAGATAGTTTTAAAGCTTTCTTCTTTTGGCTCTTTGATAGGTAGGGCGTAAAAGGGATATCCTTATCCTTACCTTGAAGAATCAAATGTGCAACAGATGCAACTTCCTTCTGAACAACTGGATTTCTATGAAACTGTGGCGGCTGCTCATAATTCTTATCAGAGTCATTAATAATTTTCTCTAAGATAGGAGGAGGGGAAGGCTGGGCATCCACATGGGGCCTCTCAATCACATCAAACAACATTCTGCAACTCGAAACTGAACAAAGTTTTTTCCACCACAGATGACTGATCCTGCACCATAATTGCATCCTCATTAGGCTCGTGATTCTTAGGCACCTGCACGTGTTGCTTAACATGTACCTCAGCTTGGACGTCTTGGGGCATTGTTGTAACCTTCTTGTTTGATGTCTCTTGGCTTGGTGGCTTAGCAGTTGCAGCTACTGCAACAATGAAGTGGTCTTTTGGTGGCTGAAAAAAATTTGTTGAACCGATCCCAAAGGATTATCCTTGGCTTTTCACCTTATCATTATATATGTATTGGTTTCTCACAAACCATATTGTGTTTATTAAGTTGATCAAAGCAGACCTAATCACCACTTTACACTGAGGGGAACAATGCAAATTACAAATTTTCCAGATGTCCTTAATTTGAGTGAACTGAATAACTTTGTTAATAATGCTAGCAAACCAGCACCAAAGCTTTTTTGCATATGGACAATAAAAAAATAAATGGAAAGAGGTTTCTATATGATTCAGGCAAAGACTGCACATGGAGGGGATGTAGCAACCCCTTTAATTAATTGGCTTCATCCTCTCATTCACCTTATTTAATTAATCATTGTAAATTTATTTATACTATAATAACCTTTGAAGAACATGGAAGAATATATGGTTTCATATCTAACAAGGGTGAGGAAGATTTAGAGGAGAATTGATACTATGTTATTGTCTTAGTTTAGGTTCATTGTGTGTATAAATATGTGATTTAGAGTTATCTTCTCCTTCTCCAAGCAATTTATGGGCGATATTTTTCAACTGTGTATGATAGTTTTTGTTTCACTTTTTTACTCTTCACATATATCTTTATCTTTTTTATAGCGGAATGGACTCGACATACTCTATTGTTTAGATTGGCCAAATGTTATAGCTTAATTTTTTATTTATGTAATATTTGTTACTCTTTCTTACGCTATTATTTATGATTATTGTGTGTATAAATATATGATTTTGGGTCATCTTCAACTTCTCTAAGCAATTTTGGGGTGATATACTTCAATTGTGTATGATAGTTTTTCTTTCTCTTATTTATTCTTCACACATGACTTAATCTTTGTTGTTTTATTTGGCAAGATATGGATTCAATTTACTTTATTGTTTAGTTCAACCAAATGTTGTAGCTCGATTTTTTATTTATGTAATGTTTGTTAGTCTATTTTTTAACTTTATTTTTTATTGTATTGTTTTTGTGTATATGACTTACTATTTTTCCATAGAAATGATAAGAAGGTTATAAAGTAGGCTTCCGTTTTCTCTGTTGTTGCATCCTTGATGTTAGAGAAGCATATGAAAATAAAGATAAAAGTCAAATAATATCTTTTACAGACCCTTGATTTTTATTATTTAAAACTTATTTATGTATATTGATGAAGTTGCCGAATCAATGAAAATATTTAAGTGATCATTATTAAAAAAAGCTATGATAATTTTTCTTTTTCTTTTTCTTCTTCTTCTTCACCTTTCTTATCATTCCTTTCCCTCATACTTAGAGGGAAGGAAAAACAAAAAAAAAGATATTATTATTTTTATTAATCTTTTTTGTTTTCCCCTTTTTGGGTGAAAGAAAACACACCGAAAAACTATGACAATCATTTGTCTGTTTCACTAATTTTTAAACTACTTTTTTCTTTCTTCATATTTCATAATAATTTACCACTCTCTTGCTCAATACTGTATTAACACAAAATTTAAATTAATAAATTGATGAGTAACAAGTTTTCTAATTGCTTATTATCCGAATTCACTTAAACAAGCCAAAATAAAATAAAAAAAGTTAATAAAAAATGGTACGCCAAACAATAGAGTAAAAAAGTGGGACAATAAAAGTCGGTATAAAATTCCACTAAGTAAAATTTTGAGAGGAAAATCCAAAAGAAGTCGTCATCTCAGCACGTTAATTGCATTTTTAATAAATATGAGAGAAAACGAGACAAAACCACCAAATATGAATCACATTCTAACATCATATTTCAATCCATTTTATAAGCAATATTGACTAAAAAACATGAATGCCTCTAATTCTGGTTGAAAAGAATAAGTGATACCAAGATAAAACGCAAAACATCTTCCAACTGCACAATTGTGATCCATAAAAGAAAAGTTCTTTTGTTAAATTTATATTAAACATAAAATATCAACATATTTTAGAACATTATCAATTATTTAACTCTATGTGTTTATGCTTATCACAATTAGTATTTTATCATTGGCTCAAATACGTATTTTAATTAAACCCGTGCAACGCACGAGTTATATACCTAGTAATACATTAACTAAGAGTTACTAATTATCTTACTAACATCTCATCATCCATATAATCCAATGTTTGCCATGTCAAATATAATCTTATGTGTTCCCTCTCAAAACATACATTCCACCCACTCTTCTCTATATAGCCTTTTGTACATTGCACATTCATCCATTTAATGTTTTGAAATCGTGCTTATTTAATGACACCATTGTTACTTACATCATAACCAGGGACACACCCATGTAGAACATGATGTGGGCCTGGACCCTCACTAGTTTTGAAAAATAAAATAAAAAACTAGTACCCTTCTATTGTGTTGGTGGTAAGATAGTATTTTTTTTTGGTATTACCTTTTGGCTATGTGTAGTTCTAGTTCCAGACTATAAGTTTTCTTTACCTTAAATAATGACTTCATATATAATAGAAGTGTATAGTCTATACATTATAGATTCTATTTATATTATAATATATATACAAAAGGAACGACATAGAGAGAATTAAGGGGAAGATATTATTTATTTTAATAATTTAATAACACATAATATATATAATTATTTTGGTACGTAGTTCTTATTTGAGTATGAGTTCTGATTATTTGAGTGAATCTATACTATTAGTTTTGGTAGTGTTTATTTTTCTGTTGGTATATTTGCTTTTAGAGTAGTTTTTGATATTAACTGCGACAACTGCAACAATTGAAAGAGATCTTTCTGCTATGAATATTATCAAGAATCAGATGCGAAATCGCTAGAGAAATGAATGGTGAAATGAACAAATTGTTTGATTTCTTATATCGAGTGTGTTTTTATTGACAATGTAAATGAGAAAATTATTCTTTTTATGGTTACAAAATGAGAAAATTATTCAATATTTCAAAAATATGAAAAATCTAGAGATAATTATAATATATATTTATGCTTTTAAAAATGAAATGTTACATGTGTTGTGTTGCCTACACCGTGTAAAATTTTGGGGTCCGTCATTACACATGACCCTCACTATAAAATATTTCTGGTCCGTCCATGATTACAACAGAAAACCGTTCACATATTCAATCACTATTTTTTTACAAAACCTATTCAATTTCTAAAAGAATATATTGTCAATAACGGTAAAAAAAATTGACTACCCCGGTGATGCCAACTACCCAATACTCAAATCAACTGACCGAGAATACAACACCAGGTGGGGAGCAAGGTTTGAAAGCCTAATATTAGTGACCAATCGATTGATTGAGTTTCAATCATTATACATAGATTCTTTTCGTGGCAAAGTAACATTCTAAATACTACATCAAAATCATGTATTCCCTTTATATATATGTATGAAAGAAAATATATTTTAAGAATGAAATAAAAGAAAAAACAATTATTTTGTTGACTAAAACAACGACATTCATTCATTCAAATTGATAAACAACGTCGATTGAGAACAAATTAAAAAATGTTAAAACCATTAGGGATGAATTTGCGAACAACTCACAACATCCAGGTTAACGTCAAAATACCTACAAATGTGACAAAGTCTAATATGATGATATTAAAGTGTCTCAAATATCCTGCCTCAATATTTGTAACATTGAAGACGCCCATTTAATTGATTTAATGGACATCTGATCAAAGTTAATATGTCAATTTGAACCGAAAGAACACCACAAAAAAAAATAAAAATAACACCTCGCGAAGATGACTAACAAAACAAACACGTCTCACTAAGACGACAACAAAATCACGAAAGAAAAGGAAATATATGTGAAAACCACTTATTTAAATAAAATGGATGTAAAAAACAATTTAATGGGTGTGAATTAGGATGAAAAGTTGGTCATAAACCACTCCTTACAGGTGTGTTGTGAATTCGTTGAAAATCACACCAATAAAATACTTGATGTGTGGAGCAAAGTAATCAAGCAACCAATATCAACGTGGATAACACTTATAAACACAAGAAAAAGTAGAAAACAACGAGAGAAAAGAAAGAGATAACACAAGAAATTTGTTTACCCAGTTTGGTCCAATACTGACCAAGTATGGGGGAGAGAGCTGTCATCTGTTCCACTATAATGATGAGTAACTTTACAAAGAGATATCAAAGGGTTACAAGAACCAGACTTCAAACTTAATTCTACTCAAAGTCCCAATCTCTTCCCGTGACCAAGAGACTGAATCCTAATCGCGTTTACCAAAGCGAATCAATCTCATCCCTATTGTCTCCCGCTTAGAGAAATCTCTCTAAACCCTAGTTTGTTGTTTGTTTCTAAACCCTTGTTTTCGGCCCCCTCTCTCTCAAGGTCTATATTTATAGTAAAAGTATCCTTCATAAAATTGGAAAAAATCTAGCCCATGAAAATACGTTATATTTTTATGTTGTTTCGCAGAATCGGGCGCCGGCAATTGTCGAATAAATAGCCTAGAAAACCAGTCAAAATCGGCCATCGATCTGTCCAAATCGGGCCCCGATTTTGCACTTCCAGAAATCCAATTTTGAGTCACTTCTACAACAATCTACACCTTGACTCTAAATTAGTGATGATGCCAATTTACCCATCAACCACGATTGTTGATCTTTCCCTTGCTTCCCACTACACCATGTAGCTCCACAAGTTTGCAACCAACCTCTTCAACCATCAGTCTGCCTTCCTCTTTCTCAAAGACCATCCTTGCATCCAACTACTAGGAGTTTTAGGTAGTTCCACAAGTCTCCACCATAAACCTATTCAGCCCTCGGAGTCATCAAATCCGTCCTCCTGAAGATTCACTTGATTCCAATTACCCTTGGTCTTTTCTGGTAATCCCACAAGCCATGCTATACATTCTTCAAACTCCGGAATGCCTTCCGTCTTCATGAAGAATTCCCTTGATCACCACTAGAGCATACCCAAGGTCTCCATAGTCGTACCATTCTCGGTGTGTTTAACTCCACCTCAAGCTGAGCTTTCTCTACCTCAACTTCCAAATGCATACATCCCACTATATCTTTCACCTTGAAACTCCACTTCAATGGCTAATCACAAGTATTCTTACCTCCGCCTCTTTAGAATGACCATGAGTATTCTTACCACCGCCTCTCCGGGCTGATGTTGAGTGTTTAACGTCTCTCAAGACAACCATAACTTTACAAGGCATCATTCATAAGGTGAGAAACATCACCTTCTTCATCCTCCCAACAACACACCACCAAAGGACCCGCATCCTCAATGTTCTCCAAATTATCAAGGATTTTGTTGAATTCCGTAAGTTGCTCCATGATGGACTTTGACTCCACCATGTTAAACGAGTAGAGTTGTTGCTTTAGGAATTGCCGATGAGCCAAAGACTTTGTCATATACAAAGACTCTAACTTTGACCACATCAATGTCGCGGTTGGTTCCTTTGCTACATCTCTCAAAACTTTATCCCCGAGGCACAAGACAATGGCACTTCTGGCCTTGTCTACCGTCTCGGTCTTCTCTGCTTGTGACACGGTGACCGGTAACACACCTTCACCCTTCAAAGCTTTCTCACACTTTTGCTGTATTAACACCACTTCCATCTTTAACTTGCATAACCCAAAATCATATCTTCGGTAAATTTCTCAATATCCCACTTCGAACCCATGGTACTTGATTATCGTTTGATCCTTGCCCCACATTTGGGGCGCCAATTGTTGTGGATTCGTTAAAAAATCACACCAATAAAAACTTGATGTGTGGAGAAAATTAATCAAGCAACCAACAAGTGGGTGACATTTATAAACACAAGCAAAAGTAGAAAACAACGAGAGGAAAGAAAGAGAGAACACACGAAATTTGTTTACCCAGTTCGGTCCAATACTGACCTAGTTTAGGGGAGAGAGCAGCCCTCCGTTCCACTATAATGATGAGTAACTTTACAAAGAGATATCAAAGGGTTACAAGAATTAGCCTTCAAACCTAATTCTACCCAAAGTCCCAATCTCTTCCTGTGACCAAGAGACTCAATCCTAATAGTGTTTCCCAAGGTGAATCAATCACAACCCTAGTGTCTCCCGCTTAGAGAAATCTCTCTAAACCTTAGTTTGTTGTTTGTTTCTAAACTCTTGTTTTTAGCCCCTTCCCTCTCTCTCTCTCTCTCTCTCTCAAGGTTTACTCTGATACAAGGTCTATATTTATAGTAAAAGTATCCCTCATAAAATTGGAACAAATCTAGCCCAAAAAAAAAAGTTATATTTTTATGCTGTTTCGCAGAATTGGCCGCCGATTTTCACCAATCAGGTGTCGAAAATTGTCAAATGCAAAGGTTAGAAAACCAGTCAAAATCGGCCACCGAATTGTCCAAATCGGGCCCCAATTTTGCACTTCTAGAAATCCAATTTTGAGTTACTTCTACGACAAGGTGGATGAAGAAGATCAATATAGAAAAAACTTTGGAGCGGGTTCTAGGTTTACACCCTTGTAGAAAGAAAAAAAACACTAACGAGTATTTCAGGACACTCTTTAAGGATCTTTTTTCTTTGAAAGGTAACATAAGGACACTCTTTAAGGATCTTAAATGGAAAAATTTTATGAAAATTTGTGTATTCCATGTAATAGAAATTGAAGTTTCTTTTAGCGATTAATTTTTTAATTTTTAATCATTAGAAAATGTCCTGAAATAGTCGTTAGAAAGAAAACAATTATATCAGGTATGAACGCATTGATTGTTTATGAAATTATGTGTGCAAAAACCTTCAAAGACAGTAAGGGACAAGAAAACTTACGTTTTTTTCTTTTGACTACATTAAATTATTATATTTATTCACTATTGACCGTATTAATTATTTTGGTCAAGGACGATATTAATTATTTTATTAAAATAATAAATAACATAAGCATATAAATAGGTGCAGTATTACGATCTCCATAAACCTAATCATCTCTCTCTCTCTCTCTCTCTCTCCCTGCCGCATCCTCAACTTATATCTCTCTTTCTGTGCCCGCAACACCCTCAATTTTCATTTTCAATTCAATGGTTTTAAACTTATCCTCCAATTTTGAATCCCATATGTATGAAAACGAAATTGATTTGCTTGGTTTACGGTTGAATAGGCAATGAACATTGCCAATTTCATTTCTAAAGAATATTACAACATACGTCTTCATTGTGAATTTGTCTTGCGGAATGATTGTTTAACCCGTTTCTTCTGTTTTTCTGCATACAAGTATCTCTATAAATTTCTGGAGCTATTAGCTCACAATACTCCATTCTCAGTTGTTATTGAAAATCTAGAGTTTGAGATTTTACAATTGATTGGAAATCTCAAATGTTGTTTTGCGGGAGCATGGTGGTATGAACTCGAAGCCTTCTTACTCGATCACGAGATGTATAGCAGGATATTTGACGACCTACTCGAGTGTAGTGAGAAACTCTTGACGGAAATATCTGATGATATTTAATCTAGAGAACAACAGGTTCTTGCGGAGCAAAGAGGAATACTGGCTTAATGAACTGGTTCCTCTTTGACTTGTTCAGATCCATTCCATTGAGCTAGTATTCCTCTTTGCTCCGCAAGAATTGGTTGTTCTCTAGTTTGAATATCATCGGTTATTTTCGTCAAGAGTTTCTCACTACACTCGAGTTCCTCGACAAATATCTTGCTATACTTCTCGTGATCGAGTAAGAAGGGTTCGAGTTCATACCTCTATGCTCCCTAAAAACACTTGAGATTTCCAATCAATTGTAAAATCTCAAACGCTAGATTTTCAATAACAACCGAGAATGGAGTATTGTGAGCTAATAGCTCTAGCAATTTATAAAGATACCAATATGCAGAAAATCGAAGAAACAGGTTAAGTAATCATTTTGTAGAGAAATCCACAACGAAGATGCCTGTCGTGATAGTCTATCAAAACGAAATTGGCAATGTTCATTGTTTGTTCAACCGTAAATGCAAGCAAATCAATTATGTTTTCATGTATCTGGCGTTTAAGATTGGAGGAGAAGTTGAAAGCCATTGATTTGAAAATGAAAACCAAGGGTGTTGTGGAAGGCAGGGAAAGGGAGATATATGTTAAGGATACAACAAGCAGAGAGAGATATGTTGCGGTAGAATATTTGAGTCTCTTTAATGTCATCATATTAGGTTTTGCCACATTTCTTGGTATTTTGACATCGTGTGATATTAAGCTGGATGTTTTGAATTCTATGCAAATTTTTCTCTTATGGTTTTAGCAATTTTTCATTTGTTCTCAATTGATGTAGTCTACCAATTTGAATGAATGAGTGTCGTTTTAGTCAACAAAATAATTGTTTTTTATTTTAATTAATTCTTAAAATGTATTATCTTATATATATATATATATATAAAGGGAGTACATAATTTTGATGTAGTATTTGGATTGTTACTTTGCAAAGGAAATAATCTATTTATAATGACTAAAACTCAATCGATCGATTGGTCACTACTATTAGGGTGCCAAACCTTGCTCCCCACTTGGTGCTATTATCTTAGTGGGTTGATTTGAGTTTTGGGTAGTTGGCATCACCGCACTAGATAGTTTTTATTTTATTTTATTTTTTATTATATATATATATATATATATATATATATATATATATCTTTATTGACAATGTGTTCTTTTAGAAATTGAATAGGTTGTATAAAATATAGTGACCGAATAGGTGAACTGTTTGCTATTATGATGTATGTAATAATAGGGTCATTAAATAATTTTGGTTTCAAAATATTAAGTGGATGAATGTGCAATGTACAAAAGACTAGATAGAGAATCTTTAAAAAAAAAAGGCTAGATAGAGAAGAGTGGATGAATTTTGTTTTTTGAGAGGTGCCACATATGATTATATTTGACCTGGCAATATTTAGATTACATGGATGTTTTGGTAATTTTTACTATTTTAAATTTTAATTAATTAGATTTTAGGTATTTAATCTAGATGAATTTACATCTTAGGGTATAATTTTACATTTACCATTTTTCATGAAAAACCGTAACAAACGGGCTTTTAGAGTTATCAAATTGATCGCTTGTTCAATAAATTTGCCATTTATCTATTGTAATTGTTTTTTAGTAGTAATAAAAATTATTTTTTTAACCCTATGGTAATGCTATATTGTGACCTGATCTTCTTCCCTGGTGTGGAAGATCAAACAATGTTGCAACCACATCATATCATAATAATAATTTCTATCCTTATCCTTGGACCAAACCAAAAGTTCTGATCCGGTTGTTGGGAAAAACAAGCATAGAGAAAATAAAATAAGACAACAGAAACTCAACTCAAAAATATAACGTGAAGACTTCAAAATAAGACAACAGAAACTCAAAGTAGAGAAAAAACCACATTTGTTTTCAACATATATGTAGTTTTTTTTTTTACAACATATAGATTATTCTCAAACACACCTAACAACCACAATATACACACATCATCCAAAGAAAATACCTAATTACATCTCACAATACTCTAAGACAAGAGTATAAAAAAAAAGAAACGAGAAAGATATATACTAAAGTGTTTATGACTAATGCAACTTGTAGCAAAGAGATAGAACCTATATATTAAGAAAAAACCTTGTGGCATGCAAGACTTGCCAAGCAAGAAAGTAACCAAGTGAAAGAACCACCTTGCTTTTCTTGCACTTCAACATGAACACTTGTAATTGGTTTAATATCAGGAGCAAGTGTGTTAGTAGCAGGTCCATTCTCTGGTGGGCCAATCAACCCTGCATGTGCTTTTGGATCTGCTTCCATTGCTAGAACATTTAGGAATCAAGCTGTCTATTGGGTTGGTCCTTTGGTTGGTGCAGCTGTTGCTGATCTTCTTTATGATAATGCGTTGTTCCCTTGTCAAAATTCAGATTCGATTAAAGGGGTTTCAGATAGAATAGTTAGGATGTGTTGTTCCCACCCATTAGTTAAAACCAACCTTTTTTCTACTCTCACTTGGCTATGGGCAACAACAATCTTAGTTCTTTTAATAAAAAGTAACAGAACAATTGGACATAGTGGATAAAATGTCTATGCAGTCTAAAATAATATTTTATATCTCAACCATCCAAATCAGACCCTGGATACATTTCACCGTGACTTCATAATCAGTGTCTATGAGGAAGTGTCCATCTTGATTTGTTGTGAGGATCCATTGGAAACACCACTGAAGTGCTAATGCTTCGGCCAAAGCAAAGGATAGTTGCCTTCGTTCTAGTTTTGTTGCAGCAAATTCTACGACTCCTATATGGTCCCTAGACTACTATTCCCCATCTCATTGTATCATCCTTGAAGCATCCTGCATCCACGTTCAGGTTCAGATTCATCACACTTGGCGGAGAGGGGCACCAAATTTCAGCATCAGTTCTCACTGAAACAATAGCAATTGCAGAATGGTTTGCACAATTGAGCTTTGAAGTGAACTCACAACATAAATCTAATGTAATTTAGAGACCAAGAAACCTATAAGGTGGTCACTTTTGATATTTAGTTGATAAATTCACTAAAAATTATATTTTTCTCAAAGGAAAAACACACAACCAAATAACAAAACCATATAACAACGATTTTTCAAAGGCATGACCATAGTTTTTTTCTGCGTTCAAAATTGGTCATTTATAAGCGTGTATAATCCTCATAACAACAATCTAATACAATTAAGAGACCAAGAAACATAGAAGGTGGTCACTTTTGATATTTTGGAAAAATGATATTGTGTTCACAGGAAAAATACATATAACCAAATAATTGAAGCATATAACCACAAATTTTCAAAGGCGTAACCAAATTGTTGTTCTGCATTAATTCAAAATTGGTCACCTATAAGTTTATCAACCTCACAATAGAAATCTAATGCAATTAAGAGATCACTAAACATTTGATTGAATCATCTTATTGTGAAATCTAATATGCATTATGCCTCCATCGTTGACTAAGAAACTAACTCAATTTCCATAGAAAAGTATGGATTTATTAAGAGACTTACCCAGTCTCTAAAGATTTAATCAATCAAACACTGATAACATCAAATTCAACCCACTATTAACTATACATCTTCAATATCTTAGCTAAAGTGCATATATGGTTTTAAAAAATCACTTTATATTCCATATCAGTACTCTGGATGAACCAAATTAAGATTTACAATTTTCAAAAAAATGTTCAAATTTAATTCAATTTAAACTGGTAAATTAACCAAATTGAGATTTACATTTTTCACAAAAATGTTTAAATGTAATTCAATCACACAAAAAAAAGGAACAAACAAAAATCACAAGATGGAACAAGTGAATTGAACAAAAAGACCAGGGATGAATATACCTGAGTTGAAGATGGAAGAGGGAGAAAACAGGAGGAAAAAGGTAGAGCCACCTTAGGTGGTCTATCTATCAGCGCTCTTTAGTTTAACAAGTATAGTTTGAAGCCAATATAGCCGAGCTAAACAATAAAAGGCCAATTAGCTTAGGAAAATGCTATGTGTCGCGAGAGATTTTTTCATGACAACCTCGCGAGAAAGCTATTATAACTGCATCATTAATTTTTTCATAAACAAAGCCACACATATATTCCACCAAGAACAAAATCTAACGGCTCAAAACATTCTAGATAAATTTGCTATTTTTTCTCTCGCTGAAAATAGCATTGCTCATTAGCTTAAACTAATCAATAATATTTTTAGCTTTAAATACACCTAAACCAGGTATATAATTCCTTTTAATGACCCTTAGTCAAATGTCTTTAGTTTTGCAATATACAGTGCCTTTAGTAAACTAAGGACTCGTCTACTTTTTAGAAAACATTTTTTAGTTTTCATTATCTAATAGATGAATACTCGTGTAATGAACATTTGAGGTGGAAAGTAAATTAGGAAGAATGTCTTTAAAAAAAGAATGAAAACAATATTTTTTTCATTTTAGTTTTTTTTTTATTTTTAAATATTAGATTTGTTTTAACAAATTGTAAAAGAAGAAAGTGAACTAAATTGAAGTTTCTTAGTTGAAGTAAAAATAAAAAGGAAGCAAATGGTGTTAATTTTTCATTCATTATTGAGTTTTTGTCCTTATATACATATGAAGCACAATGTACTAGGCTACCACATGTTCATCATCCTTTAGGATAAGTTATTAAACAAACTAAAAAGAGAAGAGGCGATGAGTTTTATAGGGCAAACCATGTTAATGGCACTAACAGTTACGGTAAACAAGTATGCATCATCCAATGTTCAAGCAGTTCATAATAGAAAACAAGCAAACCCAACTTTGAGAAGCACCAACATTGAATTTGGAAGGAGAGGACTCGTCTTATCCACTGTTATCGCCGCAACTCAAGACCCTGAGTCAAGGACATTGCTTCTTCAAAGTATATATGCATAACTCTTCTTTGTAGTTATTATGTCTTGCCCTATATAGCACCACTACTTCGGAATTTATGCGTGTGTCTGGTGTCCAACATTGACATGACACGGCCACATTCATCTTTTTAAATTATTATAGAGTCATGTCTTACCACTAGAACAGGTTTTTAGTGGTTAAATTGCTAACTCAAAAAATGTTGTAATGAAAATGTGTTATCAGAATATTTGAAGAAAACAGAGGAAAACAAGGAGAAAAATGACAAAGAGGTAAGTAACACACTCAAAGTGGGGTATTTAATTTTATGTTGTAGTATGTCATATTTAGTATTCAATTTAATCACAGTTTTTGTGTGTGGCAGAGGGTTAATAGTAATTACAAGCGTAATTACAAGGATTACTTTGAGTTCATAGAAGGGGGTTTGCAAGCAAAGGAGGAGGGGAAGCTTTCAGAAGCAGAAAAGGGTATCCTTGATTGGCTTAAAGCTAACAAGTGATATAGTATTGTTTTTTCTCAATTGCTAGAGTGGCTAGCTACTTTTCATTTTTCTAACTGCTGCTCCAATGACATTCAATTCTACACCTTAAAATTGGACATTATATCCATGTAGTTGCACTCACCACCTAGCTTGTAAATTTTGATTTTCTGTTGGGAAATTCGGATATGGTACAGTTTCTTTCTTGCAAGGTTTTGTATGAAATTTGTTAGATTACCGAATAGAAAATAGGGATAGTGTTTGCTAGTAAGATATCTATATTGTCGACTAAAGGAGATTAGTTTTAGCGAAAAGTGTTAGGTGTGAAGAATCTATTTTATATGATTTTAAGTATTTTAGAATGCATAGAGAATTATTTTAAAATTTTAATATATGTTGTTTAATTTTTTGATTTTCAACTTTATGTTTGTTGCACACTATAACATGAATTTAGTTTTATATATCACAGTTCATTTTGGTGGCCCACCCAATTTTTTTTTGAGAGTATACGTCAATCAAAGGTAAACCTCTCCAAGGATTTTCACATATCGAAAAGCAAGTTGACAACTTATGGTGCAACTTCCATGCTGCAAGAATTTCGTCAACTACCAACATTATCTCAGTGCACGTCTTACATCAATGTAAATCAACTCTCATGTACTAATCAACACCATGTATAATCTTGATTGTATCAACCCGTCCTTGACTTGAAATTTCCACAAGTCAAAATTCATTCTTCCTTCAATTTTCTATAGCCCAAACTTCATAGCGAAAGTAGTAATTGCAACACTTTCATAGTACCATTTTTTCCCCTGATGTGGAAGATCAAATAATGTTGCAAGCACATCATATCATAATAATAATTTCTATCCTTATCCTGGGACCAAACCAAAAGTTCTAATCCGGTTGTTGGGAAAAACAAGCATAGAGAAAAGAAACTCAAGAATATAACGTGAAAACTTCAAAGCGGAGAAAAAACCACATTTGTTTTCAACATATATGTAGTTTTTTTTTACAACATATAGATTATTTTCAAACACCTAACAGCCACAATATACAAACAACATCCAAAGAAAATACCTAACTACATCTCACAACACTCTAAGACAAGAGTATAAAAAAAAAGAAACGAGAAAGATATAAACTAAAGTGTTTCTGACTAATGCATCTTGTAGCAAAGAGATAGAACCTATATATTAAGAAAAAACCTCGTGGCATGCAAGACTTGCCAAGCAAGAAAGTAACCAAGTGAAAGAACCACCTTGCTTGTCTTGCACTTCAAGAAACAACCTTAATTGTCTTGCACGCTACCTCTTCCTTTACAATTCTAAGCATCGTGAGACTTCTTCAACATGTATATTTTCAACCAACACACCATGTTAAGATTTTGAGGATTTGGAGAAATTGAATGAAAAGAGCTTTAAAAGGTTGGATGAGAATAATACACGAAGAGAATCATTTTGATAAAAGGTAACTTCCTAATAATAAACTCTAACTAATTTATTATTTCGCACTTACCCAATAATTGAACTAATTATACTTACACTACTAACTATCATTATTCTTAATTGCTTCCCTTAAACTTAAGATATGATTTACAACGATAATGTTTATATGAATATGAATAATATTTTTTGAGTATATGAATATGAAAAAGAATATCTCTCGCAGTGTACAAAAGAATATGAGCATGCTCTTACAAGAATTACAATGAACTTAATTACAAAGAATTAAGTACAATAACTGAGGCAATGAAGATATAGCTATAGCACAACATGAATGATCAAAGACCAGATGTAAATGGCACAGAAGTGGTAGCCAACCATGTTGGACCAGCAAGGAGTCCAGCAACCGTAAACTTTGATGCTTCATTAGGGTTTGTTATCACATGATAACCAGGCCATTTTACTCTATTTGCTGTTGATGAACCAGGTCCATAATTCTGATACTCTCCATAATACAATGTGTCTTGAGCAAAATCA
>Ga0315914_1003849_pt1 | contig 22655 bp, 15 predicted proteins | sample MpolenodulesMG_FD_203920 | JGI IMG/M metagenome (GOLD analysis project Ga0315914, IMG submission 203920) | Medicago polymorpha root nodule microbial communities from Los Angeles, California, United States - elongated nodules | ecosystem: Host-associated > Plants > Roots > Nodule | place: USA...
CCAGCACATTAAAAAGAGTCGTTTGAAGCTTGATCAAAATCACCAATGATCTTTTGCCTGATATGGTTATTGTCCTATGAAGGATCAATTTCAAATGCATTCCTAGTTTGAAGGAACATTGCTGCAGGCATAACTGTTATTCTTGTCTTGTCTTGATACAGAGACACGAACAAAGTAGTGGAGGAAGTGGTTGTACAGTTCGTACAGATGTCCTTTGTCAACGCTCTTGAGAGAACAAGCATCCAATGCTTTCAAATTCTTTCAAAACAACCGTTGCTTCACTCTTTCAGTCTTCTGCAATGCTGGACGAGATTAAATCCATTGAACAACCTTTGAAGCTTTAAGTCTCTCATCTTCTGATGAACTTCAGCTTCTGGTGGATATTGCTTCTGATAAGATGCTTCTGACGAACTTGCTTCTGATGACGTCATCACTTCAGAAGAACTTAACTTCAGGAGCACTTTTCTTCAGATGCTTCAAGCTTTAATATTGTTGATTACTTTGCTCTCTTTTGTTCTTTCAGAACCTTATAAGATATCAAAAACTTTGTCTATGGTCATGTACACTTGAATAAATATTAGCATATCCAATTGACAATTTTTAATATCTTATTATCATCAAAACTCTAAGCGTAATGTATGTTAAACACATTTTGTTCCAACAATCTCTCCCTTTTTGATGATGGCAAACATTAGTATTTAAAATGTTCAATTGTTGTTAATCTAATTAACAAGTTGACTTTAAGGGTATGAGGTTTGTAAGCTCCTCCTAAGTCTAATAGTACTTTAAGGTGAGGGGTATTATCATATTTTACATGTGTTTTTCAGTCAAACCAAATGTGTCAACAACAAATTTCAAACGTAACATATTATTGAAGTAACTAACGGTTAATTTTATGTTTTTACCATGCAAAATTATTAAAAATACCCGCCCAATAATAATAATCCTCTTCTCTAACCACGAGATAGTAGCAAAAAATTGAAACACACCAGACACGAGGGAAACGAAAGGGGTAAATCAATTCTTCCAACAAATCGCAAAAGCTATAATTTCCACTAGAATCGATTCCAAGGTGAATAATTGCGTTTGTAACTAATTCGCTACCCAACAACCTTTCACCACCGCCATGTCCTCCGCCAAATCCCGCAATTTCCGTCGCCGTACCGACACTAACTCCGACGACGACACTCCCACCACCGTCCCTTCCAAACCCTCCGCCCCTAAACCTAAAAAACCCCCCAAACTTCTCAGCTTCGCCGACGACGAAATCGACAACGACAACGAAACCCCTCGTCCACGCTCCACCAAACCCCACCACCACCGCCCCAAACCCTCTTCTTCCTCCTCTCACAAAATCACCACTCACAAAAACAGAATAACTTCACATTCCCCTTCACCGTCACCTTCCAATGTTCAACCTCAAGCTGGTACCTACACCTTAGAAGCACTCCGTGAGCTTCAGAAGAATACAAGAACCCTAGTCACTCCTACAACCGCTTCTCGTCCTATTTCATCTGAACCGAAACCTTCTTCTGAACCGGTTATTGTTTTAAAGGGTTTGCTTAAACCTGTGGCATCTGAACCGGAGTCAGATTCTGAAGAAAACGGGGAATTTGAAGCAAGATTTGCTTCTGTTGGGATTAAAAATGGGAAAGATTCGTTTTTTCCTGGTGAAGAGGATATTAAAGCAGCTAAGGCTAAGAGGGAGAGGATGCGGAAGGCGGGTGCTGCTGCACCGGATTATATTTCGTTGGATGGTGGAAGTAATCATGGCGCTGCGGATGGGTTGAGTGACGAGGAACCGGAGTATAGAGGCCGGATTGCGATGTTTGGTGGGGAGAAGGGTGATGGAGAGAAGAAGGGTGTTTTTGAGGTTGTGGATGAGAGGTTCAACGACGAGGTGGTGGATGAGGAGGATGAGGAGGATAGATTGTGGGAAGAAGAGCAGTTTAAGAAAGGATTGGGGAAGAGAAGGGATGAAGGGTCTGCTAGGGTGGGTGGTGGTGGTGGTGAAGTTCCTGTTGTGCAAGTTGCTCAACAGCCCAATTTTGCTGGTCCTTCTGTTGCAAATGTGTATGGTGCAGCCCCAAATGTTGTAGCAGCAGCATCGGCGAATACCAGCATTGGAGGAGCAATCCCAGCAACACCGGTTTTGGATGTCATTTCTATATCTCAACAAGCTGAAATTGCGAAAAAAGCTATGCTGGACAATGTCAGGAGGCTTAAGGTATGAATTGCTTATATCATAGTAGTAGTACCATACTGACTTTGTATCAGGCTGATTTTTTTTGTTACTTATCAGATTAATGATATTGTGTGCATGGTGTCCACACTTATTAACATTTTATTTATGAATTATGATCTTAGTGATATTGATTTAAGTAAAATAAGATAGAAGTTAGAGATATAGAGCCATTAAGTGTATCATACAAGTGACTTTGGCATCAAAAGAATCATTGTGGTTTTATTGGTAAGAAAGGATCAAATTTGCCTAGTGTAGGTTGAGGGTTCTGGCAATTGATCATATGAATCATCCTGTTGAGAATTAAATATAGATATAGGGTTTTAAGTTTCAGTTGCTGTCATGTTTGTATTGTGGCTATTAGGGTTTAATAGGCGGGGCTAGCTAACTGTTGATGTGGTTTGCAATAAAGGCATGAATACATGATGTGATTATAGCAACCATTGCAACCAAGATGCTGCGGCTGTATCATGTGATGCAATCTGCAATTTACTGCCTTGATTACATATGATAAAAGAATGACCACACACTCTATTTGTGATCCAAAGCCAGAGGGTTGTAAAAGATGACGGTTGAAAGAAAAGAATGGCGATAGTTGTTGTGAGGGACCAATAATATAGGCTTAACGTGCACTTTGTGCTTAAATGAGTCAACTGCAGTCTTTTGCAAACATTATATGTTGTATATGATAGGTAAATAGGTAACTGCATATTTTCACACAAAACAACCATGAATAGGTACTTGCTTTTTCATGAAATGTATACAGCTTTATTTTTCTGAGGATTTATATGTTTTCTTGATTGCATTTTTGTGTCCCCCACAAATGACAGGAATCACATGGAAGAACAATGTCATCATTGAACAAAACAGATGAAAATTTGTCCACATCCCTTTTGAAGATTACTGATCTTGAAAACTCATTAGTGGTAGCTGACGAGAAGTACAGATTTATGCAAAAGCTCCGAAATTATATCTCGAATATATGCGACTTTTTACAGGTAAGGTAACCATATTTCTTGCATTCTTCCAAGCTCCTTATCTTCCTTCTTATTTAAACAAAAGTGAGATTTTTGCAATAAGTAATCATATTGAAGTTTGTTTTTCCCTCATGATATCACTGGTATTGCTTCTTTTTGTTCTTCTATACATCCTTCTATTTTACTAATGAATTAATGAAGTAGTTATATTGATTTTTATGGTAGTGGAAAGGCTTTGCGGAGATCTGCTACTTATAATGTCTCTTTGGCTTAAGTCCTTTGATCTATTTTCTTTTAACACGTGCTTGTCTTTGTATATACTTCTTTCTTCTCTAGTAAATATTTATTTGTCCACAACGACTTAAAACACACACTTCAGAGTTTAGGCAGGTAGACATCTGTGAAATATATACTGATGAAGGGAGGAAGTTAAATAAATAAAGTGAAAAAATACAAGGTAATAATTTTCTGATGTGGTTATAAGGAAGAAGTGTCCATTCTGAATTGATTGCTGTTGCCTTTTTTGTGTGGTGAATTTGTTGTCCAAAGTGGTAGGGACATGTAGGTATTTCGACAAATTAATCATGTAAGAAATCAAGGAAAATGAGAACATGAAAACAACATTCTTGCCTATGCAGGGTGGAATATTACTTCTCAATGTCATAGTATGATATTAGTACTTGGTTGACTAGTTAACCATGGAATGGTTTCTCTTAATGCATAGTTGTCAAAATTGCAATCTGATAGGCCCAATAAGGAGAGGAAGAGTAGGAGGAAGAATAATGCGCCTAAAGAATAGGTTGTGCCTGTTTATGAAAAGAGAAAGAAGCAAATTAAGCAGGAGATATTAATGGGAGGAGGGTAACACATAGAATTAGTTAAAAAGGGTAACACATGGAGAGAGAGAGAGAGAGAGAGAGAGAGAGAGAGAGATAACCAAAGAGGTGGCATGAACGGAAAGGAGAGGGAACTGAATGGAAGGGAGGGGGGGATCAATGAATTTCTGTGAAACACTGGCGGGCTTGTCTGAGTCAGGAAACAGGCTCCTTGACAGCAGGGCTTATCACTTTTAATCTGTTCTCTTCATTTCCACTATCATTTTGTAATGAGCATTGCTCCATTCCATCTTAATTCCTAGAATAAACTCAGCTTTGTTTGGATATTCTACATACAACTGTTCTAGAAGTCACTCAGTCAGTAGGTTTCTCTTCATCTTGATAGTGTTCACTGTTAATATTTGAATTCATCCACCAAATATGCCAAAAAAAAAAAAAAAATCCCGTTAAGAACCTTGCTCAAGCCACAAATTTGAGTCCTTACTACTCTTCAGTCTTTAGTATATGTATGTCTTACTGGTTTTCCTATTTTAGGTTGCTGATGGAAGAATGTAAAATGAGGATTTTAAGTGTTGGATATTTAGGATTTTGATGAATTCCCTAGCTGAACCTTTGCCTTGAGAGATTTAGGCCTTGTTTGGTAAAAAATAGCAGATAGAGGATAAGCTAGCTGATTTAATTTGTAGTGTTATGGTAAAATTAACTATTGAACTAGCTGAAAAGTATAAAATGATGTAAAAATATATTGAGTAAAAATAAGAGAAGAAAATGAAAAGCTATAAGCTTGTCAGTAAATGCTACAAGGTCGTGAGACAACCACCGTTACCAAACAATGAGCATGTAACTATAAGCTACCTGCTATAAGCTCGAAAATTGGCCTTGCCCAACAGTCTTAAGAGCTGAAATGTACAAGCTGTTTAAAAGCCTCTCCTCGTTCCATTCTATGTATTGCTTTTTATGAATTGTTTGTTACTGTTTATCTATCATTTGTAAAGTTCAAAATGACATTAACTATTGTTTTGTAAAAAATGTCCTTGCCTATTTATTGGAGACAGAGAAATAAATGAAATGAGGTAATAACAGTCAAGGTTATCATGGAAAAAACAAATAATTTCATCAAAAACAACAAATTTTATAGATTGTATTGGCATGTTTCGATAATCTTAAAGCAACACATAAAAAGGAACAGAGGTAATACTTGAAAAACATATGCTTCTAATAAAGTTGAAGAATATGTATTTTCTCACAACTTGATATTTAACACTTGAAACTCATTTATTTGAGGCTGTTACTAAGGTTATCTCTGACTTTAACTTTCAGCATAAAGCTTACTACATTGAAGAACTTGAAGATCAGATGAAGAAACTTCACGAAGATCGAGCATCAACCATTTTTGAAAAAAGAGCCACTAACAATGATGACGAAATGGTGGAGGTAGAAGCAGCTGTGAAAGCTGCGATGTCAGTTTTAAGCAGGAAAGGTGACAGCGTGGAGGCTGCCAGAAGTGCAGCTCAGGATGCATTTGCTGCTGTCAGAAAACAAAGAGATTTTCCAGTGAAGTTAGATGAGTTTGGTAGAGATTTAAATCTTGAGAAACGGAAAAAAATGAAAGTGATGGCTGAGGCTCGTCAACGCAGGAGGTCTAAAGCTTTTGATTCTAAAAAGTCGGCATCCATGGAAATAGATGATCATAAAGTAGAAGGTGAATCGAGCACTGATGAGAGTGATAGTGAGAGCCAGGCATATCAGTCACAACGGGATTTGGTACTGCAGGCTGCTGATGAGATTTTCAGTGATGCTTCTGAGGAATATAGTCAATTATCCCTGGTCAAAACAAGAATGGAAGAATGGAAAAGAGAGTATTCGTCAAGCTATAATGAGGCTTATATTTCGATAAGTCTTCCACTGATCTTCTCTCCATATGTAAGATTGGAACTCCTGAGGTGGGACCCACTTCACAAGGGTTTAGATTTTCAAGATATGAAATGGTATTGACTCATTCTATATATTCCATTTTTAGTATTCTTTCTTGAATCTGTTTAGGGGAATTCTTTGCTCAGTGGCTTGTTTTGTTTAACCACTTCATTACACTTCATGTGGTTATCGTTTACCTTCCTTGAATTTACAGTAGTTTTTTTTTTTTACTCTTTCTCTCTTTATATTTAGGTATAAATTGTTATTCACTTACGGCTTGCTTGAAGATGGAAAGGATTTAGTTCATGATGATGGAGATGCTGACCTTGAGCTTGTCCCGAATTTGGTGGAAAAGGTCGCACTTCCTATTCTCCATTATGAAGTTTCCCATTGCTGGGACATGCTTAGTCAACAAGAGACAATGAATGCTATTGCTGCTACAAAATTGATTGTGCAGCATGTGTCTCATGAAAGTGAAGCTCTTGCAGATCTGCTAGTTTCGATTCGTACACGTCTAGCTGATGCTGTTGCTAATCTTACGGTATGCTCAATTAGCATTTACATTAACTAGTAACGCAGTATATGGTATTTGTTTTGTTCATTTTCTGGTGGTTTGCAATGTGATTTATATACTATATACTGGGCTTGTAGAAACTAGTAACTAGAAACAGTGAAGCATTCGATGATAAAATTTCCATCTTGTCTTGTTTGTAGGTTCCTACATGGAGTCCACTAGTACTAGCCGCTGTTCCAGACGCTGCGAAAATTGCAGCATATCGATTTGGTGTGTCTGTTCGACTATTGAGAAATATTTGCTTGTGGAAGGACATATTTGCAATGTCAGTGTTAGAGAAGCTTGCTCTAGATGAGCTTTTGTACGCAAAAGTTCTACCTCACTTTAGAAGCATATCGGAAAATGTTCAAGATGCAATAACGAGAACAGAACGGATTATTGATTCCCTATCTGGCGTTTGGGCTGGCCCAAGTGTTACTGGAGACAAAAGGTATGTTTATAGTACTTTGTCAACGTTGTTGTGAAATTGGTGGTGGTTTCATTTTTCTTTTGATAAGACATTTGCATATTCTTTTCTTGATACTCTTCTTAATCATGTTACTGTCAGTTAGCATACCAGAAATAACTTGGGGCAAATGGGGTGGGATATTCATGAAGTGCCTACTTGACACCTTCATAGGGGGTAATTGGGATTAGAGTAGAGATTATAGGTTTAATTAAACTTCTTCCTAATTAATTTGCTTCTGTGGTTGTGAAGTTGTTTAATTCAACTATTATCTCAAATACTGTGTAACCTTATTATATGTAGTGCATACAATAATAGTATTGCATCTTCCTGTGTGTTAATGTAATTTTGATCAAATCTAATACTATCCACGTCCTTCTCTATTCTTAAATTGCAGCCGCAAATTGCAACCTCTGGTGGCTTATGTGCTGTCACTTGGAAGGATTCTGGAGAGAAGAAATGTACTGGAGAGTGATCTAGCTCGTCGATTAAAGAAAATACTTGTCGACCTCAATGAATATGATCATGCCAGGACCATGGCCAGAACCTTCCATCTCAAGGAGGCATTATGAGCTTGGGAATTTTTGTTTTCGTTAAACATGGTCTCTTGGTATGTTGAGGAGTTCGGCCCAGGGTTAGCCTTTTTCAAGTGAGTACTTCAGATAGCCTTCTGGCTTTATCAGGTGTATGCTTTATGATTTGCATCTTTCACTCCAAGAGTCAGCTTAGTGTATGAACTTGCTGGAACATATGAAACTAATTGAGGACCTTCATTGCTTAATTTGTCACCACAAATGGTATGTCTTACCAATGACCAAAAATGCATCACTTTCAGGGTGCAGTGGGAATTTTTTTTATCTTGCCACTTTTTTCTTCCATTGCTATAACTGGGATCCCTGGAGAACAAATTTTGTAAAATTTCCGATTCTCTACTGTGATTATTTAGATTACATCTGATGCTGAATATGTGATGAAATTTGGAGCATTTGGGACGAGGTCACCAAATGTGACTAATTGTGTTTGTATAAAGGTTTATTACAAAAGTAAGATTACTACTTCAGTTAACATAGAATTTTGCATTGAATATTTTGATTATGAAAGTCTCATCACCAACCTAATTAGGAGACATGTTATATCCAACCTTAACCTGTTTTTAAGTTTTGGTTTGGTAATTCTGTAGACTCAAGCACGTCCCTAGACTTCAATAAATTTGATGTTTTGCAGGTCAAATGAGAGACTAGAACGGGTGTCTTAGAGTTGAGTTGAGTTGAGTACCGCTCAACTGGATCAGATCTACAAATGTTTATAATATTAAAAGTTGTTGAATACCTCATTAAATTGAAGTTATCGAGTAGATAAAATCTACAAACTTGTATAAAATTTTAAAATTGTCTAATGCTTGGTTAAGTAACTTCAATTCAATATACAACGTACGTTTTAAAGGATTTGTCTAAATTACACATTTGATCCATCATGTTTAATCTCAACCTCTACACAATCAAATCTCAACCATTTGATTAATCTAACCGCAAGGAAATTGAAAGAAGAAAAAAAAATCTAAGCTAACTTTTTGCCTGCAGAAACCAGTTTCTCTCTCTCTTCAAAACAAAAACCAAACCTTGAAACCACAATTGCAACATCCAAAGCCATGTTCTCCCTCTCCTACTATTCTCAGAAAGTAGCAACTAATTATTTTCCTCCTTGACATCACCAATCCACCAAAACTCGTTAGCTTCTCGAAGGAGGCACAATAGTGTAGCTTCCATGCCTTGCTTTCCGCTTCTAGAAGTCTTTTTTAAGGATGATTCCATATGGTTTCCAAGAATGGTGGGAGGGGAAGAACATAACTTTGGATTTTACAATTCTGCGGTTCCATGATTTGCTATTGTATTCTTAGAGGTACACAGTAAATGAGTGATGTTATTTGAACGTAACAAATTTGATAACTTTTTCCAACATCGTATAAAACAGTACTTTAGCTAGGAGCACTTTAGGTAGTGATGAAGAACATGATTTTGGATTTCAAATTCTTATGGTTTAGAAGTTAGTATGTTAACAATGCATTCATCATTCTTTGATATAAAACAGTATAGATATTGTCATGTTATCATTTATAAGATCTATTTGAATGAATATATATTATATCCTATAATACCACTTTAGCTAGAAGTACTATAAAATAACTTAATGATTCCCTCACATCAACCTAATAGTATATACAATAAAATAGAATGTAGTTGTTCAGGCTACACCTAATAACGTGTAGATGAGTTCATATATATAACCAATTAAACATGCAAACTAGTTCTATTCTATCAGGTTAGTGAGTAATGAAAAGAGGAGCCGAAATAGTCTTTTATAAATTTCAAAATCATAGTTTTTTAGAGGCATTGCAGCCATCCTCCTAAAAACATATTGTTTTCCCATTTAGCAACATCGATCAATATAATAGCAAATTGCTACTAATTAAAAGTCAATAAACCATTATAAAAGCATAATTAATAGAAAACCAAATCAACATACTACCATCTACATAACAAAGAAGTCACAAGTAACTAAAAGCAGTCAACCCTAAATAGAAAATATATAAGCAGTAATCATCTATTTATTTGCACTAAGAATAGACATTTCCTACGTTAATTTTCTAAGTTCTGCTAGCTCTTTTGAAAGAGCATCCCTCTTCAATTCCAGCCTCCGGATCTTCTCTTCTGCCTCTTTATAATCCTTCTTCGTTAATTTGACTATAGAGGCAAAACTTGATGCTTCACCAACCAACCATGAGGCATCACTAACCAAACTTGAAGCTGCACTAATCATATTTTCAAAAATATCTGCCATCAAACCTGGCTGTGCCAGTTTGTTTGCTTCACACTATAAAATGAAAACAACATTATTACTTTACTTATTAAACTTGGAAATAAAACAGATCATTTAAACATGAAGTAAAGAGAAAGAAAAAACTCCAACTTAACTGTCAGTAATCAGTATCATGATACCAAAAAATAATAATAGTAAATTTATATATTTTTGGTTATTAAGTATGTGAGACAATGAAACTTGATAATTCCTCTCCAAAAAAAAAATGAAACTTGATAATTATATTAAAACATCCTTGAGTATACTTTCTCTATATTTCTGTTTGTATCACACTGACTTATCACATATATCATATGAGTCTCTTTATTTTTTTATCTCTCAAGGTGTAGATGTATAGATGTTCAAATATTATTTTCCTAACAAAATATACAATTGACCGACATATGTGAGGTTGTTTTTGTAATATTTTGGTTGACTACATATTATAGCAATTGTGTCTCGCAAATTAAAAGACCAAAATTGATGTTTACTTAAAAAAACATCAACATTCAATGGATTTACTCAAAATAATTTATATCAATATCTATACTATGTATAAAATTAATACATGATTTTATGATGACTTTTTTATTTTGATTATACTCTTAAACAAATTTGTCCATAATAATGTTATATTATTTGTGTCATTTAAAAAGATAAGAACTTATATTATATTAATTACATTATTGATGTCATTGAAAAAGATAAATATAATTTGTTACATTATAAAAAATAAAATAAAAAGCAAAATATTTATAAATATAATTTTACTAATCCTTCAAAAAAAACTATAATTTTAATAATCAAAATATAAACCAAATAGACCAAAATATATATACCTATAATTTGAAATTCATTAAACAACTGATGTATCTAGTCTATTCATAGACTAAATATATCAATAATTCAATGAATTTGAAAAGTTGATTTTTTTTTTCTTATATTAATGACAATAGGTGTAATGTAGTGTTTATAATTTATATACATTAGCGCGATAAAAAAACGAACAGACGGCTGAACGCCAGTAGTAATAATAATAGTCAAATAAATTTAGAACTAATAACAAACACATAAGCTCTTTAAAAAAAAAGGTTTTTTTTTTGGGAACAAACACATAAGCTTTTCTTACAAAAAAAAAAAAAAAAAAACAGAAGCTAGATATAGGGTTTTCTCACATGATTGGTACCGCCAACAAATTCTTCAACTGTGATTTCGTTCATGTCACTTTCACCATTCTCGAGAAATAAAGAAGCTTTCACCATGTTCATAGCATCAGAAGAACCAACCCCATCAATGGTAGTTCTAGCACCAAAAGCATCCTCTTTCACCATGTTAATAGGATTAGAAGAATTGTTTTTACCTGAATCCATCTTGATTGGTTACCCACACCACCAACCACAAACCCTAACTCTTAAGAATTGAAAAACAATGCGAAATTGTGAATGGCACAAAATTTCGTTCTCTCAATCCCCTTTAGGAAGCGAGAATTGGTAACCTTGTCCAATGAGATTGTATATGTAGGTAACTGTGACGCAAAAGATTGAGCTACTTGTGCCTCACTTTATGATATGGGTCGGGCTATTTTTTTTTATATACATCTCGGTTGTTTTTTATTTTTTAGTGGAGGTTATAACACATGTAACAAATAGATAAAAAAAAAATGTAATAAACTAGATGTGTATGTCTATACTTACTTTATATAAAGAAAATATGAGATTTTAAATTAGCTTCTTCATTATCAAACTTATAGCGTTGAACAACTTTTTCTAAAATAATGATCGTTGTTTGTGTCGTTACAAAGATAAGAATTTAGATTATTTTTTTGTTATATTGTTGATGTCAATGAAATAGATAAACATGGTTTGTTTAGTTTGTTATAATTTGAAAGCAACACACATTTATAATTAGAGCCCATACAATTATTTTATTATAAAAATAATTTAGTTATTATCATATCATGTTTCTGGTTTTTCCATCAAACGGATCCTAAAAGTAGTTATAATTAAAGTCACAAATTTTTTTAATAAGCCGACTATTACATTTAACTTACTCAAAATTAAAACTATTACATTTAGTTGATCTTATATACAAAATACATTGACAATGTATATGAATTAAATCTATAAATTTATGAATATTATAAAATATTTATTTAAAATAAATTGTACTTAATTCTTTATTTGATTAATTATTTTTTTAGTAATTATTTGATTAATTATTAGTATCCTAAATATTAATATTTTCATCAATTAAATAGTTTTTGGATTTATTAAATATTTAGAGTACTAGTCTAAGTTAAAATACAACTTCCTCTTTTCCAAATATTTAATGTTGTTTTTTCTATTATACTCTTAATTATTATTACTACTTTATCTTTTTTCAATTGTTTAATTCATCTTTCTCATACCATTAATGAAAGATATTTTTATAAAAGAACTCATAATTTATCTTTCTCATATAATATTAATTGCAATTTTTAGTTTGTATGAAATGGTCAAAACGACTTATAATTTGAAATGGATGAAATAAACCACTGTTTGGATTGATGAAACATAACGGAATAGAGCGGAACGGAATGGAATGGAATAGATAGTTCATTCCACTGTTTGGATATTTTATGATGGAGCGGAATAAATTTTCCGTTCCATTGTTTGGATCGTTGACGGAATGGAAAGGATTATAACTTTCTATTCCAATTTTACCCTTCTATAAAAATACCATTATATAAAATTAAAGCATATCTTCCATTAAAATGATTACAAAATATGTAATTAAACTATGATATTAAGATAATATAATATGATATGATGAAACTGAAAAAGCAAATGAACCATGATTATTAATTATTAATAATAGTTGTTAAAAGTGGAGCAAGCTATTTTTATTGAAACAAAAATGACGATAGTTAGTAATAAACCACATATCAAAATTGTTTGTGTTTTTATGAAGATGAATTTTATAATTATGGACCAAGGGAGTAAAATAGAACTGAAAGTGAAGACTCCAGGGAACATACATAATTAACGTAGAGATAGTTGGGATATATTTGTAATTTTGTAATTTGAAAAATAAATTAAGTGAGGATTCCATCTTATTCCGCCCAAATTGGAGGGTAAGGAAAATGAGAATAAGTGATGGAATGTGATGGAATAGATGTCATTGAGTTCCATTCCATCCCACCCTTTTAATGACAATCCAAACAATGGAATTTTAATTTATTCCACTCCATCCTATTCCATTCCATCACATACCATCAATCTAAACATAGCCTAAATTTCGAAAGTCAAAAGATGATATAATGTTGGTTTGATTGTTTTGATGAGAAATACTGCTAACAATTACTAACAATATTAATATTAGTCATTTAAAAAATATCAAAAGAGTTAAAAGGCATCATTCTCACTGACATAGAATATAAGATGTAATTTGATGTTCTCAGGTTTAACTTTACATTGAAAAGTTGAAAAGTATGCACAGACTACTAGTCAACTGTTCAATATAGAGTTCTACGTTACCGGATCACAATCAGAGTCGTAGACTAGAGAATTATTTTACATTATATTATTTGATTATATTTAACGCAATTGATGTGTTAAAATTTTGTAAAGTATTCAAGTTATACCAAAGTTCATATTTTTTTGAAAATTTATCTTGATCTCTAGTACAAGACATCTTTTTGGATGTAAAAAATAATAATCAATTTTTCCTTGTAAAACTAGTATATGGACCAGTGTCATCAAATAAGATATATATATGAGTTGCAAAAGTGTCTTAGCTTGTGCGTATATATAAACGAGTATGATGGTTCTCGAGTTAGATAAGATTACATAGATGTGGAAACACTCTCAAAATTATTTTAACACCAATTTTACATAGAAATATAGTTTTTAATAGAACAGTATGGCATAGTTTGATTCGTGTAGTCATTCGTTTATTACAGTGGCTTCTTCTAACATTCACAAGTGAAGTAGGTTATAAAAGACAAATGAGTTATGAGTCATTTTAATAAGATAATTGACTGTACAACCATTGTTAGGACAACATTTTCTTCCTTTTTTTAAGATAAAAACATTAGAGAGAAAAAGAAAAAAGAAAAAGAAAAAGTCGATGTAAGTATAAAACAGGGGAGGAGTGTGGGTGTGGAGACGTCGTCTGTTTGTGTGGGAGGAGGAAGAAGTGAGGGAATGCTCTGTTTTGTTACATAACGTTGTTTTGCAGGCTCATGTTCATGATAGGTGGAAATGGCTGCTAGATCATATTCAGGGTTATTCCGTGCACGGGGCTTATCAATTCCTCACGTCCGCGGATGCACCTTTGAATAGGGAACGTATTGTTGATGTTTGGCACAATCAGATTCCTTTGAAGGTTTCCTTGTTTGCGTGGCACCTTCTGTGCAACCGACTTTCAACCAAAGACAATCTCGTGTGCAAGGGAGTTATTTAAGAAGAGCACAATTTGTGTCCCGCGTTGGCTGCGGTTCCCATGAGACAGCCGCCCATCTCTTTTTAGGTTGTGTTACTTTGGGTAGCGTGTGGCCACTAGTATGGAAGTGGTTACAAATTTCTTCTGTATCCTCTTGTGTGATTTGTGACCACTTTTATCAGTATTGTATCATGGCGGGCACGTCGCAATCATCACATTCATTCTTCAAGGTTATTTGGTTTGCTTGCGCCTGAGTCATTTGGAAGGAAAGAAACAACTAAGTTTTCAACAACAAGACATCCGATTCTTTCACCATCTTGGACAAAGTAAAGTTGGTTACTTTTTTGTGGTTAAAGGCACATTTGCCATCTTTCGCTTTTGCTTGGTGGCGACACCTCGTCTTATGTACGGGTGTTGTTGTTTAACGTTTTCATCATTTTTACTTCCTTATTGGTGGTGCTTGAGTGTTCGGCACCGGTGACTTTGTAACTGTTTTGTGGTGTTTCTCTCGTTGCACGCCTTGTGCGTGGTGATTCACTTTTGAATTAAAAATATATTTCATTTTATCTTGTTAAAAAAATATAAAACATATAGTTATTCTAAAAATTATAACAAAATAATTATATAAATATCATTTTTCTTTTAATAAACTAAATCTCTAGACAAAAAATGAAAATGGAACAGGTGTTGACATTCCATCTTATCTTTAGATCTGGAATGCACACGCCTTTGTTTACCAAATCCAACACAATAGCCCCAACATAATTTTTTTTAGTGCTACAAACAATATATTTATTTATCCATAAATCTTAATTCAACCAATAAAGTTTGAATCTTGACTATTACATTTATATGTGTGAGTTTTTTCTATTTACAAAAAAATAAATGTATTTTGAAGAAAAATTCTGTACAAAAATAATCTTGCAAAATAAAGAAATTTAGACGACGTAAACCGATCAAAGACCATTTTAGAAGATAATAATGAATTTAGTTGTACTATATATGTCTGAAGACAATTATTTCATAATAGTTTTTAAAACTCTCACGTGAGTTCAATAAGAAGCAAGTCAATGAAATTGGTGACAAGTTAACATAAATAGCGTGCTATGATACTAGCTTTCACATTTACTGATGTACCGTATGTATTGGACACATTTTAACTAATAAATTGCTTGTTTAGAAAAAGAATTTAGACGACATTTTAACAGATGAAAACAAAGTTTGAAGTTCCGAGGAAAATTCATAAACTGGCCTGACATCCTTACTTTAGCTACACGGCACACAAAAAAGATTCAATCAACTATAATAGGACAAATATAAGAACCTCTTAAATAAGTGAATAATAAGAAATCCCTTAAAAAAAAGGTTTAATATAATTTGAAATTACAATATTTGATATAAATCAAATACAATTTTAATTAAATATTCAATTAAACAAACTTAAAAAAGAGAGAGAAGAAAGAGTCTTAACTGAGGTGTTACGCGTTTTGTGTACTTTTCCACCAAACCCTTTCTTCTTCTTCTTTAATTTCTTGAATTGATTCTGAGAAACTGAAAAAATGAGCGATAATTTGATGGAAAAAGTGAACGCGTTGGGTGAAAAGCTAAAAATCGGGGGTGTAGAAGTAGGTAGAAAAGTAACTGAAGGAATGAGTTCAATGAGTTTCAAGGTTAAAGAATTCTTCAACGGTCCAAACCAAGTCGATAAGCTCGTCGAAGATGCTACTTCCGAAGCACATGAAGAGCCTGATTGGGCTATGAATCTCGATCTATGTGATTTAATCAATACTGAAAAAGTTAACAGTGTTGAATTGATCCGTGCTATTAAGAAACGGATCATGATTAAAACTCCTAGGGTTCAGTATTTGGCTTTGGTTTTGCTTGAAACTGTTGTTAAGAATTGTGAAAAAGCTTTTTCTGAAGTTGCTGCGGAGAGAGTTCTTGATGAGATGGTTAGGGTTATTGATGATCCTCAATCTGTTGTTAATAATAGGAATAAAGCTTTGGTTATGATTGAAGCTTGGGGAGAGTCTACTGGTGAACTTAGATATCTTCCTGTTTTTGAAGAAACCTATAAGGTGGTTCCTTTTTTTTTATTTTTTATTAATTTTTATGATGATGATGATGTTGTTATATGTTTAGTAAATGCTAATGATGTTATGTGTTTTTGAATTTCTATTGTTGTTCACTATGAATCATAGACCCTCGACAAGACACCGACACGTAGACACTAGTAATAATAAATTGAATGTACTCACATGTGTTGGTGTTGGACATCAGACAAGCCTTCGATCAGAAGTGTCAATGCTATAGAGGTTGTTAGCAATTTTTAATGACCATGAGTTGATGACAATGACTATCATGAGGATTTTGAAACAAATTTAGTAGATGCTAACAATGTTGTTTGCAATTGAATTTCTTGTTCTTGTTAGCCATTATTAATGACATGTTGACACGGCTTCGATCTGAACTGTCAGGGCTACAGAGATTGTTAATAAGCATGATTTGATGATAATAATTATGATGATGATGATGTTTTTGAAACAAATTTAATAGATGCTAATAGTGTTATGCGTACTTGAATTTCTATTCTTGTTGGCAGTTGTTTATGAGGATGATTTTTTTTGTTTGCAGAGTTTGAGATCAAGGGGTATTAGGTTTCCTGGTCGTGATAATGAAAGCTTGGCTCCGATTTTCACTCCTCCTCGATCGGCTACTGTGCCAGAGCCACCTCATATGGAGGATATTCCACGCCAGTTTCAGCAGGATGTTCCTGTGCAGGGTTATACTGAAGAACAGACAAAGGAAGCCTTTGATGTTGCGAGAAATAGCATTGAGCTTCTCTCTACTGTGTTATCATCTTCACCGCAACAGGATGTTTTGCAGGTTTCTTTTTTGTTTTGTTAGTTGCATTTTTTTTCAATGTGCCGTGTTTGATGCACTCTTTTTATTTGGTATGTTTTGAAGAAGAATGTTGTGTTGCGGATAGAACATGGTTTGCTTTTAAATTAATAGGTGTAGCATGCGTGTTGCATTGACCGCGACAATTGTTTTGGCCTTTGGTTTTTGTCTTTGTTTTAAGGGATTGCTCAAGAGTTGGGATATGGGAGGGAAATAGAATGAAAGGGTATATAAATTTAGAGGAAGGGAAGGGAAAAAGGGGAAAGGGAGAATAGACTACCTTGTTTGCAAGTCAAAACCCCTCTGATTTTGGGGAATTCCATAAAACAAGCAAAACAGGGTTTTGAGTAGTTTCTAGAAATTTCCCAAACACTACTCCCCACTTTATAAATCTCTCGAGCAAGGGAAAGTCTGGCCATAAGCCTCTCGCAACCCCCCTTCGCCCGACATAACCTTGGTATATGCACTCGGCAGAGGTTATAAAGTATATAAATGATGTTAGTTTTGTGATGTTATACATATTCTAATGTTTGGGTTATTGGACTACTTACAGGGTTATTGGAATATTTAAATATGGGAATGTACAATAATGTTGTGAAATAAAATATAGTTTTGAAAATTGGTCCTCTTTTGAAATAGTTGAGAGTGAAATTGATATTGATATTTTCTATGGGTGTGTCTATATACATCTGATGTTTGCTATAGCTAATGTAGATTTATTTTTTTGGAACAATTCACTTTCTTTAGTTTCTGGCAGTGAGTTTTTCCCCTTGACCATAATAAGACATGGATGGGTATTGTTTGTTTATATGGGATATAATAATGGGTATTGAAGTGAAATACTGAAATGTGCTATTTATACTTATTTACTGAATACGGAAGAACTTATCCTACTATGTTTAGTTGTGAAAAGAGTTATTATCAGTCAATTTCAATTCGGTGTGTGGTTAATTTCTAAATGCTAAGATAGTAACATGATCACGGACTTGTATGATTTCTGTACATTCATCTGCCCCCTTCCAAATGGAAAATTGTTTCGTACTTATTACTTTATTTCCTTGTAAGCTTCCCAAATGAGGAATACATAAATCTTAGCCAGTCAATGTTCCATCTTAGGGAATGAGCATATTGTATCAGGCATCTGTGAGTTACCTAAATGTGATCTTTATTTCCATCTACAGGATGATTTGACCGCCACACTTGTACAGCAGTGTCGTCGCTCCCAAATTACTGTCCAGCGTATTGTTGAAACTGCTGGAGAAAATGAAGCACTTCTTTTTGAGGCCCTGAATGTTAATGATGAAATTCTAAAGGTTCTTACCAAGTACGAAGAGTTGAAACCACCTCAAGTTGCTCCAATTCAACCTGAACCAGCTATGATACCTGTTGCTGTCGAACCAGATGAGTCACCTCGTCATCTTGATGATGCTAAAGAGGATTCCTTGATTAGAAAGCCAGCTGGATCAAGACCTGGTGTCCAGGGAGGAAACAATGATGACATGATGGATGATCTTGATGAAATGATTTTTGGGAGTAAAGTTGGGGGCGCATCAGATGGAGGACATGACACAAAAAAACAATCTTCTAAAGATGATCTCATCTCCTTCTAAGCTGCACTACTAATAATCGACCTTGGACTATCTTTAACGTACTATTACTTTCATACCTAGTTGTTGATTGTGAATTTTCTTCATGATTTCAGATTGCTGGTTCCATGATTGTTATTATTAATTATTGCATTTTTCTGCAATTTATGTTTGAAATATGGTATATAAGTTCTTGACAAGGTATAGGTGATGAGATATCTGAAGAAACAATGAGTTTCATTCATATTCTTTATTATCTGTTACTTTAGTGACTATTGACTACTATGACTCCCCTACCTTTTCTCTCCCTTATTTATCTAGGCTTCTAAATTATAGCCTCTCTGGCCAAACGCAATGAGTTAGGCTGCTAAAATAAAATGTCACTACGGGATATTTTGACTCGTCTCAGTTAACCGGTTGATTGTGGATTCGGGTATGCTTGACTTCTATTTTTTAGTAAGAAACTACTCTTATTCTTTTACAACCCTCTTCTATTTTTTAGAGTTGACTTCAAATCACCCGCCACTGTCACTCCTCTTCTATTTGTTGTAGACTCATGGTTAATGGTCGCGACCTCTTGGGTGCTGTCTTTTGTAGCCTACCATTTATTGCGGGCTTGTTACTCTTGGTTGCTGCATGAATAGGTTGACCTTTGCCACAGACAAGACCAAATCCATAATTTTCCTGTTTGCACGCCTGTATTGAGACCTCCCTTTGCATCCCTTTACTTATTCTGTAATTTAGATTCAATGGCATGATATTTGGATCATGAATAAGTGCATGGTTATTCCAAAATTTGCAAATTGATATTGATTCTAAAATCTCACGCTTATGAGTATATAGATCTCATAAAAACAGGAACTTGAGACTAATTTAGATTCGATTGAATCCCACATATTTTGTTCATAAATAAATGTATACTTGTTAGAGAAAAAAATTAAAATTGAAATCCAGAATACCAACAAAAATGGGTCTGTGGCAACATCGTAGATCAATATATTATTACTTATAGTACTAGTTATATAATGATAAATTTAAGTATTATTTTTTTACCACTTTTCTTCAAATCAAACACTTTCATTCTATCTTTTTATAAAAAAAATTTAAAAAATTAACTATGAAAAAAATTATATTTTTTCTACAAAAAAATTTAAAAGTAACAAAATATGCGGCAACCTGCCTATTAACTCACTAAAAAATTTATCTTGTACCACACTACCACTACAAGGTTAACTAGTGACCAGGTTCCTAGTAGGATTGTTCAGAGATCTGCTGATTGGAATAGTTTACTTTTCAGAGCTGATCAGGATACTGTTACTTGTTAGGAGCAAAGGGTGACTATAATATAATGTCTCTCATCTCATAGTGAGTCATTAATTACTCAAACCTGATACAACCCTGTTTAGTTGGTTATATAGAGGAACTAAACTAAGATATAATCTGAACAATTTATCTGTTTTGAAGATATTGTATATATTATTAGGCTGATGTGAGGGCCATGGAATTTTTTATATTACCTGTAGCTACTGTGATGTTACAGGATAAAGCATATACTCATTCAAATAGACTTATAAATATTGGGGGGGAGTGGAGGGAGGGAGGAAAATTAATTGGGTGAGATGGAGTTTGGTTTGCAAACCAAAAAAGGATGGTGGATTAGGTGTGCGGGATGTGAGAGCGGTTAATTTGAGTTTGTTGGCTAAGTGGATATGGCGGTTACTAAATGATGAGAACTCCCTTTGGAAGGATGTGTTGGTAGAAAAGTATGGTAGGTCGGTTGGAGGGTTATTGGTGGAAGAGGAGTATGGTTGGCCGCCACATGTCTCTAGATGGTGGAGGGATTTAGTTACGTTGGATGATTCAAATTGGTTCAGTTCCGAAATCATAAGAAAGGTGGGGAATGGGCGAATACGAGCTTTTGGGAGGTGCCTTGGAGGGGAGAAATTGCTTTCCGGGACAAATATCCAAGACTCTTCTCTTTATCGTCTCAAAAAGAGGCATAAGTGGGGGATTTGGGGGAGTTCTTGGCAACGGAGGTTAAGTGGGTTTTTGCTTGGCAACACCCGCTTTTTGTATGGGAGAATGAGTTGTTACTTGAGTTAAAGGAGGATTTGGAGGGTTTTAGGGGGCGACAAGAGGAGGATGCTTGGAGGTGGAGGTTGGTTGTTGATGGAAGGTTCACGGTGAAGTCACTATATTCGAAGTTGGAAGGTTTAATGATAGAAGAGGATTCTATAACTTTGGAGCAAAGGAAGGTTTTTTCGCGGATTTGGAAGAGTGTGGCTCCGTCCAAGGTTGTAGCGTTCTCTTGGAAACTTCTTCATAATAGGATTCCAACTAAGGTGAACCTTTCTCATAGGCATGTGTTATCACCGGAGAGCTCCTTAAACCGTGTAATGTGTGCTGGAGGGCTTGAGACAGCTAACCATTTGATGCTTCATTGTACTTATGCTATGAAGGTGTGGGATGGTGTGATGAGATGGCTGGGGTTTAATGTGGTGATTCCACCAAATTTATTCTCTCTTTGGGAGTGTTGGGATGGAGTTTCGAATAATAAAAAGATTCGGAAAGGGTTGAGGATGATTTGGCATGCGGTGGTGTGGAGTCTTTGGAGGGCTAGAAACGACAGAATTTTCAACAACTCTTTTCGCGAAATGGAGGAGTTAGTGGAGGACATAAAGGTTTTGTCGTGGAGGTGGTGTTTGAATCGGATGTGCTCTCCGGCTTGTTTGTTCTATGAATGGCATTGGGAACCAAAACAGTGTCTGTTACGGTAGGGGAGCTGTGTTCGGTTGCGCTTTAGAGGCTGAGGCAGGGGTATGCGTCGTTGACTGCGGTTATTGGCTTGGTTGTGACTGTGGTTTTTGGCTAGGTCTGCTGTCAGTTTTGTATAAAACAGCATCAGTTTTGTTTTGTTCTGCTGTTCTGGTTTTCTATTTTGCTGCCTTCCTATCTGTGTTGTTTTCGGTTTTAGGGAACAGTTGGGGCGTAGGCCTTTTTGAGGGGTTTTCCGGTATGTCGGTAACCTTTGTATTGCTGTTTTTCTCTCCGCGAGTTTGTTGCGCTTCTTGCACTCTCTCGACGTCAATAAAATTTGCTGTTTCTAAAATATAAAAAAAATAGACTTATAAATAATAACATGATAACAAGATTAGTGCACTGTTTTATATTAAAAGATTGATAAAATGATTGTACACATAGTAACTTAATAAACCATTAAGGCCTACTCTAATTTTCTAAAAAGTAAATCAGATTAGAACTTGTGGCTACAAAAAGTACTAATAGATAACTCATTTTAGTACTCATGAAGTGGATCACAATTTTGTTTTGGTTATATATGCTTCTACTATTCAGGTTTTTCATGTATAAAACATCTAAGTGGGCTTGGTCAAGCCATTTTATTTATTCATCATGTATGTTTACTCACACTACTATGTTTAATTTCTTTATACATGCCATTTATTGCAATACATGTAAAAGAATTACAAGTTGATATGTATGGAATTCAATAACTGATTTTGGTTGGAACAACTCTCAAGGGTTCACATTTTCTCAAGGCAAGTCCTTGAATCGCATCTTCCATGTCTATTTTTTCAGGTTTCATACCATTTTCTAGCTTCCAATCAAAAGAAATTAGTAACGATCCCAACATCATGTGCAACATCCTCATAGCCAAAGGCAAACCAGGACAAATTCGCCTTCCACTGCCAAATGGTGTGAGCTGAAAATTTTGTCCCTTGATATCGAGCTTTGATCCCAAAAACCTCTCTGGCGAAAATAAATATGGATTGTCCCATACCTCCGGGTCTCTACCAATAGCCCACACATTAACAAAGATTTGTGCACCTTTTGGAATGAGGTAGCCATTGAGTTCTACATCTTCCTTTGCTTTTCGAGGGAGC
>Ga0315914_1003853_pt1 | contig 22629 bp, 22 predicted proteins | sample MpolenodulesMG_FD_203920 | JGI IMG/M metagenome (GOLD analysis project Ga0315914, IMG submission 203920) | Medicago polymorpha root nodule microbial communities from Los Angeles, California, United States - elongated nodules | ecosystem: Host-associated > Plants > Roots > Nodule | place: USA...
ATACTCATGTGAATTTTATTTCCGAATACCATGCATACAAAATATTGATCATCTTTAATTATATGCCTAACCCGAACAACGCCGGGTAAATACATTAGTTAGGAGTTAAGAATAAGCCAGATAAATCGCAAACATTACCAAAAAAACTACTAATTTGTTTTGGTGGTGAAAACAAAACTACTAATTGCCGACAAGAGTAAAATATCACAAATAATTAACAAATCAAATATGTCACAAAAGTTGTAATAGCTGATTTTGTGCATATTAATTGATCTTTTTTATCTTCTCAAAGTACAAAAGAGCTAACTTCATCATGTTTCCAAATCCCTTCCTCATACCTGAACCACCTAGGAAGCCCACAATCAACTCTTGTTCGATGACACATGATGCATGATTCTTTCATGCATGTGTGAAACTCACGCAACTTAGAAGCCTTCTTGCTAATAATGTCAGTTTCAATATCACTTATAAACCTATATCCTTCCTCACTATCTGGAACGGGCTCCACAAAACAAGAATGTGAAATATTGAGCACTTCTAAATATTGTAGACTATCTAAAATTAAAATGAGAGCTTCTTTCACCAACCCTGAACATCGAATACTCAATACTCTTAAGTTTGGAAGATTTATAGTGAGAGAGGAAGCAAATTGCATATTTAAACGTCCCATAACCTTGAGTTCTCTGAATTTCTTGCAACTCCTTGAAATTTCTTGAAAAATATAATTTGGATATTCTATGGTAGGCATTGTCATTGACTCTAGATCTTTCCATCCCATAATAGCCTTTCGCATTACTACTTTGTTGATTCTGTTCCAAGATACAAAGACTAATCGTCTTAGAAGTGGACACCTGTGACAACACATTCAATACAATCATCCTCTAATTTAATACTATAATACTTTAATTAGTAGTTCCAAGACACTATTACTCTTTCTCAATAGCATATACTAAAAATCATTTTCAAGACTAACCACTTATAAAACTCTATTAAACTTTGTTAATAATAACATGTTCCATAAACATATCAAATCATGTTAAAATTGCATATAAACATCAAATCCTCGGTGAGTTGTGTAATATGTGCAATAAAATACTTCAAATCCTCGGCGAGTTGTATAATATGTGGAATAAAATACTTCAAATCCTCGGCGAGTTGTATAATATGTGCATTAAAATACTTCAAATCCTCAGTGAGTTGTGTAATATGTGCAGTCAAGAGAAGAAGAATAATAATTATATTGTGCCTAATGTTCGTGATATAGTGGCTAATCCTGATGACCCTATTGATCCAAATTTACATAGAGAAATGGATCTTGTACAATATTTATTGATTTAAGGTGCGTCAGCAGAAGTCCCATTTACTCTTTATTTATCAAAGAGTAAAAAAAAAAATTACAATGGCATATCAAACCCGCTATGAGGGTCCCCCTCCAGCACCTAATGAAGATTTTTTTCTTCAGGAATTTCAAGGGTATAGCTTACGAAATTATGTATGAATAATAGAGACCCTTTCATGCCTAATCATTGGCCGTTATGGGGTAAGGATGTTGATTTTGTGGCTCGTTGCTGTTCTTTATGCTTTTTTAGGGTTTTGGCCTAGTCTCCCCCCTGTATATATTTTTTCCTTTTCCCTCCTATATACATTGTTTTGCAAGTCATCCTTCCTTCTACAAACCATATAGTCAGTTTGCTCAAACAATGGTGATTTATCCATTAAAGAAGCTTACCTCTTCAAAGCTCCTATAGGTCAGAAAATTCTTTGGAGAAAGAATGTTTGGTCCTCTGATATTCCTCCCACCAAATCCTTGCTAGTTAGGAGGAAAATGCAAGATAGGGTTCCCACTAATGAGAAGTTGAAGGAAAGAGATTTTTGTATGCCATCAATCTGCAGCTGCTGTCATAATAGAGAAGAAACAACATTTCACCTTTTCTTTCAATGTGATTTTGCTTTAAAAATGTGGTCCTTGTTAGCCAGCATTATAAATTATACTTTTCAGTTCAACTCATTGAATGACATTTGGGCTCTTTGTGACAAGCACTGGACTCCTTGGTGTAAACTTACAATCCAAGCTTGTGATAGGATATTGGATTTGGGGTAAGAAGGTATTTAAGTAATTAGTAGGGTGTCTAAGTAAAAAGATTATTAGTAATATATAAAAAATATATTCTATGAAGATATTCTCTGAAAATATCTCCTTAGTAGCAATATTTTATTAGTTAATATACAATTGAGATATTCTACGAAGATATCTTGTTAGTAAAGATATTCTACGGAAATATCTCCTTGGTAGTATTCTATATAAGTAAGTCTGTAGAGGGAGTTCTAGGTAAGCAATCATATTATTTGTTAGTACCCTTTTAGGGCCGGCAGCAAGAGACTTTGTTGAGGAGAGATATCTTTGTATATTAACTTACTTTGTATATTTGATATCTTTGTAATTTTCTTTGTTAGGGCCGGCAGCAATCATATTTTTCTTTGTTAGTATATTATTTGATATACTCCCTCCGTCCCGCAATATGTAATTTTGACTTAACTTACTTTGACCATGTTTTTCTACTAATATACAAAGATAAATAATATCATATAAGATGTCGTTAGATTTGTCTCGATAAGTATTTTCAAAATATCAAATTTTCATAATTTTTTCTAATATATTATTCAAGATATTTAAACTCAAAAATCCGAATTTTCATAATTTTTTCTAATGTATTATGCGACGGAGGGAGTATATCAATTGAGATCATCCACCATCTTAACCACACAACAAGTTCGTACGTCCATATAAACATTAATACATACATATTCCCCACAACAATTTTTATGTCGAGTTTAGCACATCCTTATAAAATTAATAATAAGATTTTTAATGTGAAATTTTATCTTAATTTTTTTCAATAGACATATGACATTAATATATCTCTTGAATATAGTATGCATATACTAAGAACTGAAGTTATGTACATTAGATTAGTACGTACCTTTTAGCTGTGTACGTGAATTGATCATTGGTGAGATACAAGTAGTAATGGAAAATCAAAGTCTTGATATTCCCTTGGCTGAGATTCAATGCAATAAACAACAAATTGTATAAAGTGTTGTCGAAGTTGGAATTGACCCAAACATATGGCGGAGCAGTGATCTTGATAAAATCAGATTTCAACATGGAGAAATCAAGTGTTTGCCAAAATGATTGGTTGCTGCTAGCTCTCCCCCATGCCTCACAAAAACGACTAACAGCTGAAGGTGATTCAAAGATATCTAAGCGCTTGAAAATTTCAACCAAAACGTCTTCGTGATTTTTCATAAGAAGATTCCAAATCATCATGCTTTTTTCCTTTGTACCCCTTTTTGCAACTTCCATTGTATCAAGTTTTCTGAATTATCTGCAAACAAAATCATTGTACGGCACCCGGGGCGGTGCAAGAAAGAAGTGAGTTTATGTGTTGGTGATTATATAATTGTTTTGACCTATTTGCCTTATAACTTCTACCTAACGCATAGCACCGAAGAAAACAAACTTTGAATAGTTCTTGTACGTCACAAACTTTATCTATTTTTTTTTGGTTTACAAGGCTAAAGAATACTTTATCTATTCAAAAGAGATAGCTATTTCACGGGAAAAGATAACAATTTTGTTATTGGATATGATATTTAAATTTCGAGATTTCCATGTAGAGCCCATTTTTTATGTACTTATTATTATAAAGATTTATTTTTGTAAAAGAATATAATTTTTTTAAGAGTATTACATATGTTAGTTACAACATTTAAACAAAAATAGAATCTACAAAAGACAGAAAATATCTTCAAATGAAAAGTTGTTATGAATATCTTCTCAAAAGATATATTTTTTCAGAAAATATTTAAAATATAATTGCAATAGTTTTTAATAAAGATATCTACAAAAGAAATTCAGTCATATTCATGTATTTTCCTATTTTAATTGTAGTCGATCATTGTAATTTTAAAATAAAAAAATCAGTTTATAACAAGTTAAATATCACCCTTTTTAATAAACCAAAAAAAAGTAACTTTCATTATATGGTAAAAAAAACACAAAATAACTTCTTTTTTATAAAATCTCTAGAAGATTTTTTTTTTTAATAGAATAAAATCTCTAAAAGATAATCTCTAGATTGAGGAGATGGTGGGGGAATTCATATTACTGCTTGCTAATGTTATTCTGCAGGTTAACAAAGACGACAGATGGCTTTGGTCTTTGGAGACCTCAAATTCTTTCACTGTTCGCAGCATGTATAACTCTCTAACTATTCAACCGCAGATAGAGTTACCAGTTGATGCTTCATCTATTTGGCACAAGGATGTTCCTCTGAAAGTGGTGGTGTTCGTCTGGCGCTTGTTTCGGGACAGATTGCCTACTAAAGACAATCTCCTCTGGCGAGGTGTTATCCCTCAGGATGCCAGGATGTGCGTGGCAGGATGTGACTTTGTCGAATCAACTCCTCATTTATTTTTGCATTGTAATATTTTCGGTTCTGTTTGGCACTTGATTTATGGGTGGATTGGTGTCTCTGTGGTCAACCCATTCTACGTCACGGCTCATTTCAATCAGTTTGTCTATTGTGGTGGAATCGGGAAGAAACGGCGATCTATCTTACAAGTTATTTGGTATGCAGCTGTCTGGGAAATCTGAAAGGAAAGAAACAACAGATTGTTTAAAGGCAAAGAAAGCTCGCTTTTTCAGGTGGTTGAAAGGATTAAGTCCATCTCCTATATGTGGTTGAAGGCGAAGCACACTTCTCTTCCCTTCCAGCTGCATGGCTGGTGGCTTAGTCCGTTCACCATTTTGGACATAGGCTAATATTAGTTTCTTTCCTTTTGTTCCTTTTTTCTGTTTTTAGCTCCCTTTGTAAATATTGTTCAGACCTTGCCGTTTTTCCTTGGCACCCCTTGTGCTAGGAATAACGCTTTTATGTGGTAATATATTTCATTTTAGCCTCTTCAAAAAGAAATTTTATTTTTATCATATAATATCATATATTTATAAAAGATATCTCACTATCTAAAGAATAACAGTACAATTAAGGTTTTTTTAGTATTTCACGTTTGGCACGTGGAGCTTATCTTCCGATTAAAAAAATATATATGGTAGAGCGTGGATACATTTTCTTTCATCTATAAATACCATTGGTTTTCTCCTACTACACCAAGCTTCATTCTCTACTACTATATTAAATATCTAGTGTTAATTTGTTTGATAAAAAAAGAGTGAGCAAATATGTTTGGCATCTTAAACAACAACAAGGGCCAAAAAATCAAGGGAACTGTGGTGTTGATGCCCAAAAATGTTTTGGACTTCAACGCCATAACGTCCATCGGTAAAGGCGGTGTTATTAACACCGCCGGAAACATCATCGGAGGAGTCACAGGCATTGTTGGTGGAGTTGTTGACACTGCCACTGCTTTCTTAGGCCGTAACGTCTCTATGCAGTTGATAAGTGCTACTAAGACTGATGGTTTGTTCTCTACATCTTCAAATTTTCAAGCTATTACATGGAGAAAAAAAATTAACCGTAACCAAAAAATTAATAATTAACCATGAATACTATCATGCAAAAATTATTATGTCCATCCATTTTCTAGTCAAGAATAATTTTTTCACTAATTGAACATAAACAAGTGGCAGATATGTGATGATGTGCTTAATTTCTTTTTGGTCTTGAAATATCTGAATTTGACAGTATATACTATAGTACTATATTATATACAAGTGTCACTTTTCCAGTGATTATGTTAAATTATGGGCTTGTGTTTAATTTTGTAGCAAGTGGAAAGGGTCTAGTTGGAAAAGAAACATTTTTGAGCAAACATTTACCTCAGTTACCAACTTTGGGAGCAAGACAAGATGCATTCAGTGTTTTCTTTGAATATGATGCTAATTTTGGAATTCCTGGAGCATTTTACATAAGAAATTATACACAAGCTGAGTTCTTCCTTGTTAGTGTGACTCTTGAAGATATTCCTAACCGTGAATCTGTTCAGTTTATTTGTAACTCATGGGTTTACAACTTCAAAAGTTACAAAAAAGATCGCATCTTCTTCACCAATGATGTAAGTTTTAAATTCTAAATTAAGGATTAAATATGTTTATATGATTGTATGAGAGTTTAGGAGACTTAGGGCCTGTTTGGAACACCTTTTGTTTTTAGTTTTCAAAATATTTTAAAAATCAATTTTAGAAAAGTGATTTCAAGAAGAGGAAAAGAAAAAACTTGCTTGGTAATGCGACTTTTCAAAACTGTTTTAGAAATGAAAAAAATTAGAAAATCTGTTTGGTAACATAATTTTCAAAAACAGTTTTAGAAAATAGAAAATTAGAAAACCTGTTTTGGCTCTTACATTTTTTACCTATAAAAATATTACACATTTCTTAATAGATATAATTTTTTTGGTTTCAAAATATTATATTACAATCTAGGATTTATTTGTTTCATTAGGTAAATGAGAAAATATAAATATAAATTGAATTTATCACAGACGTATCTTCCAAGTCAAACACCGGCTCCATTAAATCATTATAGAGAAGAAGAATTGCAAACTCTAAGAGGAGATGGAACTGGAGAGCGCAAAGAATCGGATAGGGTTTATGATTATGATGTTTATAATGATTTGGGAAATCCAGATGGTGGTGACGCACTTGTCCGTCCTGTCCTTGGGGGATCAAGCACCTATCCCTACCCTCGCAGGGTTAGAAGTGGTAGAAAACCAACCAGAAAAGGTTAGTTTACTACCAAAGTAGCGGTTAGTGAATTTAATGTGTCCATTTTGTAGCAACGTTCTAATCGGTTTTATGTTATTTTTAATCTCAACAGATCCTAAGAGTGAGAAACCTGGTGTCATTTATGTTCCAAGAGATGAAAATTTTGGTCACTTGAAGTCATCAGACTTCCTTATGTATGGAATAAAATCACTGTCTCAAAATGTCATACCATTGTTTAAATCTGTGATTTTTGACCTCAATTTCACACCAAATGAGTTCGATAGCTTCGACGAAGTACGTGATCTTTTTGAAGGTGGGATTAAGCTTCCTACAGATATTCTTAGTCAAATTAGTCCCTTACCCGCCCTTAAGGAAATCTTTCGCACCGATGGTGAACAAGTCCTCAAGTTTCCACCACCTCATGTAATCAAAGGTACCTTGTTATAGTTAACATGTTCCTTTCCTGCATATATTAGCAGCTTGCATATTCTATTAGTATCATGTATTTTTGAATCAATCCAATTTGACAATTATTTTGAGCAGTTAGCAAGTCTGCATGGATGACTGATGAAGAATTTGGAAGAGAGATGGTTGCTGGTGTAAATCCTAATGTGATTCGACTTCTTCAAGTACGTACCAAATGTATTCTTAATATATATTAGCTAAAATATGTATTTTGTTGTCAATAGCTCAATGCTTATATATTTCAATGCAATTATTCTTTGATATGCCAGGAGTTTCCACCAAAAAGCACACTAGATACCACTGTCTATGGTGATCAAAATAGTACAATAACAGAAGAACACTTAGAGACTAACCTTGGTGATATCACAGTAGAAGAGGTAATGATAAAAAAAATGCTTGAATTAATAGTCATTGGCTTGTAAATAATCAAATATATGAAATCATGTTATTGAAATTAAATTTGTGGAACAGGCACTTAATGGAAAGAGATTATTCCTCTTAGATTACCATGATGCATTCATGCCATATTTGGAGAGGATAAACATAAATGCAAAGGCTTATGCCACAAGAACAATCTTGTTCTTGAAAGATGACGGGACTTTGAAGCCAATAGCAATTGAATTAAGTTTGCCACACTCAAATGGGGTCCAATATGGTTCTGAAAGCAAAGTATTCTTGCCTGCTGATGAAGGTGTTGAAAGTACAATTTGGCTATTGGCAAAGGCTCATGTCATTGTAAATGACTCATGCTATCATCAACTCATGAGCCATTGGTATGAACTCTATATAGTCATATCTAAAAAATACTTTAGTATATCCATTGTATGACATGATTATTAATATAAAAAAAAAATGGGGTTGCAGGTTGAATACTCATGCAGTTGTTGAACCATTCATCATAGCAACAAATAGGCACCTAAGTGTTCTTCACCCAATTAATAAACTTTTATTTCCTCATTTCCGTGATACAATAAATATCAATGGACTTGCTCGACAAGCTCTAATCAATGCTGGTGGCATCATAGAGCAAACATTTTTGCCAGGACCAAGTTCAGTTGAGATTTCTTCAATAGTTTACAAGGATTGGGTTTTCACCGACCAAGCATTACCAGCTGATCTTATCAAGAGGTATTTTTCGACCACGATTTAGACCATCTAATTTCAATGAATATAGATTAAGATTCCATGTCAATATTGGAAACAATAATCTTGTCATTTCGAGTGTCATTTTTGCCATTCATATAATCTAAATTGACAAAAGAAAATAACAATTTATTAATGTTAAACAATGATGATAAAATGTGCGTCAATATTTTAATTCAATTTTTTTACCAAAACATATAATCCTAAGGGTTGATGGTAATATTTAGTAAACATAGATTACTATATAAAAATTAGGAGCAATTTCTTAATTATTATTGATAACAAATTGTCTGCTTGATTCAGAGGACTAGCTGTTGAGGACCCGTCTTCCCCCCATGGACTTCGTCTTGTGCTAGAAGACTACCCTTATGCTGTTGATGGACTAGAAATATGGGATGCTATTAAGGCATGGGTCCAAGACTATGTATCCTTATACTATCCAACAGATGAGGCAGTGCAAAAAGACACTGAAATTCAAAAATGGTGGAAGGAAGCTGTAGAAAAGGGTCATGGTGACTTGAAAGACAAGCCATGGTGGCCTAAGATGCAAACTCTTCAAGACTTGGTTCAATCTTGCTCCATAATCATATGGACTGCTTCAGCTCTTCATGCAGCTGTTAACTTTGGACAATATCCTTATGGAGGATATATCCTGAACCGTCCAACTCTTAGTAGGAGATTTATTCCGGAGCCAGGAACTCCGGAATATGATGAGATGGTGAAAAGTCCTCAAAAGGCGTATTTGAGAACTATTACTCCAAAGTTTCAGACCCTCATTGATCTTTCTGTGATTGAGATATTGTCAAGACATGCTTCTGATGAGGTGTACCTCGGAGAGAGGAACGACAAGTTTTGGACATCTGATACAAGGGCAGTACAAGCCTTCCAAAAATTTGGAAGCAAACTATCTGAAATTGAAGGGAAAATCCACGGGAGGAACAAAGATTCTAGTTTGAAAAATCGCACCGGACCAGTGCAATTGCCCTACACTTTGCTCCTTCGTTCAAGTGAAGAAGGTTTAACTTTTAGAGGAATTCCCAACAGTATCTCTATTTGAAAAAAATTGTGTGATTTTCTTATCTTTATTGCACTTGTGCTTTCCAATAACATCGATGTGATGATCGTCTATTTATGATTGTTGTTTCTATGTGTGTACTACTATTGTATTTGGGTGTTTTCATTCGAATATAATGTTGTATTTGTTGATATGGAAAAATATCTATTCGACACACATGAACTTGATGATTAATCTAGGACGTTAGATTCTTACAGGGTTCTAAGTTAACAGGTTTATTGTTTCAAGTTTAGACTTGCACAGCAAGAAACAAACTCGTGAAGATGAATATAAGTTGTAAAAATATAAGAACAAAACGATTCAGTATGAAAATGCAGAAAAGCAACAAAAAAAGGTAAAAAGAAATGGTATTATTATTAACAAAGATGAGTTACATACATCATGTATAATCTATTAGGCAAGTTTACTAAATGGAAATGAACTACTTTGCATGAAGGAGAACAAACCCCCAATTAATAGCAAAAGAAATGAACTAACTTCTATGCTTCACGTTTGCCATGTCTTCTAATTAACTTAATGCTTCCTTTGCAAGTTTCTTTCAACCTACACATTATATTAATTGTCTAAGGAAATTTGAAATTGATATTTTAATTGAAATCAATGTAAAATTGAGGCATTTTGAAGGAAGAAGTGATACTCACAGGTGAAGATACCAACCGGTAATCAAGGGTTTTTGGATGGACTAGAGGCGCCTGGATCGGTGTCTCCTCCCATATGGAGAAGAAATCGGTTCCTTCCACTCCTGAGGGAGTGAGCTGCTGAGATTTCGGGTCATTGCGCTACTTGACCCAAAAAAGTATAATATAAATAGATTGATACACATTAAAGATTTGACCTCTTTCTCTTACATATTTATAAAAAAAAAAAAAAAACTCAATTAGAAAAAGAGAGCTACTTTGTGTGTCCAACATATTTTCTCCACCTTTGTGATCTTGTGAATACTTTCATACCTACCGTATAGTTATAAAAATAAAATAATATCATTGTTATTATTAATTCATATATTTTATATTCCACGTTTGGCACGTATGGAACAGCTTCTGATTAAAAAATTCATTGCAGCGCGTGTATGTATAATCTTCCATCTATAAATACATTCTATTCCTCATAAACCAAACCAAGCTTCTTTCTCTACTCTACTACATCAAATATCTAGTGTTAATTTGTTGATACAAAAAGAGTTAGCAAACATGTTTGGCATCTTTGATAAGGGCCAAAAAATCAAGGGGACTGTGGTGTTGATGCCCAAAAATGTTTTGGACTTCAACGCCATAACGTCCATCGGTAAAGGCGGTGTCCTCGACACTGCCGGAAATATCATCGGAGGAGTCACCGGCATTGTTGGTGGAGTTGTTGACACAGCCACTGCTTTCTTAGGCCGTAATGTCTCTATGCAGTTGATTAGTGCTACCAAGACTGATGGTTTGTTCTCTATCTTCAATTATTCAAGTTGTTCCAAAAATAATACTTCAATTATTCAAATTGATTCTTTACCTTTAATTATCTATCTAAATCTCTAAAGAGACATATTTAACTATATGTGTTTTTGGAATCCCCACACATTTATTCAATATGCTATCTAACTGACCCTACCATTACCATGGCCTTCACGTCGTTAATAATAATCAACCGTGAATACAATTATAAAAAAAGAAAAAATCATATAAAAATTATTCTCTACATTCCATGCCAATAAAATAATTTATCTTCTTATGATAATTTTAACTCTTTATTATCTGTTTTGTAAAAAAACTATGTATTGTCTTTTCCTACACATTTCTTTCTCTAAAATCGATAGTTGAGAGTTTTATGGACAAAATAATAACTAATATTTTATTAAAATTTGAAGATGATAAAAAATAAAAACAATTTTTCTCTACAAAAGAAATAGTTAAAAAATATTGAGGAACCAATTAGTTTATCTTATAAGTATATCTGAGATTTTAAAAAGTTCATAAACATCTGATAATGTTGATGTGCATATCTAAACTTGCAGTTCCTTATTATTTTCAGCATTAAGGGTGTGGAAGTTTCGCAGCTAGACTTTTTAAAAAAAATTATAGAATCGTTTTTTTAAGAGGAAAATACTACATGAGAATTGTTAGTAGCTTACAGTTTAGTCAGGTATTTGTACTTGTATGCAAAACTAAATCAAAATTAAATTTATTACTTATTAAGAAACGATTAAATATAAAAAATAATGTTACATTAAATGATTAAATGACATGTAGATATTCAACCAAACTTCAATTCACCGAGTATTAAAATATATATATTGAGGGAAGCATAATATAAAAATAAAACAATAATATAATATTTTGGGTAAATAAGTGTTTTTTTTTTTTTGAAGTAGGGTAAATAAGTGCTGACACGTTAGATTATATAATTGGTACCTTCACTGCCAAGAATATAATTGGTACCTTGTCATTGTTTTTCCACTAATTGAACATAAACAAGTAGCAGATCGTGATAATGTATTCATTTTCTTTATTCTTTATGGTCAAGATGTACTTGAATTTGACATTAATATACTATATTAATTGCATACAAGTGTCCCTTTTTTAGTGATTATTATTACATCACGAGATCATGTTTATAATTATTTATTGGATATTATATTCTACCAATAAAAATATTTATTTTTTGAAATAATTTCATCTCTGTTATTTTAATTTTGTAGCAAGTGGAAAGGGTCTAGTTGGAAAAGAAACATTTTTGAGCAAACATCTACCTCAATTACCAACTTTGGGAGCAAGACAAGATGCATTCAGTATTTTCTTTGAATATGATGCTAATTTTGGAATCCCAGGAGCATTTTACATAAGAAATTACACACAAGCTGAGTTCTTCCTCGTCCGTGTGACCCTTGAAGATATTCCTAACCGCGGAAGTGTTCAATTTGATTGTAACTCATGGGTTTACAACTTCAAAAGTTACAAAAACAATCGCATCTTCTTCACCAATGATGTAAGCTTTGAATTTTAAATTAACAAGGGTTAAATAAGTTTATATGACCGTAATCTTATAAAAAAATTAATCTAACGATTAATTACTAACATTTTTCATTAAAAAAAATCACAGGCGTATCTTCCAAGTCAAACACCGGCTCCATTAAATCACTTTAGAGAAGAAGAGTTGCAGAATCTTAGAGGAGATGGAACAGGAGAACGCAAAGAATGGGATAGGATATATGATTACGATGTTTATAATGATCTGGGAAATCCCGATGGTGGCGACGCGCTTGTTCGTCCAATCCTTGGAGGATCTAGCACCCATCCCTACCCTCGTAGGGTTAGAAGTGGTAGAAAACCAACTAGAAAAGGTTAGTTCACTACCAAAGTAGCGGTTAGTAAATTTAATGCGTCTATTTTATATGAACGTTCTAATTGGTTTTATGTTTATGTTATTTAATTCTTAACAGATCCTAACAGTGAGAAACCTGGTGCCATTTATGTTCCAAGAGATGAAAATTTTGGTCACTTGAAGTCATCAGACTTCCTTATGTATGGAATAAAATCACTGTCACAAGACGTCTTGCCTTTGTTACAATCTGTGATTTTTGATCTGAATTTCACCCCGAATGAGTTTGATAGCTTCGATGAAGTTCGTGGACTTTTCGAAGGTGGAATTAAGCTTCCTACAGATATACTTAGCCAAATTAGTCCCTTGCCAGCCCTTAAGGAAATCCTCCGCACAGATGGTGAACAAGCCCTCAAGTTTCCACCACCTCAAGTAATTAGAGGTACTTTATTCGTCTTAATCAAACCACCTATAGTTAACATGTTTGTCACATTCACATATTATAGTATTAGCATATCAAACAATATAAAACTCGTGTTTTTTCTCAGGAGACAGTCGTAAAATGATCATTGATAGTCACATTATTTGTAAACTGGTATTTTTTAGATTAATCAAATTTCACATTATTTTCTTTGTTGTTTTGTGCAGTTAGCAAGTCTGCATGGAATACTGATGAAGAATTTGGAAGAGAGATGCTTGCTGGTGTAAATCCTAATGTGATTCGCCTTCTTCAGGTAAGTACCAAATGTATTCTTAATATCTGCTAAAATATTTATTTTGTTATCAATATTCATATATTTCTGTGTATAAATTATTTTTTGATATAACAGGAGTTCCCACCAAAAAGCACACTAGATGCCACTGTCTATGGTGATCAAAATAGTACAATAACCAAAGAACACTTAGAAACCAACCTTGGTGATATCACAGTAGAAGAGGTAATTATATCAATAATTTCAATTAAAAGTCATTGGCTTGTAAATCAATCAAATTTATGTGATTGAAATTGATTTTGTGGAACAGGCACTTAATGGAAAGAGATTATTCCTCTTAGATTACCATGATGCTTTCATGCCATATTTGGAGAGGATAAACTTAAGTGCAAAAGCTTATGCTACAAGGACAATCTTGTTCTTGCAAGATGACGGGACTTTGAAGCCATTAGCCATCGAATTAAGTTTGCCACACTCAAATGGGGTCCAATATGGTGCTGAAAGCAAAGTATTCTTGCCTGCACACGAAGGTGTCGAAAGTACAATTTGGATGTTGGCAAAGGCTCATGTCATTGTAAATGACTCATGCTATCATCAACTCATGAGCCATTGGTATGAATTATTCATAGCTATATCTACAAAATAAATTCATTCTATTTCTATATAATACATAACCCATGGCCGATGCAGATATAGTTACGTACTCTGCATAGCTACACCTGCATTAGCCACGAGATAATGTATGCCACAATTATTAATGAAAAAATTTATGACATTGCAGGTTGAATACTCATGCAGTGATGGAACCATTCATCATAGCAACAAATAGACATCTAAGTGTGCTTCATCCAATTTATAAGCTTTTATTTCCCCATTACCGTGACACAATAAATATCAATGGACTTGCTCGACAAGCTCTAATCAATGCTGGCGGTATTATAGAACAAACATTTTGTCCTGGACCAAATTCCATTGAGATTTCTTCTGCAGTTTACAAGAATTGGGTTTTCACTGATCAAGCATTACCAGCTGATCTTATCAAGAGGTAACTTTCCACCAAGACTCATGTGAACATATACTTTCGACAGATAAAGATCAAGATTTTCCCCTCTAATAATTCTATGTCAATATTGGAAACCATAATCTAGTCATTTTGATTGTCATTATTGCCTTTCCTAAAATTTAAATTGAAAAATAGAAAATAGCACTTTCTTCAGGTCAAACAATGATAAAACGTGTTTGAATAATTTAATTCAAAAGTTCTGCTAAACCATATATTCTTGAGGATTATTGGTAATATTTAGTAAATGTATATCACTATATAAAAAGTTAGGACTTGTTGATTGGTATTGATAACAAATCGTTTGTTTGATGCAGAGGATTAGCTGTTGAGGACCCATCTTCCCCTCACGGCCTTCGTCTTGTGATAGAGGACTACCCTTATGCTGTTGATGGACTAGAAATATGGGATGCTATTAAGGCATGGGTCCAAGACTATGTCTCCTTATACTACCCAACAGATGAGGCAGTGCAAAAAGACACCGAAATTCAAAAATGGTGGAAGGAAGCCGTAGAAAAGGGACACGGTGACTTGAAAGACAAGCCATGGTGGCCTAAGATGCAAACTGTTCAAGACTTGGTTCAATCTTGCTCCATTATTATATGGACTGCTTCTGCCCTTCATGCAGCTGTTAACTTCGGACAATATCCTTACGGAGGATATATCCTGAACCGTCCAACAATTAGTAGAAGATTTATTCCGGAGCCAGGAACTCCGGAATACGATGAGATGGTGAAAAGTCCTCAAAAGGCATATTTGAGAACTATTACACCGAAGTACCAAACCCTTGTTGATCTTTCTGTGATTGAGATATTGTCAAGACATGCGTCCGATGAAGTGTACCTTGGAGAGAATAATAACAAGTTTTGGACATCTGATACAAGGGCAGTACAAGCCTTCCAAAAGTTTGGAAACAAACTAACTGAAATTGAAGGGAAAATCACTAAGAGAAACAATGAGTCGAGTTTGAGAAACCGTACTGGACCGGTGCAATTGCCCTACACTTTGCTCCTTCGTTCAAGTGAAGAAGGTTTAACATTCAGAGGAATTCCCAACAGTATCTCTATTTAGAAAAAAATTGTGTGTGGTTTCTTCATCTATTGTGCACTTTTGCTTTCCAATAACATCAATGTGATGATTAGGTTTATGTATAATTATTGTCTCTATGTCTGCACTACTATTACTACAACATCACTGCTGTATTTGGGAGCTCTCATTCACATATAATAAAGTGTGTTCAATTTCCACTATTGCTTTGCATTATGTATTCTACTTTCTACTTTCACATATAGTAAAGTGTGTTCAGTACAAAGTGTTTTGCATAAGAAATCAAATTAAAAAGTTATATAAAGATTCATTTAATTGGTAGTATATAATATTGTTTGAAAATTATTTTAGTACTAGTTATAAACACTTGGTATATTTTTTTACCGAATTATACTGATAAATATAAATAAATACTAGTTAGAAATTGAAAATTTCTAAAATAGAAAGACAATTTTTGATCAATAGAGGTTGAATATAACGTACAGAGTTAGACTTCCACAATATAGCAAACTAAAGTTTGAATTCCGACCTTGGAGAGCTAGAAAAAAGGCAATTCTTGAACACTAATGTTAGTTTGGCCTAAAAACAAACACGATGTATTTGCAGTCAAAAGTAAGTGCCCAAAGGCACTCTGGTATCGGTTCCTCTAAGGCTTTTGAAGACCCGCAACATAACATTGTCCTGACACCTATAGCAGTGGAGGCGCAAGTTGAGACACCGATTACATCCCCGCAGCCGCAGTAGCAGTTATAGAACATGGACATGCCCGTTCAGCAGAATCAAACATCCGATGCATCATTAGAATTGAAAGCCATTCTGCAAAACCATGGTGCCGCAACTCAAACTCATGTTGAGGGAAACAATGCGCAGCTAGATGCCATTCTGGTAGAAACATCTCCTCATTCGGTAATTCTGGTAAACCGTAACACTTAATGTATCTCCAAATTCATTTAGTATGCAACTCATTGGTTCGAACTGACCTAGGGCTGACCATGAATCGGTTATATCTCCCGTCAAAGAAACGGCTTTAGATGTTAGTAGTATCGTGGCTGCGGCTGATGCAACTGTGGATCCTACGTTACAAAAAGAAATGGATTTTATGAAGACTTGGTTGGCCAAGGCTGCTGAGAATGAAGTGCCTTTCTCGCTGGTTATATCAAGTCTCAGAAGAAGAAAATGAACAAGGCTGCCTATCAAGGCCCGTTCTCGGGGTCCTCCTCCGTCGTCTCATTGAATATTATTTTTTGGAATATTCGGGGGAAACTGCTTTGCCGGCACGCTAGCATCATTGGGTCATGCGCTGACAGACACTACTTGGTATACCGTCATGCCTTCTGCTTTGTTGGCTGAATTTGCTAGGGACAGAAATGGGTTGCCTAACTTCCGATTTCCTTAGCCTTTTCTTGTCCTTTTCTTTTGTAGATACTTTTCTGTTTCTTTCGAGGGTTTTGGCCTAGTCTCCCCTCTTGTAAATATTTTTTCCTTTTTTTAATAATATTACGTATTGGAAAGGCGGTTGAGGAAGGGGGTTTCTGTTAGGTGCCAACATAGTTGGGATGCTTCAGACTTTCCCTGATACCTAACCTTTCTCTTGACCTATAAAAAAAAGTGCTCAAATTTAATTACATACGAGTGAATTTGACTTATATTGCTTGATGAACGAAGGCATCAAATTTTTTAGTCAATTTATTTATTGAAGGGAAATTTTAATGCAAAACAACTATTTTATCTCAATTTCAAGTGGCTAGAACTGCTTTCGGTAATATTAAGGAGTAAAATGCTCTAAAACCTTTTCGAGAGGTTTCTTGGCAACGAGGTAATCAAGATTCAGTGATTCTTAATGTAGATAGAAGTGCACTGACGATTCTAGATTTTGCACGCATGCTTTGGTTATCTCGTCAGAAGGCAAGATGGAAGCTTCATATTTGGATTTCACGGGATTGTTCGTTGGTCTAATATCCTTCATGATGAGATTCAGGCGTTTGTGTTGGGAAGCGAGATCAAAGACTTTTGTATGTTACTCTTACTCTTTGCACGTGGTTTAGTTAATGAAAAGTGGGCCTCATCGTTTTCACCGTTATTCTAATTTGTTGGAGCTTATAAAGGTTTATCTATGTGCGGATTGGCGGATTTCTCTTCATGACATTCTTCGAGACTGTAATGCTTATGTGGATTTCTTTGCAAAGTTTGATGTCAATTGTATTGAGCCACTTGTTCAAGTTCCTGATCCTCCACCACCAAGACTTTCTCCAACTGCTGGCTGATGTTTTAGGTGTCTCTTTTATCAGGGAGTAGTAGTTTTTCATTTTTATTTTCCTTTTCTCATGTAATAAAAAAAAAAGTCATCTTCGGCAATAAACATTTTTTTTGCTTTCTGCGGTCGATCAAAAATCTTCCAAGAGGAATGTCCATTCAAATGCTTTTTGTACTTGGATTTTCAACCACATATATAGTCTTCTATTCTCCTTCTCCACAGTTAATGTCCGGTTGTCATATTTTCTCCATCCCACAATTGAAATGATGGAGTCTCATTTGTTGCACTTGTCAAATTCTTCTACTATTGAAAAAATCAAATTAAAGAGTTAAATCATAAGGAAAAGTATAATTTTTCTTTTATCACTAGATTCTTTAAAAATAAAAATCAAATAGTATTCTTGGATCATGGAATCTTAATCAAGCATGATCACTTAGATTTTTTGGGAGTTTAAAGGGGGAGAGGAAGAGAAAACTTTGAAGGGTTAGAAATATAAAGGAGAATAAAGAAATCTTTTCATATTTTTTAAAAGAATATTTTTTTATAGAATGATAAATTAATGATTACGATGAACATATTTTTAATTTTAAAAATATTATAACAAAGAAAATATGATAATGTGCGGTTTGATGTGGGGATAAATAAAATCTAATTAATATTTATTTTAATCATAAATCAAACTTGGTATTTCTAATTGATCCGGCATTAATCCAATGAACTGTAAGTCAAAAAATATCAATGACAGATAAGGTAAAAACCCGCACAACGGGTATGTACACGTGTAAAATTACCCACAAAATTAAGCAAGTATGAATGTTGTTAAATTACCCGCAAAATTACCCATAAAATAAATTTTTTTATTTTGTCAAATAGAATAGTGGCTAGAGCTCACAGATTTTAAATGTGGAGAAGTGGTTGTTCGAGGTTCGAACCTACCCCGATATATATTATGCATTGTCTTTACCAATTGAGCTAAGCACACAGAGACAATATTAAATTAATTTATTTTTAAATTTTTTGTTAAATGAACAATTTTTCAAACATATTGTAAACTAATATTTGTTAATTAAAGATTTAACATTAATTTTTTTTGGGAAAGAGCAATATTGTCCTTTTTTCCAAAAATATAATACAAACAAATATTGTTCATTTAAATAAGAACAATTTGTAAGTGAACAATATACTGCGAACAAAAATTACACATACATAAAATAGAGCGTTGTCTACTAATTATTTGAGTTAATGTAATATTTACTTTGATAAAAGACACATCAAGATCTTTTGAATGAAAACACTTAAGGAATTACAGATTTTGCAGCTGAAATTTGCATCAAGATCCTTCGCAAATGAGTAATGTTAAAAAAAAAAAAGATCTTTCTTCTCTCTATTATCATTCTCTCATTTCTCTCTATAAATTTTTCTATATTTTTTGTTAAGTTTTAACTCTATATTTAATTTTGAATTAGTATATTTTTTCTTTTACTATTTGTTTATTTTTAAATTGTTTTTTATTCATATATTTGCTACAAATATTTGTTTTACAATATACAATTTTTATTTATTGAAAAAAAAACTGTATACTTTTCTCACTATATTTATAAAAGAGGTGTGTTATTTAAACAACCATTTGATTGACAACTTATAGAACAATCATAAATTTACAAAGAGGAATGATATTTTGACATCCAATTTCTAACAACTTTTAGTGACAACCTTTTTTCCTCTCTTTTTATTAGACAATAACAATAGAGAAAAAAATAAGAGAGAGAAGAAAAGTATAATGAGAGTATGAGAGAGATGGTTGTCACAAAAGTTGTTGAAAAATGCAGATGTTCAAATATCATTTCTCATTTACAAAAAAGTAGGTATTGACCAGAAATCAAATCAACATAGAGATAAAGTAAAAACATAATGTGAATATGAAAGAAAAAATTGTTGCAAAAGTTAACATAAATTGGTTGTACAACTGTCATTTCTTTTTATAAAAACATATAATTATTAAAAAAAAACATATAAAAAAATCTGCAAGTGTTTTCGATGGTTAAAAATTGACGCAAAAATATTTTATAAAAAACGAGAACATTTTTGGAGGCTTTTGGCCCAAGCAATTTTTTAAAAGATAATGTATTCCGGAAAATTTGGCTCCAGCAAATGTCAGCAGTTTTTTTCCAAACTTTACATTTTGCAGTGATTTTTGCCAACGCAAATATGCTTTTGCTGCGGCCAAATTGCGTTGCAAACTTTTGCAACCATATTTTTTGAATTGGTAACTAGTTTGGCGCACATGTTTCTTTAATATTTGTTGTGTACTAAAGCAATCTATGTTTTTTTTATAAAAAAAAACATCTAATCTTTTTTTCAAGAAAGAAAACACTAGAATGTTGTTAGGGAGCTTCTACGGTACAATCAGAAAACTGACTTTTTTGAAAAAGTTAATTTTGATTTTAATGTTTAATTCATTTTTAAATTGTTAATTACTGATTAATGATCAATAGTAATTCATCTAGTAATGCTTGGAACATCTTGAACTTATAGGTGTTATTTTATCGTTGACATCTTTAACATGCAAACAAATTTGATCATATTATGTGATAGTCTTAAGTGTTACACTTTGTGGGGTGTTACACTTAAAACAAGGTAGGATAAAATTAGATTAAGTGTAGTCTTGTTAATCTGATGAATTGATGATACTATGGGGACTGAACTTTTGATGCCACTGTACAAACAGTGGGGTGTTACTCACTATAATTTTGATGTTATAGTGTTAACTTCATCAGAAAAGTCATTTTCACGACTTTACCATAAAATTTTCCATGTTGTTAACGTAATTAAGTCGTCACCCACAATAACCATATTATACTACACACACAAAAAAAAACGTAATAAAAGAACAATTCTAAGAAAAGCAAGCTATTAATATAATTTTGGGTTAATTATGTTTTTAATCCCTATAAATATTCACGGTTTTGTTTTTAGTCTTTACAAAATAAAATCACACTTTTTAAAATCACAGTTTTATTTTGTGTATAAGTAATTATCGTATATATAATCTTACTTATACCAGTTGAAATTTCTACATTCATCATTGTATTAAGTAACCGTTTTGGATCACGTTTGAAATGTAGATGTTTGGTTCTAAGTCAAGAGGTTGTTAAGAGTCCCATGAGAAATGATATCAAAAATTTTAGGTGAAGACAAATCTCATTTTATAAGTCGATTGTAAAATTATGTTATGCCTAACACAAAATTCTAAGAATTGCATAAATAACCATTCAATTAGTGACATATATGATATTTATTATAAAACACAAACATAATTTAATAAATAAATTTAAAATAAGGATTTTTACTTATAACAATAATCGAAAGATGATACATTTTAGCGTATGTGTAAAAGTTACCGGCAAAACTTCAAAGGTGGCAGAAGTGGTTGAAGAAATAAAGACCTATTTTGGAGTTGATTTTGGGTTGAAATTCAGATCCACCTCACCTTGATTATGAAATGACATGCATGTTGTTTGTACTATAACTATTTTTTTTATACAGAGAACGTGCCATAATTAATCAATTACAAAAAAAATATATTCGTGACTTTAGGATAAGTACGTAAGCTTGGACCAATAAAGAGAAAGCTTCTTGACGTGTTGAACAACGACAATTGATTGTTTTTGTTCACATTGCTGCCAAGATCACTGAATTGTTTATTCAATGCGTGGCTTGCATGGGAATTATAATATTATTTTCTCTTGTGGATCGAGAGTGAAGATCGATCGATAAATTAAATGGGAAAGTATAGTACAATAATGCAAAAGCCAAAAATTGTATTTAATCAAAAGAATAATAATAGTACGTGTCAAAAGCATAATTGCACAAGCAGATAAGAATGGATAATATAATCTAATAACTTATTTAATATGTTTGCTTCAAAAAAATAACTTATTTAATATGATTATTAGTTCATGCTTTCCTGTCAAAAAAATTCTTTGTTCATATTTAATCCGCGGCAACATTAATATCAAATCTCATATGATCTTAATATTTTATGTTAATAATACCTATACAAGCAACAAGTTAAGAGTAAAAAAAAATATAAATCTGAATACATGGAAAATATTCTTTCAATCACGAAGAGATTGCTTGACATTCTTTAATATTTTTTTTATTTTGAGGGAACATTCTTTAATATATAAAAAGTAGATTAAGAGAACCACGTCTTCACACATAAATAAATGAAAGGAACTGTCAGTCTCAACTACTTATTATAAAAAATCTACTAAAATAAAAATATATTTAAGTTTATGTAACAACTTTACTTAAAAAAAAAGAAAGCTTATATATGCTACAACAAAAATGTGTGACCATTGTAGCATACTAGCATGCAACAACTTTTGACTTTTTTACGCTTAAGACAGATTTTTCTTGGAATGAAATTTGATGCAATTACATCTGTTGTAATAGACTCGATCGTCTGATTTTTATTGATGGCTGAAATCAAACTGTGTGATAACTGACCAAACAAATCTAAATCATTAAATCATTTTTCTATAGTTGAGATTAACTACTGCGTGTAACTATGTAAAACAGTTACAGCAGAGGATATAAGTCCATTTTTCTTAAGATTATTTCTCATAAATATTTTTTGTTTGTTTTGCAACTTGTAAGACATATAAAATAAAGATTAAAGATCCAAAGTGAATTCATTTATTTATTATGTTTAACCATATAGATGGATATGAAAAGGAACTTGTATTTTTGTTTGATTCTTTCTTTTATAAGAAAGAATTGTTTTATTTTAGAGTAAATACTCAATTTGCTACCTCGTAATTTTTTTCAATCAATTCAGGCATT
>Ga0315914_1003854_pt1 | contig 22616 bp, 13 predicted proteins | sample MpolenodulesMG_FD_203920 | JGI IMG/M metagenome (GOLD analysis project Ga0315914, IMG submission 203920) | Medicago polymorpha root nodule microbial communities from Los Angeles, California, United States - elongated nodules | ecosystem: Host-associated > Plants > Roots > Nodule | place: USA...
CGAGGCTACTAATATTTTTTTTTCAATTATTATAGTACTAATTATTAAATACTCGATCACCAAAGAAACATATTTAAATACTCATATCTCATTTACCAACAACGAGTTGATTAAAGTGGTAAGAGAAACAATGAGTTGGTCGAAGTGGTAAGAGATTTAAATCTTTTAGTAGATAATTAAAAGTTCGATTTTTAGGTTATAGGAAAAAATTCGATTACTGAAGAGTTCATCTTAAGTATTTTATAAAGATTAATCATTATTAAACGACAATAAAAGCTTCGTATCAATACGTAACTCAACAAAATACTCAATCAATACTCAGGTCTCAATTGTTTTTAAGAAAAAAGTTCTGATTGCCTTTTTTTAATATTTTATTTTAGGTTGAGTTTAGTATGAAGAAAGTAATTTAAATGATTAAATAACATTTCTGTCGCAAGCTGTACAATGGAACACTCTAGTCTCTAGATCAATATTCAAAGTTCAAACACTGTTAGGTGTATGACTTTAAATTTATTAATAGTTTAAAGTACATTTAACAAGGTTTTCTTGTGGTAGAAGAATCTCATTTTTTCTCTCTCTCTCTCTCTCTATATATATATATATATTTTAATTTATTAAGTTCATTGCAGCAACAACTCAACCGGAATGGTCAGGATATGGGATTGAATATTGTCGCCATAATTTTTCTACAAAGCATATTATTTTAGGCATGCAAACGATACTTTATGATGTGCTTTTTTACTATAAAATGAAAACAACCAACTTCGAATTATAAAATGAAAACAATCAATACAAACGATACAAACATCCCTAACATAAAAAAGCAAAAATAAATCAAGCAAATGAAAAATAATATCAACATGAATTTCCTCATAAAGATCGAAGAAACCCTCATTAGTCATTAGCAAGTAAATTCAAACATTTGTTTGGAGATTATTGAAGAATCGCCTTTCCACAAAAAACAATTTGATAAGGCATGAGATTATTCAACCATATATGAATGTATGTGCAGGAGGATGTGGCTTGGGATTTAATCCGACATTAATCTAGTATTCATTTTGTTACTCCATCTCTTTAGACTGATCATTTGTTACAATTTACATCATTGGGTGGTTATTCTAGAAAAATAAGATCATGTATGTACATTATATGGCTTGCCTGTGTTTGTTAAAGAAAGGAATCATCGTTGCTTTAGACAAAAGGATGAAACGACGGCTAAATTGCTTGATAAGGTTAAAATAAATCTGTCATTTTGTTTGATGAAAGCTCATAGTCCTTGATTAATGTTCGATATTAATCATTGGTGGACTAATCCTTTAATGTTTATGGGATTAACCACATAGCGGTTTTTTTCCTTCCTGTTTTTATCATGGATGGCTTGGGGTAAATAACTTTTGTTGGGGTTGTCTTATTGTGCTAGAGAGAGATGATTTAGTTACAATATCTCATTTTACCTTAAAGATCAATGATACTCAAAAATAATATTTTTCTTAAAACTCTTAACAAATATATGTAAAAAATAAATTAAATTTATACTGTAAAAAAACACAAAGTAGTTTGACAAGAAATAGTCATGTCATGATTGGTATTGGTATATACAATAGTAGGTAGAAAATTATCAAAATTTTAGGGAGGGAATGACTTCAGGAGATGAGGAGGGAAAGTAATCTCCACACTTTATTATCAAAACAGAAAGCTTATTATAAACATGTTCTTGATTTCAGAACTTATAACTATTCTCAAAAGATAAAGATTTAGAGAAATTTTCAATTCCCTCCAAAACTCCTTGAAGTCTTCTTCTCCCAATTTATTTTTCAAAGTTTTCTCAAATTTGGAGTGTTTAGTCTCTTAAAGAGAAATGAACCCATACAAGGTGAATGTCTATTCTATGTCGTTATTCCCTTTTCTACTACTCCCATTCTCCTCAAAGTTTTTTCATCTCTTTCACTTCTAGAAGATTGCTTTAGTGCCCCCTAATTGCTCAACCTATTGAAACGTATCTTCCGACGGAAATCTTTTTGCTTACAGAACTGATCAGAAGCTAGCCTATGATTGGGGTTTTCCCTAAATTTTGAGCAATGCAGAAGGCCTATGAAGCAACTATGTCACTTCTACCACCAAAATAAAGTCTTATTGACCAGCAGCAAGATTTTTCAGCACAATTAAATTCTCGTACCCCTACTTGGGAGCTGACCATCAACATTAGTCGTTCTAGTGGAATAATACACGCAAAATTGAGTTCACTAGAACGGCTATAGTTGATGGTCAATAATAAACATTCCCTTTTGACATAAAAAAAACAGAGTAATTCCTCTTTGTTTAGTCTTTTATGTATGATTTACACTCTTTTAACTCCATTCATCATAACCTTTTTGTGTACCCAATAAAGGAGGAATGAAAACAGAGCAATTTTTCCAACGGTAGGTCATTCTTGACATCTCACTCTTTTAATTTTTTTGAAGCATTTTGTTCAATACTTCACTTCAACACCCATATTTGCTCAAAACACAGAAGTCCTGAACTAAATAAACTTGTTAAACAAAACAAAAATATGGCATATACAGATCGCTTCCGCACACCCAAAAGAAATCATAAGGATCTCAATATCTCAAAATTTCACAAAATTAACATTTCTACGCTATAGGAATAGGAGTCTAATTCCAATGATGCAATTGTGAAGAAATCCCAAATTGCACACATGAACTCACCTTTTCAATTTGAAAAAGCATATATTTAACAGAAAAAGTTGTCTTCCGTATAACAAATAAACAAATGCATCAATAAACAAACTTAGCTTATATCAACAACAACTAAAAAAAACTTGGCAAAGTAAATACAATTTGACCTTCTCTAGATAGAACTCAAGTAAGATTACTTTTTTTGTATCAAAGGATCAAACTGTCAGCAGCTCCTGAAAGAAAGGGAGAAGTTACTTGTCAAACCCTAAATAGTATGTACTAAAAATCACTAGAAAATTAATTTAGGAAAAACTAGAAGTGATGAGGACAATAATACAAATATGCATAATTCAATTTTGCAAGATGTAAGTATAAATATATAATCAACCATAACTTCTTGTTTGTTGATATCCTTCTTTCCCGGCCACAAAAGGATATAAATCTTGGCGAGTGAATAGACAAATTGTTGATAAAAATAGCTTCTAAATTTTACAATTAACAAATGCTTTCTTGAAATTGTTACACGTTAGTAGAAAAAGTCGCTCCATTAGATTTTGCAACGTGGCACATTGAATAAACATAAAATATTTCACGTGGATTCCACATCAATGTCACATCACTAGACTAAATTGTATATGAAATTTATGATGTAAAAATTATATAATGTGTTTTGATCCTAAGGTGGAAGCCTTGGAGTTGACATTAAATGCATGAATTTGAAATGCCACATAAAATTGTGATGTGGAATTGATTTGGGATCCATGTGGAAGACCACATAATGCTCATTTAACGTGTGACGTCATAACCCCTAACCGCAACAGGTAAGGAAGGACCTTTTTGACTGATGCATTACAATTTCATGAATGTATCAGCTAATTCTTAAAATTCAAAGACTGGTTTTACCGATGCTCACAATTTCGAGGACAAATCTGCCTATTCACTCAAATCTCCATCAAGTCAAAGGCACCAAGTTAATCTAAATGTGTAAATTAATTGAGAGGCAATCCTTTTAACCACTATACCATGTTCAAATGAAACATCATTTGTTGAGTTTTACATAGCTAATTTGCAGAACATAATGCCGTGAAAGTGACAAATGTAGAACATCAAACAAATCATAGAAATACTTATTAGAACTGTATTGGACCCAATTTCAGTGAACTTCTCCCCCCAAAAAATTAAAAGAATCTTGTAACAACGACATTTTTAAATAATAGCTTTTTGTATTAGTTGAAATTAGTTTCTGTTTCTCAATTTATTTGAGAGGTTCTCTCATTTAACTTCTGTATGAACACATGAGCTTAATGAAACATTATTTTTGAAAGTGACAAGCTATTAACTCATTTTAACTGAGAAACTCCTATAAGTAAATAGTTAATTCAACCTAGGTCTTAGAAAAATAGTTTTGTGAATAGAATCCATGTTTAGGCATCTAATTAATCTACAATCTGTCATAAGCTAATAGATAAACATATAAAGAAAGTGGAAATATATAATACCTTTTCTTTCTGTTTGTAGAGGGCATCAACCTTCTTTATATAATCATCAGTCAGCTTCTACAAAACAACAAAATAGAAAAAAATTATGTTATTATTAATTTTAAATAATAACCATTAACCAATAATGAAATACAACAACAAATTATCCTCACGGAAAATTAACACTGATAGTGACTAGGTAGCAAAAAAAAATGAGCTGATCACTGCAGTACAGTATAAACAACAAATTGTATAGCGTTGTTTATTGCAACTTGAGGTTGGATTTGTGCTTGTCCCATTTTACAGTATATTGTCCCATTCACCAATAAAAACAAAAGAGAGATGGCAGTTGAAGTTTAAACACAGTAATACATTGCAACCTATATGAGTGTATCAAGTTACCTGCAAATCGCTAGACAAATCTTTTACATTATCTTCTGAGAGCTTCTTATCCTATGAGAAAATTCCAATCGTGATTAATGAAAGGTATTATGGAAGACAAGGAATAAATTACTGAAGGGAGTTAAGAAAGAAAGGTAAACAATTGAAGGATTTAAACCTTTTCAAGTTTTTCATAAGCTTTCAAAGCATCTCTTCTTATGTTCCTCAAAGCCACCTATAAAAGAAGTGAGGATGCCAAAGCATTCCAAAGAAAGTTACAAACAACTTTAATTTGGCCAAAACATTTATTCTAGAAGCATATTTATGGCATGTAAAGCTATATGATTTACATTGAGAAAGAAAGAAAGAAGAAAAAAAAACTTGTTACATCAATTAGACCCTTCAATTATTACAATGATTAAAATTTAGTCTTCATTTACAATTCTCTTCAATTATTACAATGATTTAAATTTTAGTCTTCATTTACAATTCAAGATTCAACGAAGTTTCTAACTGTTAAAGTTCTAGCAATGAAATAAGTTCCCAGGAGAGCAAAATCCTCAAATTAGCAATAAACAAGAGCCAGTTCATTATCACAAAACATAACTGTAATCTATTTTGTATACGCACCTTCCCGTCTTCAACTTGTTTAGACACTATCTTAGTTAGTTCCTGGAAAGGGGTAACAGAAAAAAGTTATAGCTGACTGCTGAAGTTATTCAAATGATATCACAAAATCCACATATGCGTTTAGACATTCAATAGATTCCACATAATTCATGTATAAATAACTATTATAATTGAAATGGTTTCATAAAAAGGTAAATTGATAACCAAAACAATTTTGTTGGAATTTGACCTGGAATACCTTGAAACTTTTCCCCCTTTCTCATTGATTGTTTTTGTTGATTATGATTATAGCCATAATTTATTTCTATTGTATATTCTTTGATATAGTTTCCATAGAAAGTTTAGCTGATACTGATTTTGCTCCGAATCTTGAGGCGGTTGTTCCTATTGTCTTTCTTGTATAAATAGTTGTATAGATTTATTTGTAAAGAGTAATATAATCATTTAGATTATTAAGCTCATACCTACCTTGCTTTTTTCCATCCAACACTGTTCCAGTCTAAGGTTTCAGCAGCTACAAGCACTTGTCCATTGCCAGTACTTGTCTTCTCACTGCTATCCAAATTGTCTCTCCCCACCCATCTTAAAAACTGGAAACATGTCTCACCTCTGAGCCATTTCCAAAGCTTGGTTAATGCACTCACATGCACAAGTTTTCAGTCGATTGTTAGGCACATGAGGTGCACAGACCACTTCACCGTCATTACCAAATCTCATTGATACAAGGGTGGCAGAGAAAGCCTTCATTGTTCTTATTGTAAGCTAGATCGGCACACTTAAAACAATGTCATTCCATGCATAGGTTTCTGAATAGAACTGCCAATGCAGTATGGTCTTTGGGACTAGATGTTGAACAAAAGACCAAGTCTAAGGCGATATCATCTATTTTCTACCAGTGAATATAGGGAATACCTTTAGCTTAAGGTACCCCAATAAGGTTTTTCTTTGGTAACTATAGCTCATACTGAAACTTCTATTTGTCTCTCACTTTTAGATCCTAGTTGACAGAGTTGGTTCCTCACCTTTCACACCTATAGAGCTCTCTTGTGATAATCAATTAGTTGACAGAGTCGGTTCCTCACCTTTCACACCTATAGAGCTCGCTTGTGATGACAGAGTTGGTTCGCTCGCTTTTAGGAGATTCTCTACTAGTTAACAGAGTTGGTTCCTCACTTTTCTCACCTAGCTTAAGGTTTTTATTTTGCTACTAATGTTGAGGGATTTCAATTATATCTCCCTTGCACATATAGTTGTTAAGATTCAATTGTAAAGAATATTAGAACCATTTAAATTATTCAAGTGTGTCATAGAAGAGAAGAGATGATGCTATGTCATTTCGATAATAATTAAATACAAAATTAGAACCAAACAACAATATTACTTTGAATCAGTGAAAGTATGAATGTAATTCACAAAAAAGAAAAAAAGTCAAAAGAAATCTGCTAAGATAATTTAGACACTACAGCATCAACGGACGAGGAAGATACCTTCCGTCTATCAGATGTCAACTGAGGGATACTCAACCGTATCACATCTCCATCGTTATTTGGAGTCATACCAACATCAGAGTTAACTATAGCTTTCTCTATTGCCTTCAAGCTGAAAATCAATATAGTAACCAAGAGCTCACTTAGAATTATTCTTCACATATGATACCATATGTACACATTTAATCACAATCAAAATTATTTGTGCCTCGCATTATTGAAGAATGTCTCAAATGGGACCGTATGGAATAATACAAATACTCTCAATCAAAGAGTAATAAACACAATTCAACGGAGAAAAAGGGCAACCCGGTGCACTGAAGCTCCCGCATACACAGGGTCCGGGAAGGGGTCCCACCATTTGGTGTATTGTACGCAGCCTTACCCTGTTTTTACACAAGAGGCTGTTTCCAGGACTTGAACCCGTGACCTTATAGTCACATGACAACAACTTTACCAGTTGCGCCAAGGTTACCCCTCCCGGACAATTCAACGGAGAGAGAGAGAAAAAAATGTAAACCGTACAAATCATAACGAGGGTGCCATACATGAAAAAGAATAGAAGTATACAATAAGTAAATGAAAACATTTTGATTTTGCTGATCAATTTTATTCCTTCTGGTTTATTATGCATAAGTGCAAAACATACCTTGATTTGTCATATGGCGATACCAAAAGAGAACTGGCATCAGGAGTGCTTATTTGAGCAATGCTCTTCAAGCTAACTGGAGATCCATAGTATTCCACCTATAACATGTTATGAAACAGCTCATTCTACTAGACAAAACTCTTTGAAAAGATAAAACTAAATACATGCGGTCTCTTCAGTTTATACTCTTATTTAAAATCTGATGATTACATCAATATCTCAGTTTTTACCACTGTGTAAGTATATGTCAATTACACAAGTTGCCAAAACAAAAGCAAAAGTTATCAATTTGATGGAGCAGTTTGTAATGACAATTGGATGTCCCATAGTATTATTATGGACAAAACTTAGGTGCATTTCTTTAGGTGTTTTTGGGTTGTTCTTCATTTAAACTATTCATAACTAACCATGATTTCCTCAAACCCGTAATTTTCTCAGAATTTGTTATAACAGAAAGAAAAAAAAATTAAGTGAATAACAACACGAAAAAACACCTAAGGAAATGCCCCTAAGTTTTGTCCTACTACTGTTTAATAGTAACAGTAAAGAGCAATGGTATGATCAGACATAGCAATAGTGAAAAATACTAAACCAATCAACATTGTCAATTGTAGATCGCGGAAAATTGTGGTTTTTTCAAATTCCGCTTCGATACAGCCGCTAATTGACAACACTTTGTACTAAGTAGTATATCACGGAACAATTGCAATATAGCGTTACTATAGCTGCGGTTTAACAACACTTTATACTAAGTAGTATATCAAGGAACAATAGCGATTTGTTTGAATTCTGCTACGCTATAGTGCTACTATACAACCATTATTTAACAAACACTGAAACCAATCCAAATAAAGTGAAAGAAAGTAAATAACAGAAGCAAAAGCTGATAATAAGATACAGAAGCCATGCAATGAAAAGTGATCATGACAGACAAGTAGCAATCAAAACACATAATTCCAATTGATCTAACTTTAGAACAACAAATTAAAACCATTACAATGCAACACCCATTTTCTAGCAGAAGCAGAATAAATAAAAGAGTAACAATGCAATTACAAGTATACCTCAATTTTGTCAAGCATGGATGGGGTTGCTCTCCCAGTTCTTATGGAGCTGAAATTAGTCCTAACATTGTCAAGAGTCCTTTCCATCCTACTTTTCTGAAGACATAGATTAAAAAAACTCAGAACCCCACATTCATATATACATAAAAATGAAAACTTTATTGAAAGAGATACTTACAACATCATTCTCAATAGATGCCTTTTCAGCTTCAATTTCTTCAATAGTAGCAGCTCTCACAAATCCCTTTCTGGGTATTTTTCAAAAAACCAAATTACAATAAAAAGCAATGAAGTAATTCAAAAAACATGACCTAGTAGAGTGATGATTTTGGTACCTTGTATGCAATGTCAACAACCCTTTAGAAAGGGAGTGTCTGTTACTGCCAGAGAGCTTTAGAGTGACATGGGTTGAAGAGCGTTTGATGGTGAAAGAGGAGTGTGCAGAAAGAAGGGCTTTGGGAACAATTGGAAGGTTTTGAAAGATGGAACGGAGTGGTGTTGTTGGAGAGAAAGAGGTTGCCATGAGATGCTCTACGCCTTGTGTTCTTGTCTTTGTTGTGGATAACAATAACACTGTTTATGTGCAAGTTCATAAATTTCAATATTTTAGTAAGGTCAATTTTTATTCTTAAACCATTTTTGTTATTTTTTGTTTTGTTTTTTTTTTTTTTACAGAATTTTGTTGTCAAGGAGCATGGTGATTAGAGAAATTCACCTTAAATGTGAATAAGTGGGGTATCCAGGGTTCGAACTCAACCCCTGCATAAATTATGTTTTATCCCTTATCAAGTGAGCTAAGCTCATGTGGACGAAAAGATTTAATTGTTAGTCTATAAATATTAGGACTTGACAAAATGATTTTTTTATATATATTCTTTTTATTTTTTTATCATCATTAAGTATTAATATTTTTTTTATTATAAATGTTGTTTTTTCTATTATGACTCTTATTATTTATACTTGTAAAAAAAAAACTCTTATTATTTATTATTGATTTTTTAGTCGGTTCTACTATGATTGTTGTGTGTTTCTGCCTTTAATTCTCTGATTGTTACCGGATTTGTTGAGATCTAAAAGTTTCAAGGCAATAGGTTCATCATCTTAACACTTGTGTTTGAATTCAGATTGTTGTGATATCTTACTACGAGATTGTTTGACTCGAATGAACTGATATTGCTTGTTGTAGTCACTCAGGAAGTTGTCGGTAAGTAAATCACTTCATTTGGTGGTCGGTTCATTCGCCACATTGTAGACCTCTGATTAGGATTAACTAAACGATGGATTCACTTGTGTTGTTTTAAATTTTTGTATCACTCGTTTGGATTGACTTGCACTTTTGTGTGGATTTACTACGTTAGATTTTATGTCCCCCGATGTTTGTGCATTTTCCCATTTTTATAATAAATATATATGAGTACTAGACAAATGTTTAAAGTGTACAAGGGATGTCAACCTAATTCAAATGTCTTCTATTATTTTTAATGTCTGTCAACCTAATTCAAATGTCTTCTATTATTTTTAATGTCTTGATGATCTTAATTTTCAAAAAACATAAAACCTTAATTTGCGTCACCATTCTAAAGTGACATAAATTTTGGGACTAAATAGTCCAAATTTGTTATTTTCTCTTCCAAACTATGCAAACAAGTTTAGACTAAATAGATGATGATTAAACCTTACACTACTTCAAAGAACACTACCTGGCCCGAATTCCTCATGGTTGTGACTTTAGGGACGTCTTTTGTTAAAGAGTCTTACATCGGATAAGAGATGGTTTCACAGTGTGTTTATAACTAAGGCAATCCTAACCTCACAAGCAAGTTTGTGGGGGTGTGTTAGGCTCAACCATGATTTCTAAGAGACTATTACTTTTCTCACTCTATGGCAGTCTCACGGACCCTGTAAAATTTCCAAAAATGCCCCTTTGCAGTTCGGATTTCATAATCCGGACGAGTTCAGATTTCATAACCTAGACTATGCTTATGTATAATCACCAATCATAATCTCTCCTATTTCAGCAATTTTGAATTTTGCTTTTATAAACAACCAAAAAAAGGGTCTATTCATGTAAAATATAATCATAAAAACACAAGGATGAGAGTTAGTAAGATTAATATTGTCCTTAAAATGACTATCCATGTTACAAACATGTTCAAAATTGGTGCTGGTGATGTCCGGATTACGTAATCCGAACTGCATTAGCACCATGAAAAAAGGGTCTAAACGATGGAATTTTGGATTTTGAGGGCGGAGTCCCGTAAGAATTCCCTTTTAAGGGAGTCTTGATCATAATAACACAAGGATGAAAGCTGGGAAGATTAATATTGTCCTTAAAATGACTATCCATGTTACAAACATGTTCAGAATTGGTGCTAGTGCTGTCCAGATTACATAATTCAAACTGCATCAGCACCATGTTAGGATTCTATAATCCGAAAAAATCAAATAGTGCACCCTATTTTTTGAGATTTTCGGATTACAAAATCCGAATTGGTGAAAAACTCATTTTTTTTTCACCCTATAACAAAGGAAAACACCAGTTCAGATTTTAAAATCCGAAAATCTCAAGGACATTTTTGGAAAAAAATAGGGCGCGCGAAAAATGGATAGGGTGGAAAAAGTAATAGTCTTTCTAAGATGGTATTAGAGTCTCTTCAAGATCCATTGAGTCATCTGCTATCAGATTTCTGCTATCGGGCCACCCACCATTCATGTCCACGAACCAAGCTCAATAGTGTTGGTCATGAGGAGGTGTGTTAAGAGTCCCACATCGGATAGGAGATGACCTGACGATGTATTTATAAGTTGGGACAATCCTCACCTCACAAGCCAGTTTTGCGAGGTTGTGTCAAACCCAACCATGATTTTTAAGATGGTATCAGAGCCTCCACCAAGATCTGTCGAGCCACCTACTATTAGGTTTCCGTTATCAGGCCATCCACCATTTATGTCCACCTTTCAGATGTCCAGTCTTGAATGTGAGGGAGTGTGTTAAAGAGTCCACATCGGATAAGAGATGGGTTGACAATGTGTTTATAAGTGGGAGCAATCCTCACCTCACAGGTCAGTTTTATGGGGTTGTGTTAGGTCGAACCACGATTTTTAATGTGTGCTAGTATTTTTTGGTAGAACTCAATGTATGCTAGTATATTTTTAAGAAGGAAAATGCTGTTTTTTTACATGAAAATATTGTTTTTAACAATACTATTTTCATCCAGTCAAAAGGGTATGTATTATTTTATATATACAATTCATAAATATATTTGGTAAGTATCATGATGTTATTTAACTTGATTATTTCAATAACAAGAAAAGAAAAAAATAGAGGTAAAATGCTGAAAAAATTCAGAACTTGTAATTGATACGTTTTTAAATGATTTCTTTACCAATTTCAATAATTTGTTATGGCCAGTGGTAAGAAAGGCATATCTTAAAAGTCACATGTTGGATGAGACATGACATATACATACATCATTTTATAAAGTAGAGGCGGCCGTCACCTTAAAAGTTTGTTTTGTTAGATTGAGTTAATCCCAACTCAAATTTTAATATGGTATCGAAGATTCGTAGGATCGTCTTCTATTAAATCGCTGCTATCGAAGTACTCAAGTCACGCTTCAGATGTCTAATCTTAAACACGAGAATGTGTGTTAAGAGTCTTACGTCGGATGAAATAAGACCTAAATATGAGTTTATAATTAAAGACAATTTTCATCTTACAAACTCATTCCAATGCAAAATCTAATATCTACCCAACAATTTGATGGTTGTTATTTGTGCACATGATATCCAAAGAAAAAACCAATTTCATTTCCACTTAATTACCTTGGACATCCCACATAGTGTACATGAGTTTTTTTGTTTTGTTTTGAGGAGCATAGTGTACATGAGTTGGCAGTATATAAAAGGACAAGATATACTTCACACAATTTTACTGACCAAACTGCTCAATTTTCCATTTCCTTCTGCATGTATCCTCTACCTTTATAATTTGGCTATATCTTTATTTTCATCCCAATTTCATATTTGTTTAATGAGCTCACTACTACACTTATTGCCTCGATCAGGAATCAAATGGCTTTGATTCTGGTGTTGATTATAGCAATTTTGATTAATCTCTCAGGGGATTCTACAAGTGCTGTTTACAGGGTGGGAGATACTGCTGGGTGGACTATCATAGATCACCCTGACTATAAAAATTGGACTTCTAATAAAACGTTCCATGTTGGTGATACTCTCAGTATGTGCTTCACTTATTAATACCTCCTTCACCATATTTAATTTTTTTCCCCTTCCCATATTCCTTCAAATCTTTGTTCATTAATTATTTATGTGACTTGATGAATATCTTACAAAATTTATGTATATACGTGTACAGGTTGTCAAGCACGTATTATATACGATTTGGGTGCATCATTGATAACCCTCATATCATATTTATCAACATAAATAATTATGCAAGCAGCATTGATTGTAATATTTACAAAATTATGTCTTAGAATTTGATTTAGGTTTTCTTAGGTGACGACTACCTGCCACTATCTTAAGCGGGATTCAAGTGAGCCCAATAGCAATTGGTTCAAATGATCTTTGACAGACTCTAATATTATAAAATATGGGTTATATCTAACTCAATTCTTAAAATATTATGTTTTAAAAATGCAAAATGAACCATAGATCGATAAAATTAAAATTTTTATGTTGTTGCGATCGCTATGCGACTATGATTCACCCAACAAAGCAGTTGCATTTGACTGACAACAACATATTGTGTGTGACATGCAGTTTTCTCGTACCACAAGCAATATCATGATGTTATGGAGGTGAGTCACCAAGACTACATTCACTGCAACATAAATTCTGCAAAGGCCTTATACCACTTTGGCTCTGACTCCATCAACCTCACCAACCCAGGGGACTTCTACTTCATTTGTAGCAAAAATGGCCACTGTCAAGCTGGCCAGAAGCTTCACATTAAAGTTCATTATACCTGAATTCCATCAAGCTAATTGCCACTATTGCACAATATTTGTACTTGTTCAGTTGTTCTTTAGCATTATGCACTTCATAATTTGTTGACACATCTTTGCCCCAACTTTGTTAATTTTGTTGTTCAATTGCTTGAACACAATTGTTTTCAAGTTTGTTATTTATGCCATATTAAAAGGTGTATAGACAATATTTTAATTTAAAAACTTCTTTCTTTGGAATTAATCATCCAAAGTTGAGAATTTTATCTCCGTTCGCTTTCTTTCTGTTTTAATCAAAGATCTTGAGCTCAAATATTGAAATAAAAAGTTAAAACTCTTGAGAGTGAACATTGTTGTCCAAATGGTTCGATTCTACTCGGCTCAAGAATTGTGATACTTAATTTACAAAAAACGTACCAATTTATTATCTAGTGTCTCCAAAATAATTGTACGAATGTTGACAAAATAGCGAAATGTATAGATCTCTTCCATATTTGTCCTGCGATACAATTTTTTTTTTAAATGTTTTAAATAATTTTTTATTTGTACAGATCTTTTCAACCATATTATACTTAACTTCTTTGTTAATGATCGATTCAATCTTTTTCACTAATAACAAAGAACTAGTGTACACAACATAAGTAAGATTCGAATAGTTTGTCACGAGATCTGCTATTAATTAATAAATGTACTCAAATATGTATTATTAAGGAAAATATTTTCTTAATATCTGTTCAAGAGATCTCACGGTGTTGTGAATTGTAAAACACTGATACTAGATCTCAGGCCTTGTTATCATCACTAAAAAATGTTTCTTCTAAAACTAAGTATTATGGAGCATAAATGTAGAGTTATAATTGATTTAAAGATAACAGCTCACTTTTTCTTAACAACTGGTAAAAGACCCGGCGCGAGTCATGTAACATTGTGTTAATTTATATAAAAAACAACTCTATTATTAATATTGTAGAATATTTAAATAAAAATTATCAGTATTAATGCAATATTTTTATTAAATATTCACGTCAGTTGTGAATTTTATTTACTTATATATGTGGAAGAAAAAAATTATGTACATATTTGAAAAAATCAAGATGATAAAATTTTGAAAATTCGTGACTATTTCAAAATATCAAAATTAATGTAGTGCTTCTATTAAATAACTTTTCATTTTATATACAAAACATCGTTCAATGTTGTACACATATTGTTAGTAGATATATTTAAATAAATTGGATAATAAGGTGAAGAAAGAGGGAACAACTTGGAGGTATATTTTGCAAAATGATCATTAAACACATAAAATTAAGAAGATCATAGGTTTTAAAAAAGGACAATTATGAAATTTTGCTGGAGTACGATTTTTATATATTGTTAATAGAAATGATAATTATTGGGCACATAAAAAATTAAAAAGATCATGAGTTTTAAAATGAACAATTATGAAATTTTGCTGAAATATGATTTTGATATATTGTTAGTAGACATGTGGCAGCAAGGGTAAATTATTCTAAAAAACAATAATAACTTGTATAATTGTAGCTCAATTAGTAGTTCTCAGAGACATTATATGTAGGGGTTAGAGTTTGAACTCCGAATCCCCCACTTCTCCCCATATAATGTGTATGAATCTAACCATCAAACTAACTGACAAAAAAAAAAGTTCATTTGCTTGTTACCCCGAATCCTCACTTCTCCCATGGACTCTTTTTCTTGGTGTGAAAAAGAATCTAAAACTCTATTCATATAAAAAATTGTTTTGGACAACTCCTCATAAAAAAACATTTTTAATAACTATTTTAATTTTTTCATAAAAAAATTCATTGGGGGTTAACAAACGAAAAAAAGTGTTTTTATTAATATATCTAGAAATTCATCTCTAAATTATGAAATCTTGCTAGAAAACTCTCTATTTTTTTATTTTAAAGACTGCATATTTTTCTTTAATTCATATCAAAGTGCCCTATAAATTGTCTCCCACAATTGAACAACTCTACGTAACACCTATTTTTTATTTTTGAAGCATAAGCAAATAAAATTCACTTATATTGTCTCGGTGTATCTCAATCTCTCATGATGCCTCTACAAGCAGCATCTATCTGACCATTATGAAGAACAACTTCCTAAGAGAAAAATCTTCCAAATGACGCCATTTTGTTTTAGCCAACTTAAATCTTTATGATTTAGATAAGCAATGGGGTCATAACTCATAGTCACTATGTGAAAACCAAGTAAAGAAATAAAACACAATGAAATAAACGAGGGGAATGAAGAATAGCATGCTAGTGTGCTACTCCTCTATATTATTGACTTACTGAGCAAGCATAACATAAGGCCGGTCAAAAAGTCCATGTTCGCGCTACCCGCAACCCAATAACAGCACGCGCGGCTGCACGTGCATGGACACCCCTAATACGTACGTAATAAGACTCTCACGGGACCAAACAAAGGTGAAATAAAAGAAAAAAAAATACAATGTGACTCTTTCTATTAGAATCCAACCAGAAATTGCAATCTTTGTGACATACAATGTGAGAGCATCAATTATTTGCACTATACTCCAACAATCAAAATATAATGTGACTTTTATTAATAATCAATAATTCAAAAAACATTTTAATGAAAATGACACAATTTTCTTCTAATTTAACCATTGTCCTGGTTCGAATCTAGTTTCGTTCTAACTAATGCCAGTTTTAGCATAAGACTGATGTTTTTTTTTAATTCGATGTCTTGTCCAATGATCTATTAATCTTGTATGAGTCAGTTAATAAATATTGAAATAGGAGAATTTAAATATGTGACATTTAAAGGAGTACAATTCAATATCTAGCATGCACCATACAAGACCAACCCAGGAGAGTTATTATAAGAATAAGGGTTAACAACACACCATGTTAAATGAGTTTGAATCTTATCCAATGGTGTTGTTAGGACTTAGGACGCTAGTTTAGGGGTGCAATACACTCGAAAACTTGAGTGAAGTAAGACTCGAAACAACTTTAATACTCCCTCCGTCCCGCAATAGATGACCTATTTGAAAATGTGTAATTTTGACCTAACTTACTTTGACCATATTTTTCTACTAATATACAAAGATAAATAATATCATATAAGATGTCATTAGATTTGTCTCGATGAATATTTTCAAAATATCAAATTTTCATAATTTTTTCTAATATATTATTCAAGATATTTAAGCTCAAAATTATGCATTGACATGCATAATAAGATCAACTGTGTCAAGTATTAATGGACGGAGGGAGTAACTCTTAATAAGTTTTTGAATGTTAAAATTCATGTAAACTACACCAATTTATAAAAGAAAAGAAAATGAATCGATAAAAATATGTGATGCATAACATGTATTGATACTCTTATAATTATATTATAAAATGAAGGAAGTAGTAATTACATTGTAATTACAAGTACTTATTCCTCTATATAACTACACCCATTCCCAAACGCACCTTTCAGTCTGATAGTCTTAACTCTCACCAACTCAGTTCAGAAATAACAGAGAATCAAAGAGATACCGTACAAAACAAAACTCAATTCATTTCCACCATTTATTCCTCTCACCACCAAACCGTGACACACTCTTTCCTTTCTCACCTTCCACTCCTTTTTTCACACTCTTCACCATTACTACAACTACTGAATCATTCATAATATCATATTGAGAAAGTGACTATAGTTTCTCAACAAAAAAATGGATCTCACTAAAGTCACACTAGAAATCTTTTCCAAACTCGAACACAAATGGCTTTCTCATTGCAAAGAAGAAACAACCACCAAAACTCGCATTCTCAGCATTGACGGCGGAGGAACAACCGCCATTGTAGCCGGCGCTGCGTTAATCCATCTCGAAGATCAGATCCGTCTCCAAACCTCCGATCCTCACGCTCACGTCGTTGATTTCTTCGACATTGTCGCTGGTACCGGCATTGGCGCTATTCTTGCTGCAATGATCACCGCAGCCGATGCATTCGGAAGGCCAATGTACACAGCCAGAGAATCCGTTCGTATTATCACAGAAAAAAACTCTGAACTCTACAAACGCAAATCAACCGGAGTATTTCGTCGCCGGTGCCGGAGATTCTCTTCAAAGAACATGGATAACGTGTTGAAAGAAGTTTTCGTTACAAAAGAAGATTCACGGTTGTTGACTTTAAAGGACACGTGTAAACCATTGCTTATACCTTGCTTTGACCTCAAGAGTTCAGCTCCATTCGTTTTTTCACGAGCCGACGCAACGGAATCTCCTAGCTTCAACTTCGAACTCTGGAAAGTATGCCGCGCCACGTCAGCAACACCTAACCATTTCAAACCTTTTGAATTCACTTCCGTCGATGGAAAAACCTCTTGCTCCGCTGTAGACGGTGGTTTAGTCATGAACAATCCTACTGCCGCCGCAGTCACGCATGTTCTTCATAATAAACGTGACTTTCCAACGGTGAACGGCGTGGAGGATCTTTTGGTTCTTTCATTGGGAAACGGATCGTCGAATTCGAAGACACGTGAGAACGAAAACCGCACGTGCTCAACGCCGTTAATGGTTGACATTGTTCTTGACGGCGTTTCCGAGACGATTGACCAAATGCTTGGAAACGCATTCTGTTGGAATCGTACGGATTACGTCAGAATTCAGGTACGTTAATTTTTATTTTTACTTTTTTCTTCTCTCTGTTTCTCTGATCTCTGCATTTCGTTCAGAACTCAGAAAATAGAAATCAATCAAATCACATCATTATCCAGTTATCGTTAATTAACGGCGTTTGTTTTGTAACAGGCGTTTGGTTTGGGAAGCGAAGAGGAAGTGTTGAAGGAAAGAGGATTGGAGTCGTTACCGTTTGGAGGGAAACGGTTATTGACGGAGACTAACGGAAACAGAATCGGAAGCTTCGTGCAACGTCTTGTTGCTAATGGCAAGCCAAGTCCACCGTTCAGTCCTTGCAAGGATTCAGCTGTTACATCTCTCGCTAACGGACGCTAGTTTTTGTCTTAGTTAAATTTCTTTGTTTTTTTAGTAGTTTTGTTTTAACGCTGTAGAACTGTAATCAGTGTTTTTACCTAGCAATGCCAGTTGTCCAGAGTTAATGATTTAGCTTCTAGTCTATTGTTTTCGTTTCTTAGGGGGCATCCAAATCAGATTTTCTCCCATGAAAAAATTGAGATTCGGTTTTTATGAAGTCACACAATCGATGATTTTGGGCGTGTTTGATTAAGATTGAAATGTTCATATTTCAACCTCATAACTTAAAATTGTTTGACTTAGATGACATGATCCGACTATTTTTAGGTGTTAGACGGCACCCACCTTCAATTGCATTTTATCGAAATTTGAAAGATCGAGATCAAATTGTTTGTATTTTATCCAAAAAATATCAAAGTTAAAATTTTGATCATCCAATCCAACAACCATGGATGTGCAAATTGTGTGAATGAGTCAAAATTTGATTGCATGCAATACAGGTGCGCGTTAAGACAATTTCTAAACATATGTTTTGTTTAGTGGTGTCTTATACCATTTTTGTGGTGAATTTTTACGTTTTGATGCAAGTTAGATATTGAAGCTTCTCATTTCACGGTAAAAGAAAACAGCTTTTTGTAGAAATTTGATCAAGAAAAACAGTTTTAAACATACACTACTCCTATAAACTTTCTTTCTAACACAATTACACAAACTTTCTACATAGTAAATTAATTTGGTGGGGGTCTACATATATCAATTATAATAATGTACATGTATGTGTCTTAGAGTGGGTTGTTAACAATTTTTGTTTCTTTTCTAGTTTTCCTCGCTTGGTTCTGATTAAGATTTGTCGGAACTAAGGAAGAAGTAGTGGCGTGAATATGATAAACTATGTTTTACTGAACACAAGACACAACGATTAGTTTTGATATTCACTTATTCAACCTTTTACTTTGTGAAATCCCTAAAATCAGTGCTTGCTTTGTGGAGTAGGAGACATGAGGCCTATTTTTTAACTCTAGAAAAATTAAATACACTTTGCTAAATGCTGGTTGTTATTGTGCACAAAATAGAAACGAATGCATTCAACTCTATTCCAACTATAAATTGCAAAGCTGTAACCAACCAACCACCCATGTTTTCTGTCCAGTTTATGTAGTACAATACTAGTACTTAGTTGCACATTTTTCCCGTCACTTTTGGTACAAATATCTTCTGTAGTGTACTAAATAACGGTTCTCAGAAGCTTATTATAGGTTCTATGATCTATCTAGTACTAGCTGGAGGCAAATTATACCGTAAACATTTAATAATTTCATTTTAACTGTAATCTATTATAAAAACAAAAAAGGGGTAAAAAAAATTGAGTCATGTCCCACAACTTGATTCCAATGCGAAATAATTTATATGATCATTGAAAATTTAGTATAAGGTTGAAGTATCATGCATATTGTAAGCAAATTAATTAATATTGTTATTTTGTCTTCTAAGACAAAACTCTTGAGCTGAGTGCCACCATTGGGCCCAAGGAGTTATGTATGGTGTGGGCACGGTCGGGACCAAACGATGGCCTTCAGAAGTAGGACTCACTTTGGATGTTAAATGCATTCTATGGCTGAAAGTGAAGGGAATGGAAAACTATATAAAACGGATTTATTGTGTCACACCTGATTCATCTCTCGTATATAATATTACACTTATGTTCCGTTGGATGCTACACACTATATGATACAATTAATGTATGTAAATGCCGGGTGGAATATAACACCCCAAGTTATTGTCCTACTCCATAATAGTATAGACATAGTATACTCCCTCCCCCACAATAATTCACATTCAGATATTTTTTTAAAAGCCTTTTACAAACAAAATTGTTTCAAAGTAAATGTTAGTTTCAGAGTTTCATTTTTAATATAATGTACAAGAATAATTTATTGAAATATTCCCTTTATTCTATTTACCGTATTTTTAAAATTTGTGTAAAATAAGTAAATGTGTTACTTATTGTGAGGCGGAGGATGTATAATGAGCAAAATTAACAAAAGACTATAAAATAAGACTTTGTTTGAGAGTTAAGAGGGTGAGGAGAACTTTGGAGGAATAAAGGATAAAAATAGAGCCAAAATAATATGGTCATGAATTATGATTAACAAATTTTTAATTTTGAAAATATAATAAAAACACCGAGAAAATTTAAAGAATTTATATAAGTTCACACTTGAATATAATATAGTGGATTTGTCATAATCTAGATGTAACTTATTCAAAATCATTGTGACTCAATGTGAATATGTGATTGTGATTCTAGCAACCCTGGTCATATCATACATGCTCAAGTCCTCCAAAATATATTTTGAGTTCAAGGATAATTTTGTATTATCAAGAGAAAAGAAACCTTCATTCAAGTTCATAGACTATACATTTCCATTTTTCCTTAGGCACATTATGGGGGGCACTAATGGACCAACCCCTAATTCAGCCACCATTGTTACATTATTACATGTATAATTACATCAACATGTGTATAAGTAAAGAAAACAAACTTTTTCAGATAGCATTTTGTCTATACTATGCACACCTTGGATGTAAGTGATTTGGTGGTTGAGTTTGGTGGTTGCAGTATAGTACTTATCTCCCACTGATACCATGACACAGCCATCCACTGCTGGTGGCTGATGCAAACGGCATTAAATATATACATCTGCTCTCTTACATGTCACTTTCTTCCTTATTTTTTCTTGTGTCACCTCTCTTTATTTTTCAACAGACTTTATGTTATTTGCATGAAAAAACACAATATACTACTCACTATCATTAACCAATATAAATTTAAAAACAGGGTCCTCTTCCACTGGTTTTTTGATGTGGGACTAAGTCAATAGAATTTGGATATAGGTTTCCACGACATTCAGAGTATTGAGTTATAGGTTTCACCGAAAGAGTTAGTAACTAGTAAGGGTTTCTTCGAGGTTGGGATCAAAGGGGGGACCAAAACTTTTCTAAGCTAATTTTTGTGCTAAGGACTTTTATTACATGTGGAAATGGGAATTTCTTTCAAGGAATTTCTCTGCGTGACAAATTTCATTACTCGTAGCAGTTATTAGTTCCCATCAATTCTTTGCTTTTTTCATATACACGCTTTTATTTTGAGAAGGACTGCATGTATTTCTTTCTGAGACGACTGAAAAGATCCTTTTCAGTTGTTAATGGGTATTAATTAAAGGTGTGGGGTTAATGCCCCTTTATGCAAAATCTTGATATGTAGTCCCTCTCCTACTAAATAAGTGTTGAGAATTGGAAACTCGCGCTTTAACATATCAAATGTCTAACAATTTATTTTTTTTTGAAAAGCCAAAAAAGAAATTATAAAATGTCTAACAATTATTTACCATACTTTCATATCTCTCTTACTTTTGTTGCAATATTTTTTTCTTCTTAATATGAAAAATATTATGATTTATTTTTTAAGAAGCCAACCTACCGATCAAAATTGACTTCAGAGAGAATGAAATATGAAACCTTAAGAGGAGCACATTTCAAGATCTCAAACCAACACCACTCAACCAACCCAAATGGGTTAAAATACAATGAAATTCTAAAATGTATTAATTACAAAAAAAAATCTATTTAAACATTTTTTCTTGCTCAACAAACAAGAGAAACTCGATTTTCTCTCCAACTGAAGAAACTCGATTCGCTGGGCGAACATGAATTCACCCAGAGAACCTCAACTTTATGTAATTATATAAATAGGTTTGTAATTAGATTTTAGGCTTAATTACACTTTTGGTCCTCATATTTTGACCAGCTCACGAAAATGGTCCTGCCTCTTTCAAATCGAACAAAACCGTCCTAAACTATCATGTTTTTTGCAGTTTTAGTCTTACCTCCTATTTTCAACTACAAAAACGCAGAGAAATGGCAGTTTTAGGCAGTTTTAGACTTACTCCCTATGCTCAACCATGAAATAAACAAGGAATAAAGCATGTGGGTATAAGGAATCTACTCTATTCAGCACACTAACCAAAAAAACCCTAATTTGAAACATATATTAGAAATTAGAGTTTTTTGCTTAGTGTGTTGAATAAAGTGGATTCCTTGTACCCACATGCTTTATTCCTTGTTTATTTCACGGTTGAGCATAGCGGGTAGGTCTAAAACTGTCATTTCTCTGCGTTTCTGGAGTTGAAAGTAGGAGGTAGGACTAAATCTGCAAAAAAAATATAGTTTAGGGACGATTTTGTTCGATTCGAAAGATGCAGGACCATTTTCGTGAGCTGATCAAAATGCGAGGACCAAAAGTG
>Ga0315914_1003856_pt1 | contig 22613 bp, 21 predicted proteins | sample MpolenodulesMG_FD_203920 | JGI IMG/M metagenome (GOLD analysis project Ga0315914, IMG submission 203920) | Medicago polymorpha root nodule microbial communities from Los Angeles, California, United States - elongated nodules | ecosystem: Host-associated > Plants > Roots > Nodule | place: USA...
TTCACACACACCCACACTCTCTCTCTCTCTCTCTCTCTCTCTCTCTCTCTCTCTCTCTCTCTCTCTCTCTCTCTCTCTCTCTCTCTCTCTCTCTCTCTCTATTTAGCTTTATTATTATAATATCATTCATTCTTTCTTTTTTTTTTCTCTTTCTCTCAACGGAACGAAACCCTAGTGCGCGTCCAAGGTACTGATTTCTCTATCGATTATTTCGCTTCTAATTTTGGTTATTCATTCTGTCTTTCTATTATTTCATTCTTTTTTTCTTTTTCCATTTGCTTTTCTCCGTTTCAATTTTTGGGCTTATTTGGGTGTTCTGCATTTTACCGAATCCGATTTTGCTTCAATTTCGCCACATCCTTTTTTTTGGTTGGATTCGTGTTTCGTTTCATTTTTTTGATGGATCACCGTCCTGACAATCACCATCGTCCTGGTCGTTTCGTATGTATTTCAATTCCAATCAATGGAGTTTCGAATTCTTATGTTATTTTGCTTTTCTTTTCCATAATTATTTTATTTGTTAGATCAATCAAGGATTCTGACCTTGTTTATAACTTGATTGATTTATCGTTTATTTATTTAACATCAATCAATCTCATGTTCTATGCCCAATTACCTGCAAATTTTATTATAATTCTGCTATTCACCTACTTTTGTAAATCTGGAATCGATTACATTCAGAATTACAAAATATTGCATCATTTTTTAAACAACAATATTGTGTTTATGTGTTCAAAGATCATACCACAATATAGCGTGTGTGCGTGTGTGCGTGCGTGCGCATCAAACATTTAGTTATCCTAGGATTTGGCGCGACTTTTGGATTTGCGGCGCGAGCCTTTTACCATTTGGATTTATTCGCCATTAATTATTACCTTCAATGAATAAGATTTATGATATAATAACGGCCAATGATTTATTCGTCATTTTGATTTATTCGTTATTTGGGAAATGGACATTTATTATAGAGATACATTAATCTTACCTATTTGAGGGGTTTTGAGATCAGTTTGATTTTCGAATAACGTTATAATTTCGATATTTATATGTCTGGTGACATTATGCAGGCGCATACGACTCCTCCTGATTACTTTGTTCTGGGGAACTCAACTTACAAGGACGATTTATATCCAAGGAAGAGTACAAGGATGCGTCGTTGGCTATGCTGCACTTGTCAGGTGGAAGAGTCTTATCCATCAAATGAAAATGAACACCTGAAAAGCCCAAGAAGTTATGGAGATGGTGAGTTCCTTAATCTAATCCATGGTGCTTTTTCCTTCTTCTAGCTGTAGTCTATTACTTGACAAAGCAGCAAAAATAAACCACAAAAGTATCAACAGAACTGTTAATTGTGAGGCATTTCATATAATTTTTATATACCAGCATGTCTTAAACTGTTCTCAAGTGTAGTTGAATTTAAACAAATTGGTATTGTTCTGCGGTACTCTATTTAGGATATAGTGTTGTCAAACAGCGCTATGGCATTGTAACATAGCGGAATTTGAACAGAGTGCTATTTTCCGCAATTTGCGAATGACAATATTGATGCCTTCTGTTTATAGCTACAAGCTGGTTGATTGAACATTTATATTTCATTTTATCTTATATGTATAGAACATTTTTTCCTTCTTCTTCCAAATACTTCAATTATCCTGAGGTCAAAATTTCACTGTCCTCATAGTTCAGCATATCAGATGGATGGATGGGCTAGGTCCTTTCATGATAAAGATTCCTCACGTTTTGTATTTTATTTGCTTTAGGCAACCCAAAAGGCTCAAGGGCTCCGGCTCCCGTCAAACCTGAAACTCAAAAGGCACCACCACCTATCGAAGTTCCAGCATTATCCTTAGATGAGCTAAAGGAAAAAACTGACAACTTTGGATCAAAGGCATTGATTGGTGAAGGGTCGTATGGGAGGGTGTATTATGCAACATTAAACGATGGAAAGGCCGTGGCTGTGAAAAAGCTTGACGTTTCTACTGAACCCGAATCAAATAATGAGTTTCTGACCCAGGCATTTTTCTTCTATCAACTAAACAAACTATTTTATTTTTACACGGGAAGTGTGTTGGTTCTTGCATGGTTATTTTTAGTTTATTAGCTTTCTCATTCAGTGTTTCCTATTTCAGGTTTCCATGGTCTCAAGATTGAAGAATGAAAATTTTGTTGAGTTACATGGATACTGTGTTGAAGGAAATCTCCGTGTACTTGCATATGAGTTTGCTACTATGGGCTCTCTTCATGACATTTTGCACGGTATGTAGCTTCATGTCCTTTCTTTACTTACATTTCATATAAGAAGTTCCATTGATGATTTTGGCGACTTTCCATTATAGGTAGAAAGGGAGTTCAAGGGGCACAACCAGGGCCAACTCTTAACTGGATGCAGCGAGTTAGAATTGCAGTTGATGCAGCAAGGGGATTAGAATATTTACATGAGAAAGTTCAACCATCTATCATACACAGGGATATCAGGTCAAGCAATGTGCTTATCTTTGAAGATTACAAAGCTAAGGTAGCTGATTTTAACCTCTCTAATCAGGCCCCTGACATGGCTGCACGCCTTCATTCTACCCGTGTATTGGGAACCTTTGGGTATCATGCTCCAGAGTAAGCTTCCATAATTTTATAGCTTTGGTTTTATATATCTATATGTATATTTTTTCCTTAGAATTCATAAATATGTCACTGTCCTGTGTTTTTAGATTTTTTTTTTTCTCTCAAAATGCTTAGACTGTTCAGTGCTGTCTGTGTGTGTTGTCTTTTTACATACAACTGCAATTCATGTTTTATTCCTTAGGTCTATTAAATATCATTTGACCATGAGTCATTTTTATTATAGTATCATTGTCATCTAGTAAGCGACGTTTCCCTTCACAGCTTCTCTTGGATTCAATACACGTTAATGTTAGTTAATTGAATTCAAATGTGTAATATTTCTGCTATAATTTATAATGAAGCAGTGACTGTTGACTGGTATGTTTTTGTCACGAAGAACAAATGAGATTTAGTAGTACCGTTAGTGGCTTCTGATGTTGTCCCTTTCCTTTTAGTCCCTGTGCTTAGCCTCAATTTCAATTGAAGTTAGTTCAATTGATAAGTAGGAAATACAAAACAGTACCTCTTGTATCTGGTTGTCTAATTCAATTTACCGTATGAAGTTAGTTATTTACTGTCAGTTATTTAAGTATGTATGTTCCCGAGCAGTATACCCCAGCAATCTAACTAAATGTCGTTGAACAAGAAGCTTTTTTGTTTATAGTTAGGTTACACGGTACATGTCATTTTGGTAATATGCTCTAGATCCAGTCACGGAAGCATGCAATTTCACAAGAACTTTACGAAAACTGTATTGGTGTCTTTTCCCCTGCTGAGTTTTTCTGTTTTAATTTTGAATATATTTTGTTTCTCATCTCAGCTTATGTTTCTTTTAAATTGGTATCTTTGTTTATTGGTTCTTAGCTTATGTTTTGTTGTCAAACTTTGCAGATATGCCATGACTGGGCAGTTGACTCAAAAAAGTGATGTTTACAGTTTTGGTGTTGTTCTTCTTGAGCTCCTTACAGGTAGGAAGCCTGTTGATCATACCATGCCTCGAGGACAGCAAAGTCTTGTCACATGGGTCAGTTTACCTTCTTAAACTTGTGCCTCATCTCTGCCCCATTTCAATTATTTACCAATGGGTTCCTGCTGTAGATATTTCAATGACGTAGATATTTTTGTAGGCTACCCCAAGACTAAGTGAAGATAAAGTGAAACAATGTGTGGACCCAAAACTGAAAGGAGAATATCCCCCAAAAGGAGTTGCTAAGGTAACTATTTTCTGTCTCTCACTCTCTCCCTCCCTTTAGGCGCACAGACTCATGATCCTTAGATCTTCTATTCTGAGCTTGGTTGTAACAATGAATATCGTTGACTGTGCAGCTTGCAGCCGTAGCAGCACTTTGTGTGCAGTATGAAGCTGAGTTTAGGCCCAATATGAGCATTGTTGTTAAAGCACTCCAGCCACTTCTGAAGGCTCCCGCTCCTGCACCAGAAACTTGAAGCAGATGAATTGAAGTTAAAATACTTCTCTTTTGTTTCTGCATCTTCTGCACAGTTTGAGTCAGATATTATCAAATACTGCAAATAATAATATATATATAACATATATTTTTACTTTTGTTTGAGATTGGATGTGTAGGATTGGATTGGGTGGTTTCATGTCATTTTTAATTTCCATGTATTTCTGGTATTGCACTTTAGTGCAGAGGATTATAGAGCCATACTGCAACATTGGGTCTGGGTTGCGTGGTTTGTTTGATAAATGTTGTTTGTCACTCAACGCTAATCCCCCCATATTCTTTATTTGTTTCTTGACTGAGCTGATGATACTTGGATTGAAAGACTTATCTTTGTTGGACTTTTTTGTTTGTCTGTTCTTTTCTATCATACCTTACTGGGTTGTATAGTATGTTGTTGTAATTTTCGTACCGTGTCATGTCAATTTACTTAGATTGGAGGGACACGTTCAATCACTTTTGAAAAGAGAGGTGGCTGATGATATTCCCGACTCTATATGGTGTTAGAAGAGTCGAAGTATTTTAGGGTTCACTTACGCGGCATGGTTTTGATGTTATTTTATATAGTCATCAGACTGGTGGCATGCTTATGCCCCTTACTTGAGTCTAAAGTTTAAACATTTTTTATGGTGGCGGCTCGACTTCTTATGCTGTGTTCAGCAGGTTTTTCACTTTTATCATATTTAATCATCTCATTAATTTATAAAATTTATTATGATCAAACATTTTGGGTTTCTTTGTTCTCGTCAAGACTCACAATTTGTAATGGAAGTGAGACTTAACGAGTTAGGTTATATTTGAGTCAATATATACTTTATTCTTGGTTAAATTTGTAATATAAGTGTTTTTTTTTGTTGAAAATGGTTGTAGATTGTCTAGAGATTTTTCTTTGTTTTTGATATGGCTAAAGTTTGTAAGGTTAATATTTTTATCCTTAACCGGTGAATCTCGACTTCTTTAACCTTTGCCTTAAAATAGTTGAGCTATCAAATTTCCATTTAGACATCTTTCTAAAATAATTTATCTGAACATTTCTTTAGAAAAATATTTTTAATTATTCTTTTGGCCAATAATACGTACATAGGATTCTTTCAAAAAAAAAATGTTAACTACATAGCATGATGAAGTCATGATCGGTTTATAATGAACTTATAATATCTATTTTTGATTTGTCACTCACCAGTTTTTCTTTTTTTGTTTTTGAAGAAGCTAAATTAACTCACCTAAATTGGTCACTCACTAATTGTTAATACTCATTTTATAAAGAAATAATATTGTAAAATCATTTTAGTACAATTTTTGGACAACTTTCTTTTTTATATTTACATTACATTCTTATTCTCTTTCTTCCTCTATCTCTCTATATTGTTTTTAACCAATAAGAAGAAACAACAACAAGATTGTTTCAAAATAGTTGTTAAAATATTATTCTTATTTATATTCAAAAGGGGGTTAATGAACCTAATTATATGACCAATCAGTGTTGGAAGGCAACTTTCGATAAAAAAACAAAGTGATTTGCTTAAGATTTTCACTTTTGAAGGGTGGGTTGATGTTTTATATTATATGCGATTATTACAACTCGTTTGCCATCTCATTTTTAAGAAATTGCGTATAGAGGACAAACTCAAACATAGAGCAGCCGAGTAGATATCTCCAACAAAACGTAAAATGATTTGGTCCTTTAAATAAAAGAGTCAATCTGATATCTCCATCAAAATTTCTCTTTAGAAAAAATCAAACAAAATTAGTGAACAACGTATATATTGACTCAAATAGTCTTATGTTGCATAAAAATAAACATAAAACATTTAAAACCGTAGCACTAAATTCAAAAAATTAACATTCAACTATAGTTCTTTAATGCAAGGTATTGAATTATGATTTGACAAATTTTAGAGACAATGAGTCCGTTTGTTTTGGATTTTTTTGAAAAAAAAATCTATTTTTCTATTAAAAAAATCACTTTTTTTTATTTTTGTAGTGTTTGTTTTAGCTTTTTAAAAAATTTATTTTGTTAAAAAAAATCATTTTTAGCCTTAAAATGAAAAGATATTTGAAACTGTTTTTCCAAATTTTTTTTTTTTATAAACATAAAGAACTCAAGAGCTTCAAATTTAAAAAAAAAAATGATTTTTATGATAGTAAACAAACAGAAATAGCTTTAGATTTTTTTAAAAATCTCTAGAAAAAACTCTAAGTTTTTTTAACTCAAAATCTATTTTTTTTTAAAGCTGAAATAAACGCACCCTATATTGTCTGATTTTAAGAACCATTTTTTTTTTTGTGTTGATAGGTGATGTGGCAAGAGCTATTGAAACCAAGATGCTTATTTACTCCTCAAGCATACCGATTTCAAGTTGGAGACCACCATAAGTTTTTGGTGTTATAGTGACTCTATGGTATCTCATCACAAAAATAGACTTTTTTTTGTTTGAGTTGAAAGTGGGTTTGGGGTGAAATAATATGTTTGTGATTGGAGATATCATATAAGTTTTGTTTATGATATAATTAATGTTAATATGTCCGCAATACATAAATAAAAAAAAATGAAGCGTGGGCCTATGGAGGTTATAGTTAGATTTTAGGGCCATTAGGGTGGGATAATCTAGAATTATACTATAAATTGGGAATCAACGCTCATTCTCTGGAAATACAACAACTCCAACGCTCATTCATGGCTGAAGTAACCGTTTCAAAGTGCAACGAAGAAGAACAGCTCGTCGTCAACAAGGTTCTTGATGATGATGATGCCGCCACCGCCGCCGCCGCCGCCACCGTCACCGGAAACAACAATATTGCTGCTTCTGAGCAACAACTCGAAGGCAAGAAGAAACGTCTCTTGGAAGAACTCGAATCTGCTTTCACCATCGCTACTAACTCCTCCTTAGGGTTTTCAAACATTGAGGTCATTGATGAAACTGCTTTACTCGATTGCGTTCCCATCAACAACGGAAAACCAAGAAGAAAGCCTTCCAAGAAGACCAACAAGAACAACACCGGAACTAGCAGCACTGACATGAAGAAGAAGTACTCTCGACAGATGATGGAGTCTATGAGGTTTGTGAATGTCTCTCAGCAGCACAAATTCTGGAAAACAATCTACACCGCGCTTCAATCTGCTTTTGCTGATGAATATGATACATTGGTCTTTGCCGTTGCCGCCGCTCATAACAACCGTCACGCTCTTCCGTTCCATCCCAACAAGAAACCAATTCTCACTGGTCAGTACTCTTTTCTTTTCTTTCTTGCATAATCATATCGGATTCTTGTGAATTCTTGATTCCACTTTTCTCATGTGTGTGTTTCTGAGATTTCCATATTGTGAATCATGAATCTTGATCATTCTTTGCTTCTAATTCTAATTTGATTGACCTTTCTGGTTTGGTATAAAGACTTGGTAATGCAAGGATAATAAGTAGTTCTTTGTAATGAAACTGTGTAAAACTTAATTGCTCTGATTCTTTTTGTGTGCCCAACAGTCTCCTGGTTGTTAGCTCATATTGTGTCAATTTGATGTTTCAATTGGACAGGTGTGGGTGCTGCCAATGGAAGATGCAGATATGTCAATGTCTTTGTCCATTGAACTTTCAAGAATCAATGACCAAAGGGAACCTGGAAAAGATCTAACCGCAACACTACTTCACTATGTTCCAATTTTTTTCTGGTTTTTGTACTTAGGCACTGATTTCAGTTGCATAGCTACTTGTATAAAGTCACTCTGTACATGAAAAGCCATGTGTTGTAGGCTTCTTTGTAAATTTGAAAGACTACTTAGGTCATACAGTAGCAGCCATGAGGATTGCTTTGTTGTTTACAGTTGTATATTGTTGATTTTTCAATAAAAAGTTCAATTTCCTGTCTACATTGTGTTTGAATTAGTACACTTTTTGCCTGATTATTATTGAGTTTTCATGTTATTGCTTTAATACGTTCAATTTCATGTTATTGCTTGTTTGTGAACTATATTTGTATTCCATCTTCAACCCATTTTCATAAGCTGAAAGTCTTGTTATTGCTTTCAGGTGCAGTGTATTGTGGAAATATGGATAATGAACGACAATTCATGGAAAGTGGTGGAAGTGTGAGCCACGTTGACCCTTCTTATACTCATAGTCTTATGAGTAAGCATGGGTGCTCAGTTTCAGAAGAGTGCATTGAATATGATGATGATGATAGTGAGGATGATTATGCTAGCATCCAGAGGCCTGCGTTTCAGGTAGACGGAGAACCTAATTTTGATTCTGGTCCACCAGAAGACGGATGGGAATATCTTAGGCGTGTCAGGTATTGTTGTAACTGTCAGCTGCCAATTGCTGGTCCTTTGGTCAATTTATTCTTTAAAATTTTATTTTCTTCATGATAACTTTATCTAGGATTCTGGTTTGTCAAATGATGGTGAGTAGATAAAACTTCACTGTTTCCTTCCTAGTAGTAGAAATAACACGTTTCTTAAACTCTTTACTTGCCTAGGTGGGAGGCACATCAAATTCCTAAAGTGAAGGTATCGAAACTTGATAGAAGTAAACTTAACAAGGAACAAAGTCCTTATATGCCCCAGATTCCTGATATTGCCAAGTGTCCTGAGCATCTGTTGCCATTGAAACAATGGGAGGATATATTTCTTGCAGACTTTTCAGTACTAAGAGAGGTATGTTGGTCTAGAACCAATCTCTTTCTTTTGGGAGTGGAGTGTACTGATTTTTGTTTAATAGTATATACAAAGGACTAACCTTTGTTTCCCAATTTTGTTATTCCAGAACCTATCACGTCTTGAAGGTTCAAGTGCCACGCATTCTGGCAATCTACAATCTCTCATTTCCTCAAAGTTACCTGGAAATAATTTTGGAGTGATGAACAGAGATCTGCTACTTCATAATAACATGAGCATTGGTAGGGCTGATCAACCTACTAACTTGACTGCTAAAGATGAGGATAGCATTGTGCCTCCGGAGAATCCTGTATTGAAAACATCCACAGATCAAACTAGCAGCAGCTGTTCCACTCCCCTGCTTTCTGCAATCCTAGGGATGGACTCTGTAGCCCGAGTATCAATGTTGCTGAAACGAATTCGTTTGCTAGAGCCTGAAAACACCATCACAAGAATTGATTGCATGTGGCTTTTTGCTCTCTGTGCAGCAGTAGATTCTCCACTAGATGCAGACACTTGCGCTGCACTCCGGAGTCTGCTGCGGAAGTGTGCTAGCATTCGTGCTGGTAAAGCTGAACTGGATGATGAGGTTGTAATGTTGAATATATTGGCTACAATTTCAGGGAGATATTTTGGACAATCTGAAAATTGAATTCCCAGTTTGCAACTTAATGACAATTTATGTTTTAGAATTGGTACGGAGCTAAGAACATGTATGGTTATATATTTTCAGATGATGCATAATGTCTAATGTGTGATTGTAAGAATTTCTAAATGCATTGTTATGTTATACTTTAGTATTTTGACCAAGTCATTATTATTCCTTAACAATTTAATTAAGTACTTGACAATAGCAACATATCAGGCGCGGCACAATTGATAATGATAAGTATTTGACAATTCATGTGTTTGATCCATTACTAGTGCAAATGGAATGACAATTGGAAGATATGAATACCTTAAAAATTGATCCTAATATCTCGTATGATTAGTCTTTGCTTCGGTCACATGACCAAATATAGTGTATACTCTTTAGGCACATACAAAAAGACACCTATCCCAAAACTTATATATTATTGGCACAAACAAGTTGTCTCTTTGAGGGTTTGATCCCTTATATATATTTTGGCATGTTTTACTAACTTATTCCAACATGAGTAACGTTTTGGATCAAATTGAAACTTTTAAAACGTAAGGGATCAAATACGCAATTAAGTCAAAATAATAAGTCATAAATAGAATTTGAATTGATTAGTTAAAATGAAAGCAAATGAATTATTACATGAAAGTAAAGCTGGCCCAATAATTTTATATTTTATTTTTACAAAACAATTGTTTTAGTTAGGTCTGATTGTGTTATGGAGAGTAATAAGACAAAATTGTTCTTATGCTATGTAATGGAGGAGACTTTGTTAGTTGGAACAGAAAGTACACGACACATGTAGTAACAGTTATTTGATATATCTCTCAAATGTTTTCTTCTTCTTTCACTCTTCCAATTCCACAACCATGCTTATCCCGCCTCGTCATCGCTTCTTCCTTTGTACGTCGCAGTCGCCGCCGCAGCAGCAAACGCAACAATAAGCTCAAACTCTCTGACCCTACCACCATCATCACCACCTTCTCTGAACCCAAGCTCGAAACCGTCATAGACCTCTCAGTTTTCCCTTCCTTTCATTCCAATATTCGTCAATTCGTTTCTTCCGGCAAAGAGGCATACCGCGATTTACAGACCTTATTAACTCTTGACGATAACAGAAGAGTCATCATTTCATGCCGCCCTTCCACCTTGCACTTCCTAGGTACTTCAGCTGCTTTGACCATCATCGCTTTTTCTGTTTTGAGGGTATTCTTTGAATTGGTTTCTAGGTTTGCGTCCTGGCGTCGAAACGCATCTACCTACAATAACAACAACAAGGGTATTATGTTGCGGAGAGACCGGAGTCTTGGTGGTAAAGAGGTGGTTGTTGGATTGAGTACTACCACTGCTCCTTCAATGTCAATTAAGCGGTCTTTCAATAACAATAATAATAAGGTTGTTTCTCAAAGGAAATTGCCCAAATGGTGGCCACCTATTAATAATCCCAATGCTTTTGATATCGACCTAAATCACCAAGATGAATACAAGAGGGATGCTTACAGACTTGTTCGAGGTCTTTCTTTCTTACTCCCTTCCTTCCTTCCTTTTTATATTTTTACTGTCATGTTCAGTTTCATGTTTATTGAATCAATGATCTTTCTTTAGAGACTAAACTAATGCTTTCATCTTACCTTCAACTGTCATTTGATTTACTAACTCAATTCTTTTGTTGTATATACTCTTCTCTCTCACTCTCATCATTTATCTACTGTTTTCTCATCCTTCAATTCAAGTTGCAACTTACTCACTTCATTTCCAGCAATTATCGACAGTAGAATGGCCGCAAAAGACATATCTGAGCATGATATCATTCAAGTTAGTCTTTTTCCCCATTCATTTACTTCACTGTTAGATTAGCTATTGAAAAAACAAAATTAGTATTTACATTGCTGAGCTTCATATTGCTTATCTGAGATATCTTTGACACCCTTTGGTAAGAAAATCCTTCTAGGCCTTTAGTATACTCTACCACAACTACAGCATAGAAGATAATGTGCTAGCTGCCTGAGTTAGTGCAACTGCATAACTAATTCCTTTTAATAAATATACTAATTGGCATAAAGAAACTTGCTACCGTGGTTTTGTGTAGTTATATAGAATGCATGTTATGCATTTGTCTAGTTAATGAGCATTGAATAATTAAAGTACAATACAGATAGTTTCTGATTCTTTTATTGAAGTGTGCAGATAATAAATCATTTTCTATAATAAATGGACTTGTATTCTTTTACTGACGTGAATGTTTTTTGGCTGTGCACATGAACAGTTACGTCAATTATGCAAAAATTCTGGTGTGCAAGTGTCTGTTGAACCTACAACTATTCGGGACTCCTTGTATCGAGCATCAGTTAATTTTGTTTTAGATGCTTGCAGCAGGTGTGATCTTCATAGTCCTGCGTCTGTGTCGCTTTCTTTACTGCTAGGTAGCAGCTGTTAATCATACTGTATACTTCTGTTGTAATGATTATTTTGTTTATATTCAGTGCACCGACTTACTCTACTTCAGTTCATATTAATGGTGAGGATTCTCAACAATTCCTTGCCGGGTTTGCTGAAAACATTGGCCTTGAAAATGTTCGTGCCGCAACAATTGTGTCTGCAGCTGTAGCTGCCCGCACACGCTCTTGTCTTTTGCAGGCTTGGGTAATTTTCTTACTCTTAATCTTATGATCTGGTAATCTTGTCTTTTAGCCTTTGGGTTTCTACAAGATTGTATTACTGTAACTACTAGCATTGTAAAGGCAGTTATATTTTCACTTGGAATACCGTTGCTATCTGTATTTGTTTTTGTTACTTGAAATATGTCCTAAATCTTTCTTAAACGTTGTATAACATCATGCCATTAAATATGAATATTTTCAAGGTTTTATTTTCTATGATGGTCGTACAAATGAAAGAATTAGATGGGTGCTAGTTTGTGTCTTGCCAATTGTAAGCTCTCTAAATTGATCAGGGTTCTTAAGAATGACCGAAAGTGTGTAACTTTAATGCTTGAATTTTATGCCTCAGATAACTCTTTCTCTAGGAAGTTCATGTGAATCCCACATGAATGCTCCATTAAAATTCATGTGTTTTTGGTTTTTTCAATTATAGGCATTGGAAATGCAAGGCAAACATGTTGATGCTTTGGGAGAACTGTCAAAGATATGCCTTCTTCTACGGATATTTCCTCCCGAGGAATCTTCGGTCTGTTCCTTAAACAATAATTTGCAAATATTTTTTCTATTAAACTTTCCCACTTTTCTTAGATGAATATTTATTTACTGTTCTCTTTATTCCTTACTCAGTATGATAGGACTTGGTTGCAGTTGTCTTTTCATAGTTATCCTTTATTATTAACAACAGAGTTACGATTTATGTCAGTGTTCTTGGCTATTAGATATCTGGGTAGTCATATTTATCCATTTTAGATATTTCAATGATTTGTCTTTGACTCCGGTAAACGTAAATTCACTTATAATTAATAATTCTTTATGTATGCATAAACGAGGAGTAAATACTTTGTGGGGAAATTTAGATAAGGACAAAAGTACCATCTATATAACCACTCGTTAAAGTTTCTCAATTTAATTTTTGCTTTTGTAGTAGAAAAGAACTTTTTTTTTTAGAAAGAAAACGTTTGAAATTCCGGGGAAGTGACAGATAAGAAATCCTCTGTAGTATAGTGAACAAAACACATTGGGATAAAAAAAGTTAAATAGTGCAACTAATCTGCTTGATTGCTATACATGTTTGAAATGGCCACTCCATAGAGATAAGCATTAGATGTTGTTTTGGATGAGTAGGTAGAGGGACTTTCGTGCTTACCTTGTCTGCGCTTTATGATTTATGAATTGACTTGTTGCTCTCTAATTGTACTTATTTGGGGTGTCACCTTGCAGCCTGAAATGGAGATGGTTAGTCGGGGTTTAGAGAAACACTTGAAACTAGAACAAAGAAAGCACCTTATGTCTCTCTTTGGTAAAGTTTGCAGTGAGGACAGTCACGGGATTGCAAGAGAAGCTCTTGGTTTGGTACGAACCTGCTAACCCTATTTTGCAGATCTTGCACTATTGAATATTCGCTAGCTTCCTACAGTTTAATTGAAAGATAATTGTAGCCGGAATTTGCATGAGTTGTTAAATCATTGTTAGAGATTCAGCCATAACGAACCCTCCTGAAAAAGAAAATTTCCACATTATATGTGATGATACTATTAAGGTTTTTATGAGGGGTAAATCTTGACATGTGACCATGCTTAAATCGTCAAGATTGAAAGTTTAATCTTTCTGAAAGAGTATTTCAACATTGGATGTGATGATATTATGAAGTTCTGAATGAGGGATAAATCTTGACATGTAACCATTACTTAAATGGTCAAGTTTGAAAGTTTTAACAGTCATATAACAATTTATACTCGCGACTATTTAAGAAGTCACTTGATTTATGTTATAATTTTGATGTTCATGGTCAAATTCAACGATCAAGATTTTATTTATTCTTCTCACTCTAACATAAAAATGCTTTAGTACAATGGTAAAGAGCAATTTACATGGTTTTAGAACACTGTTCTCTACTGTAGTGTTGAAATTTTGCATTTTCTTCCAAAGATTGCATGTGAGTTGTCTTGTGTTATTTCTTGGTTTAGCTTCCTTCTTTGATGTTTGAATTCTTCTCAATTCTTTAATCTAACCCTCCTCTATTTGTGTAGACGCATTCTCAAAATTATTGTACCGGTCAACTTGAAGACAACATAGTACCATGAAAGATAATATCTGGCTGTAAACTGTATAATGTATTCTTTAGAATATTTATGTTTAATTTTATCACTAATGTATAATAATACTAATAATCGCTAAAAAGGTGTATTTTGTTCTCTAGAAAAAGGGTGTCTTTTGCGTTTTGACTTGTTCGAAACTAAACAGATACTAGTTTCTCAAATTTGTTTTCTTTACAATTGTTGAAAAGTAAGGAGAAAATTGTCATAACATGCCATAAAGTTCGCACTTTGCAATATGCGTACCTTGCACAGGATTAAATAAATATCCAAGTAGGTCATAGACACTAGGACAGTCAGATCCAATATCCAAGTAGAAATTTTTTTCTTACAACAAATAATCACCACCTTAGAACTCGCTTTTAACAAAAAAAGAAACTAAGCTCGCAGAGGAGCAACACCTACAACATCTGCCATCAACACGAAACTAAGATCCAAAGGACATCCATTGCAAATCTTCAAGGTATTATTGGAGGAAGTTGTCTTCGTTAGACAATCGGCATATTCATATGTCCTAATCCCCCATGCAAAAAGAGACGGAGTTGAGAAGTTCTGTTGTAAGTGAAATCAATTGCTAAAGTGGAGTCTGATTTGATGATAGTATTTTCAAATCCTTTTGCTTGAGCAGTTTTGATACCATTTAAAATTGCATTAGGTTCAACGCATAAGGAAGTAGAGAACCCGAGTAACTAGTCGCCATTGTTGTTGTGTAAGATGCCGTCATAGCCTGATCTTCTTGAATTGTTGAAAGAGCTGACATCCAGGTTAGCTTTTATGGTGGCTTCGGGAGGTGGAATCCAAGTGGCTTCACACATTGGTTTTTGGATGGTAAGAGTGCCTATAACATGCAAGAAAAGGGCTATATAAGAATGAATTTTGTTAGGACATTGCTAGATAATTCATTTACCATTGTTGAACACCATGTCAATTCAAGTCAACCAGATGACCCAACAAGTGAACAAGTGACTGTAAACATAATTCCATTGAATATGTAGCATGTCAACAAACTAATCTAGAAATTATGTGGTTGACATGAAATTTCTTGTATGGAAGAGAACAACATCCCAAATAGTCACAGACAAAAGGCAATATATGATTAGATTAATCAAGTTCTCCGTAGGTGCATGCCACCTTTTACTAGTTGAGTAAGAAGTCAAATGACGTTAAAGATGAAAATCATTGATGGAAAGACTCACACATAATTAGCTAGAAAAAGTGCTTAATATTCTCTGAAATCTTCATCGTCCATAGCCAGATCCACCCATGGTGATAAGATAATGAAGATAACATAATATAATCTTAAGAAAGTCAATGATAACTTGCCTTCCTTGAATAAACTCTATAATTTGAATGTCCTCGTATGAGAACGTCTGGTGAGTTATTGTCCGAAATTTATGAAGTTAAAGAGTTGAACAACCGATTACTCTAAATGTATATATCCTTCAATAAAAGGCGAATCTCATTAACATGAACGTAAGAAACAACATTCTAGAAACAACTATAATTAAGTTAGTTAATATACCAGAGAGATACATCTCATTTACCAATCCTAAATTTAAAACTTGGTTTAGGTTTAAAGATATCAACCTTTTTTTTTCTTCCCATATTAAGTTAGTTATTTTTCACGCCTAGTCAATACTTTAGGCTTTAAAATGCGAATTTAAACTTTACTTGTTGTACTTATGCTCTTAAAAGTCTCAATTACTCATTCAAAAAGATAAATTGTTATATCTTCCATTTATGAAGATAACATCTAAATTATGTTATTAACGAGATATATGCAATCCATGAAAATGAACTTGGTCTTTTTTTAGGTTTTATTTAAGACTTGGACATTGTTGTTATTGCATAGGGGATAATTGTGGTATTCAGAACATTTTTTATTGAACATGTATACAAATTTATAATACTAGTGGATGGAACTTTGGTTCAGTTTGAGTGAAAATAAATAATTTGTTTGAAATTAAAATTTAGGTAAAAGACGAGTGGTTTAATGTAAAAAATAAGTAACAGTAAGTGTAAAGAATAAACAGTAAAGTTATTGTTATTATAGAAAGAAAGATGAGTAAGATTGATTATGAAATGCAAAGAATGATGTAAAGAGTCGGCATTTTTAGAAGAAGAATATTGTGATGATCATAAGTTTTGGTATATAAATCAGTGGCACTGCATTATAGCTGAGCTAAAGTAAATTAGAAAATTTGGTGCATGCACCCCACACCTCAGAAGAAGACTGCAAAGTGAAGTGAAAGAAACGTGTAAGCTGAAAAATAAAATAAATTAGGTAATTTAATTAAATTAAATTTAGTGTGTTAATAATAATAATAATAATAATGAAGCAAAGCATTGTGTGATGAGTCTCACCAAATCAATGTATAGATAGATATAAAATATCCGTTTGACTTTACTTTAGTTTGTTTCATTTCATTTCTCGCACCTGATTGGTCCATCACGTGTCATCAATGACAATATTATTAATTTTCTTTTCCTCATAAAAACATAACATAACAGGGCAACAAGTTTTGTGTGAGTTCAAAGCGATCGATGAATTAACATAACATAACATAACATATCATATCATATCATATCGCGAATTCACTCTCTTTCAAATCTGAATTGAGTTCCGGCAGCTCGGTCCAGATCAAAACCGTGAATGCTCCAGTTGGACTCGATCTAGGTTTCTCTTCAATTTCCTCTATTCTATACTTTTGTCGGTCATTTCCAAGATCTATCTTAATCAAATCAATGGATCTCTTCTATTTTCTTATGTTTTTGCAGATCGAGTTCATTTAGGACAAGATGCAAATACCAACGAATAATGGGATGATAGAATGCAGTGTCTGTCATTCAAAATTGGTATCACCCGCTGGAACAAAAACTGTATCAAGGGCTTATGATCGTCACAAAAATAGGATTACTTCAAAACAACGTGTTCTTAACATCTTGTTGGTTGGTGGTGACTGTATGCTTGTTGGTTTCCAGCCTATTCTCGTCTATATGTCCAAAGTCGATGGCAAATTCAATTTCAGCCCTATCAGTGTTAATTTTTTGACTGAGATCACCAAGGTTTTCTTTGCTATTGTTATGCTTCTTCTCCAGTCTAGGAATCAAAAGGTTGGGGAGAAACCTCTTCTCTCTATTTCTACATTCATGCAGGTACTATTTATCTTCCATAACACTAGATGCAGATGCATGATTTCTTCATATTCATCCTTCATGTCCTTATTTTTTCTCTTTTAGGCAGCTCGCAACAATGTCCTTCTCGCTGTTCCAGCATTTCTCTATGCTATCAACAACTATCTCAAGTTTGTCATGCAGGTATATATGATTATCCCATACATGTTGTATATGGTTTTATGCTAGAATACGAATGCTAGTCTTCAGAGATCTTTCTTTCGTTTAGGTTTCATATTCACCTATAATATCAACAATCGGTAACTTCTTCTTTTAAGAGTTATTGTCCCAAGTCAATAGACGTGTGACCCACATATAGGCAGTACATATTTTTATCCACTGCCGGTGCTGTGAATTTATTTTTCCATATCAGCAATTCAACGCTGTTCTAAAAGCTAGATGAATTCCTCATTGCTTGTTAGAGTATTAGGATTATTCAATTGTTAGGAGGGACTTATGAGTCTTATTTATTGATAACCTTATAGTGCTAGCATTGTATGCATCCATGTGATGCATGATATGTTGAATTCGCTGGGTTTCACTGAGGTAACTTATGGGTTGATTTCACATTTCATGCAGCTATATTTTAATCCTGCTACTGTGAAGATGTTAAGCAATTTGAAGGTAATTTCTCACTCACTGTGCTGTATGATTAATTTCAGTTTTTTCGCTACCCAAATAATGGCTTGCTTAGGCATTGCATATGATATAGCTTGTGACAGCTGATGGATACTTCTTAAATTTTGAGCCATTATTTTACCAAAATTTTCTTCTCACTTCATTTCAAGAAATTCTCTTACTTCCTTTTCTCCTTTAATTTTTATTCTTTTATGCTGTTTTCTTACAATGGTTCCTTGAGACAATTGGAAATATTCTTCTCTTGATAGTTTGCTGAAGTTGAACCTGCTTTTAATGGTTGGCTGTTGACTGTGCATGTTGCAGGTTTTAGTAATAGCACTTTTGTTAAAGGTGGTTATGAAGCGCCGTTTTTCTATCATTCAGGTCAGTGCATAAGATCCGTCATGTATATAGGATAAGGGATTTAAGAGGTACACTAGCCATATTTGGCTCTGTACTACCCGAGTTTAACACATTGAAATCCTCACATAAATCTTAATTGCTTCTATGCCTTTAATCTAGCTGAAAAATTGATTTATTCTTTTCCATAGTGGGAAGCTCTTGCTCTCTTGCTCATTGGTATAAGTGTTAATCAGCTACGATCTTTACCCGAGGGAACTACAGCTTTAGGTCTTCCTGTCACAATGGGTGCATATGTATATACGTTTATTTTCGTAAGTGATGTTTGTCATTTGTTCCTTCCGTATATTGATTAGTATTATGCAATCAGTACATATTCAACTATAAAGATTCTTTTTTATTTGTTCAACTTAAACTTTTGAATTCTTTTGCAGGTCACTGTTCCATCAATGGCCTCTGTTTATAATGAGTATGCTTTGAAGAGCCAGTATGATACAAGCATATATCTGCAGGTGAAGTATGCAAAATTGGAAAGAAAAAAAAATCATAAATGGATCACATTTTTATTAAGTCCTGAAATTGTTTGGACGAGTTCAAAATCATGTTTATGCAAGGAATTTAAATTATCATGTCCTTATAATGCTGAACAGACTACTATATTATTTTGTTCTAGTTATGCCTTTTTTTCATGTATTTTGGTCAACAATTTAATTAGGTCCAGTTTGTGCCCACATGCATGCCCATGTCTGAAGACACTCTCTCTTATATTGTATAAGAAAGAGAAATGTATCAATGGAAATATAACCTTGGTCACTATGTCTCTGAAAAGCAACTAACATGATTTAATTATAATGGACGGTACTTAAGAGACTGAAACTAATAGTTATGCCTGACAACTGAAACTAACTAGAAGAATCATCTTTATATCCTGGAAGTCAAAAGTGAAGTAAAATAAAAATAATTGGGTAGTTTCAAGAACTGCACTTTAGTGGTGTCAGACTGCTAGGATACTTTTAACTGCTTTAATATTTATACTATAGATGCTAATTCTCTATTTTTTGATTTGCAGAACTTATTCTTGTATGGGTATGGAGCTATGTTTAATTTTCTTGGAATAGTTGTGACTGCTATTTTCAAAGGTAACAAAATGGATCCCTTAAAAGATGAACTCTTAAATTCAATTTTAATCCATTTTACTCATGAACTAAAACAATAGAATGCCCAAAATCAGGAATTTGCTTCTTTTTTTTTTTAATGACAAATGTTAATATGTTAATTGTTATGTGAGTATTTTCTCCCTTGTCTTGGATCTTTAACTTCTTTAATCCCTTACCTCGACCACGTGAGTTACCCACCCAGCATCTCCCTACCCTTACACAGACAAATCAATGTCATAAATCAATGTGTTTTCGTAGCAAGGCAGCAATGAGTCTTTTCTATACACACAACTACCAAGGGATTCATATAAACTTAATTTTTTATTAGATGGTTTAATTGTTGATGGTTTATTTCTGTACACCGAGACATCTATTGATAGAAAAGTTATTCCGTGCTTTTCAGTTTTCACCTGCGGCATATACATTTCTTTTTTCTGATGCTCAAACGATTAAAATATTTAATAATGTGGATTCAAATGTTCCAGGTCCCAGCAGCTTTGATATCCTTGAAGGCCATTCAAAAGCAACCATGTTATTGATTGCAAACAATGCTGCCCAAGGGATATTATCTTCTTTCTTCTTCAAATATGCAGGTCAATAATTCAGATTCACATTTTTTCTTTCTTTCATATTTATATTTTTTCCATCGCATTGCCTTCTATATTGTAGATGGCCATGTTATTTGCCCCTTCTCTCAATAACCTATTCAATATGCTGCAGATACAATTTTGAAGAAGTATTCATCAACAGTTGCCACAATCTTTACGGGGATAGCATCTGCAGTACTATTTGGACATAAATTAACAATGAACTTTCTTATTGGCATTTCTATCGTATTCATCTCAATGCACCAGGTAAATGGAATTCGAAAGATTCTGGTTGATAATACTGTAAAAAATAAGCCACTTGTTTGTTTTTTCCCCCCAGTGGGGGTGGGGGGGACAATTTAGTCATACCATTTTGTCATAACACTGCGCATTTCCTCTTCAGTTTTTTTCGCCATTGTCAAAAGTCAGAGATGAACAGAATGGTGCACTGGAACTGCATGATGTTCAGGAGAAGCAAAGGTGCTAACTAATTGCATTACTGATCTCAATTTTTTTCTTTTTGTTCATTTAAAATGTTATCATTGACATGTGCATCTACTTAATTTTGGGCCCCCAGAAAATTATGGTTTATATATTTGATAGCCCGACTTTATGACATGTTGACTAACCACATGATCGATGTGAGGAGTAAGAAAGAAAACAATTCCTTTACCTAATTTATGTTTCTAAGAGTTTTAGTTGTTGGATATTCTGTATAATATGACATGAAAACTTCTGAAAGAAACCCTTTTCCTTCTTCCTCTACAATAACAATTGCTTGTGTTAATTTCAGGTCAAAGGATTCGTTTTTAAATATGGCAGCTGGAGCAAATGAAGAGGTACAAATTGTCATTATAGATTGTTTTATTTTTCGAGTGTCTCTTGTGCGTTTAACTGATTGCCCTTGTTTTTGTGATTAATATGCACATTTCCAGGCCAGTCATCGAGTGGGACATGATGAGAGACAGCCACTTCTTCCCACCTAGATCAACCTACTGTAAGTTTTTTTGTTTCTTTTTATTTGAATTAAGTTGCTTTGACGAAATCCTGGTTATCTATTTTTAAATATTTAACAAGACATTATTTTAACATGCTAAATGATTTTTGCTTCTCTAGTTAATATACATTTAGTTTTTAGTATTTATAGCCTAAGCAGTTCCTTTTGTTCAGTGCAGAAGAAATATCACGTACTTCTATTTGAATACCCCACTTTCTAACGATTTATGACCCATTTTATACCTTGAGTAGGCCACTGGTTTTTTACATGTGCACATATTATTGCAGGAATTTTCGAAGAATGTTTTTTGGTGATATCTCATAGCTTTGGTCCGCACAGTTTAAAGTCGTAATAAAGTAAAAAATATTTTGCTGCCTTTCTGGGATACCTTTCCGCAGAAAGTATTTCTTTAAGAGGTTTCATAAAGGCAGGCATGAATTATGGGCATCGTGAGCTGGTGAACAAGCCAATGCTTTCCGTTGCTGAAGATTTTGATAGAGCATAGAAAATGGATTCGTATGAACTTTTGGCATATCAATGTGGATTTACTTGTACTACATTTATTCTTTATATCTTGAACATTCGATTTCTCCTTATTATATTTGTTTTCCTGGTATATTTACCTCAACCCATTCTATCTATATTGTGTTATTCTGTCAAAAAATAATATTGTTATTCTTTACATTTATTACATAATGTGTTAATTTCGTCTTTATGACAATAATGGTTGATAACGAACATGAGGATTCCGTTCTTTCTTGTAGAAAACGATACATGTATATGTTGTTTCTATATTGGCATCTGATATACTTTGGATCTTGTTCATCTATTTTAGACATCCACTAGAAAATGTTCTTATATAGGGGTAATTTTTTATTTTATATATAATAGGGATACATAGTATTATTATTTTTTGAGTGATAACTATTTTTATGATATAGAAAATACAGGGTGTTCAAAGAATGGAAATCCTTGAGGCATCAATCATTAGGTTCAAGTCATGCCAATTTATTTGAGAATTTCTTTACTTCCTCTCCACCCTTCTCGCTCGCTATATGTTTTATCCATTTTATCCCAATTTGGTTTCTAGTATCCGAGCAATGCCAGCATATAAAACCTCTTTAGATTATACATAGTCGTTAAATTCTAACTCAACTGAATATATCAAAATTGTTAGGTTGGACATCTTCATCTGAGTTCAGACAACACGAAAAAATAGCAGTAAACAAGGCTAAGAAAAAAGACATCAACAACAACAACCATAACAATCAAGTCTTATGTCGCTAAGACTTTGTTTGGGAGTTTGAAGGGGAGAGGAAGGAAAGGCTTTGGGGGAACAAAAATATATAGGAAAATTGAGAAATTTTTCACATTCTTGAAAGTGTATTTTGTTAGAGTGATAAATTAATACTTATGGTTAATATATTTTTAATAACAACATATATTAAATTTAATTTTGTCAAAAAAAAAAACATATTAAATTTAATGAATTCATTTAAACCCTCCCAAATTCCCCAAAACCCTCCAATACAATTTTTTAGTTCCCCCAAATGAGGAGAGTTTTGTATTATGAAGAAAAGTTAACCCCCCCAAAGTCCTCCCCTCCCCTCCC
>Ga0315914_1003858_pt1 | contig 22607 bp, 25 predicted proteins | sample MpolenodulesMG_FD_203920 | JGI IMG/M metagenome (GOLD analysis project Ga0315914, IMG submission 203920) | Medicago polymorpha root nodule microbial communities from Los Angeles, California, United States - elongated nodules | ecosystem: Host-associated > Plants > Roots > Nodule | place: USA...
AACCTTCTATGCATCAATATAACTAGAGGTTCTATGTATTGACAAGGTACTGCAATGAAAAGAAACATTACTGCCAATCTATAACTTTCACGTTTTCTGTTCCTTTTATTCTCCTTCTCCAACAAATCAAACAATGAAGACTTGATAGATGCGATGTTTGGCTTATGTTGGTTTGATGATATATAGCAATAACAAGATTCCATGTGATATAAAAGATACTTGTGTGTGTAAAAGACTTCCAAGGTTTGCCTAAGTGATATCACTGAAGTGATTGTTTGACAAATTTTCTTTTAGCGTTTGCAATGTACAATTTTGTTTCTCAATTGATTTGATTTGCTAGTTTTTTTTTTTTGGCTAAATAAGAAATCCATGACAACAAACCCATGTTGTTGCTCAATCAGTAATCTCATATCAATGCAAAATGCAGTCGTCAAAGATATAATGGGTATGTGAAGTGTATAATTGAAAAGCACTACACGAGATTTATACCCACGTAGGTATTATACGACAGATAAAATACTTTCTGAATTGTCACGTAGGTATGGGTATGGTGCCTTGGAATGTAAGGAACCGATGGGATAACTATGTAGCTATAACAAGACAGATGAATTTTATAGTTACTCATGTTTTTAGAGAAGGTAACTGTTGTGCTGATAGATTAGCAAATATTGGTTTATCTATTAATATACAGATAGTTCCTGATCAAGCTAGAGGAAATTTTATTAGAAATAGGCTCGGATTACCTGTTATAGATTTGTAAATGTTTGAAAGGTATTGCCATAATCCGCATATACTTAGATGAACATACAGAAACAACAACTTTTGGCAAATTTAGATTGAACGTCAACATCCTCTAAGATTTATTTGATAGCTTATTTGATAGATTTTTTTTCTTGAAATCTACTACTTACAAATAAGATTTACAAAAGGCAGTATGTGTGTTATATATCTTTTTGTTTGAAATATCATCATATTTTTTCGAGTAAAATCATCATCTATTCTATAGTGTTATACATCATTTTTTGCACAAAAGAAAATAACTAATTTTATTTTATTTTCTGCTAAATTTATTACCATAACTCCTCACACGAATCAGTTGTGTATTATCATTTGGATTGAATTTATACACGATGGTGTAAAACTTTTTAATACATGCATCCAATCAAATCCCTCAATGTTGTCACTTTTTTAAGTTGGTTCTTAAAATATCTCTACAAATACATTTTTAGCTCTTGTAAAAATAAATACCTTTTTACCCTGTTTTGATTGAACATACGTGTAAAAAAATTTACGCTGTTACTGCATATAAATGAATCTCTTATTACTTTTTATAATAAATGCAACAACAAAAAAATTATCTTCTGTCAAAAAGAAAATAATAATCTCTTGGATATGTTTCTTTTTTAAAGCTACTCCATCACAATATTTTCACATATTACCATTTCTAATCAAATTTAAATAATTTCAAATGAAAATTTTCGCCTCCTACATGACACTCGTTCTTACAGTAGTACATGAATAATTCTCAAGTCAACCAAAGAAGAATATTTTTTGAAGAAGTCAAACTAACCAAAGAAGAATATATATTTACAATTTCCTTCACAAATAAAGAATTAGTACTATACAAAGTGAAAGTTTGCAGGGCATACCATGAATTATATACTAAAGTAATGCTACCTAGTTTTGAACTGCCGTTATTTACAACAATGGATTCTGCACTATCATTTCCCTTACTAAAACTGTTGTTAACAGTCATAATAACCAATTCATATCTATATACTTAATCATTTCTCTTTCAGTTTTATATCTTGACAAAGATCTCTCACTCCCAGTTTAGCATCCACATCTCCTTTATCTCCAAACTATACCATAGTCAATGATATACTTGAGGAGCTACATAAAACTCACTTTCAATAACAGCTGGTCTTAAATCTTCATCACGCATGAAATCCAAAGGAAAGGAAACAAGATGTCCCTTTATAGACTTCAATCTATCTATTGGGTCTATTACTTTTGTTTCTCCATTCTCATGATATATTAACTTATCAGGGGCTATTCCCAAATCTATGGTGGTCTGGCCAAGTTTTTCTCTCCACTGGACCATGCTTTGCCGAAGTGCAGCTCTGCATATATTGAAGTATAATAACGGTGCATTATAAGAATTATTGACTAGAAACAAAAAGAGACGAAATAACACAGAAGAAAGCTGGGATAAATCCATACCTTGAGTGTATTTGATCATTGGGAACGCAAGCAAAGACTTCATGGTAGATTCTTGCATTTTCCTGTAACACATACAGCAGTTCATTATACTCTTCATCCCACTATATTGCAAAATATCTTATCAGACAATGTGCTGTCAGGAAAAATGTTACACTTAATTATTAAAATATAAGGGCTTAAGGGATGATATGACTTCTTAACATCGTGATCAGCTAAAAGGATGCTCTTAAAAAACGCTCTACAGGTTTCATAAATCACTCAATATAAGAGAAAATACGCAAAGCAGTAAGATATGATATACTAGATTTAGCAAAGTCTAACCTTTGCAGTTGCTGCCCACAGTTCCTTGTAGGTTGAATCAGCCACTGGATCCATGATTTTACTGATCTGTTATGAGAACAATACTATTGTCAGGAAATCATTTTATAAAGGATGAACAGGAAAATATTACTAATATTGTCAGCACGGTTACTCATGGAATTATGGTTGAGCTAACTAGAAAAACAGATAGAGAAACAAAGGCCGAGCAATTTTCCATTTCTTAGTTGTAATGGGATCAGCTACAAGTGTGTAGCCAATTCATTGACGAACATTAGAGCATTGCCTTTGTTTCCTCCAATGTGGCATATGCATATGAAAACCTAAATCTGATTATTTTGACTAACCTCGCCAGTAAGAAGACCAAGATGCTCGGACCATAGGGAACAGCGGAGGCTATGGGAAAATTTCCCAGCTTTCCACGGCTTTCCATTCATCAATGATTCAACATACTCTTTGTCTTCTATAACTACTCCGATCTAGTACACCGAAAGGAAGAATTAAAGTCATTTTTTTAAATCCAGATATATAGAGATAATTCTTAATAAAAAATAAAAAAACTAGAAACCTTTGCTATACTTATATTACATTGTTAGGTAGTGTTTTGTGCTTAAGATGTGTCAAACCATTTCTTCCAAATGATTGACAGCATCAAAATCAATTGCTTGAACTCTACCAGATATGCAATTGAACAGAGGCATTCCATATTAAAAAGGGGAAGTCATTGAATTATGCGTTAACAATAATAGCAACATAACACATATTTATTGCTATCAACTTAATCTCTATTCGAATCAGTTGGGAAAAAATGTATGTCCTCAAAATGCAGAAAATAGATGAATATGCTAGGGAAAACATAAATTATGAGGTTATTCTATCCCCGACCAAAACTGAAATTCAATTTAGCTGCAATACACTTGTATAAGAAAGCTACTATTATCACTTAAACTTGGGGGGACATGTAAACTGAACAATCTGATTAGATAAATTTTTATAGCATAATATACTAGAGATAATGTGAATTAAAAAGAATGCTATCAATTTATTGAACAGCGGTAATCTCAAAAGCAGAAATTAGTTACACTCCAACAATAGTATGAACATTTTAACATAATTACATAAGCTCTAGAAGTAGCAGGTTATAGACTAAGTGTAAGAAGCAGATATCAAGTGTACCTCAGAGTCTCTTGACCCAAGCAAACTCCGGTCATTTATATTAGACGATCCTATCAAAGCTACACGATCATCAATTATCATCAACTTGCTGTGCACATATACCTGTATAAATATGGTAGTATAGACCAAACAAAGGAAAACATTTGATCTTTTAAAATCTTTGAAAGAGCTATATACAATGTGTATTTGGTATGGGAAATTGAAACTACACTTTCTATAATCATTTCAAGATTAGTTGATAGTCCCGAGTGGAAATACTGAATTAAAGTAAAACCTGATTTGATTAGATGTTTTAAAAACAAAATCAAAATATGTTTCAATTGGATAGTAATATAATCACCTGGCTTGTGGCCATAGGACCATCTGGATGAAGTCTACCATGAGATCTTAGACCATAAAAGGAAATATAATCATGTGTCTTACGACCAATTATAGCTTCAAGGTTGTGTAATATGGAGTGCCTTTCTCTAGAAATGGTTCTATACTGCCAATGTGTTAAGGCTCTCACAGTTGCAGCACCACCATCATCCAGACCACCCTGTTAGGGAATGATAGTTCAAAAACGTAAAAAATTTAAGGCCCAAAGAAAAGAGGACTGACATTATAAACAAAAAGCGAGTAACATTTACTTGGAAGCCAGGCAAGAGGGGCAGCACAACTATAACTCTAAAATCTTCCTGTTCTTTGTGGGCTTGCAAAATGCGCCTGTATATTGCTTCCAAAATACGGTTCTGTATTGTATCATCCATTGCTAGACCTGATATGAAAAATTGGTTCTGAATGGAAAACAGAGGGAAAAGAAGTGAGATATATATGAGTTTATTATTAGTCAAAGTATGAAATTCACTGATCCTATACTTTTTTTTTGAAACGGTATCCAGTCACTGATACTATAGGTCATTCAAAACTTAATTCAATACTTACACACAACCATATTGTAATAACATAAGTATCTTTATATTAAGGGTCATGCTGACTTGTGCCTAAGGGCACAAGTTAAGAAGCTAAAAATGGAATTAAAAGACAAACTTAATATTGAAAAGATAACTTTTGAAACTTTAAGATATTAAATGCATAATTTCCAAGAAAAACTTCTACATTTGGTTTCTTAACCTGTGCCCTTAGGGCACAATATGGCATTTCCCTTGTATTATGGCCTCAGTGAGTCAGTGCAACGGGAACATTAGAGGGTATAGTGTAAGTGGTAATAACCCATGAAAAATATTGGAAGAGATTCAGTTCTAAGATCTAACAAAACCATAATTTGTTATCATGTTATTGTATTTTATAAAATCCATATTTTGACCAGATGGTTATTAACGCTGTTCTAACCTTAAGGTGCCACATGTGACCGGCATTAAAGTTAAAAAGTTTCAAGCTTTCTTTTAATTCTTGCAAAGTTTTATGTTTTCTTCCTCCTCGTCCTCGCCAAACAATCATTATTAAAATGACCCCCAAATTCAATACTTGAAGATGATGATTTTACATCATGACATTGAATCTTGATCGTGTCTATCAACTGTCAACCAACCCAATGTAGAGATTGGGACATTAATACCTGACTGGCTAGCATTTACATTATGCCACTTAACAACCCTAGATGCCATATATTATTGTACGATACTCACAGGAAACTTTTTTTCAAAATAGCAGCGTCATTCAATCGTATATGTCATTTAAGTATTTTAAGCACAATAAAATAAAATGATCCCTCCAATGCTTGATAAAGTATCAGATTATGCAAAATCAGAAATCAAGTCGAGATCATATGGAAATATATGTTTCATGTGGTTACAAAAAAAAAAAAAAAACACTAAGCAGGAGACTATTATCCATATTGAAGCAAGATCAAGGGAAGTCAACTTTCACATAATTGATTTACCTCAATGAAGATAAAATGCTTTGCCTTTTCAATAAGAGAACAATATGCAGTGTGAATGCTTTCTTCAGGTTGACTTGTTCCAACAGACCACTGGCTTACACTTCTGATTATCTGTAGATTTCACATCCATCCAAGATGCATGGCACCAGATAAATAGTCACAAAGTTATACTGATAAAAATTAGGAAAGTCAGAAACTAAGAAATATTTTATGCTGGACTCATTACATAAACACGGTTAACAGCTTTAGGTCCTTTGTCAGGGTTATTGAGGATGTCACATCTGTAAATATAATAATTTATTTTACAAGTAAAGATAACAATATTTCCAACCAAAATAGAATCAGTTAATGGTTCTTTCAGAAATTGTTCTAGAAACATAACTTTACAAATTTCTTTTTACAAACCCTGACTCTTTAAAGCATCTGTTTCTGATAAAAAATTAATATAGCTGTTAATCTTACTAAGATGGGTTACAGAATAAAATGTAAACTTAGTATGAACATGTAATCTTGATATCCTTAATACTTTTTACCAATGACTAGAGTCATATTTTATCAGTTGCAGTAGAATGTGTTAAGAGTGATAAACAAATTCATTCAAGAACTGATGCAAATTGAAAAATTTCACACCAGGTATGCAAGACCCAGAAGGCATAACCAACCTGACAGTGACAAGTAGTGCGTGGGCCAACTTGTCCATATTCCAAAGTAGTGGCATCATTGGTACCTTCTGGTGTTTCCCACCAATCAGCTATGGAATCAACAATGCAAGGAGCCTCCAAGTTAAAGAGAACAGCCTCATCTTGAAACCCTTTATTCTGGTTATCTGAAACTAAAGTTTCACCTTCCAGATTTTGGGACAATAATGGAGAACATTCGCTGGAATTCCTATGATCTCCATTTGAAGTGACTGCTCCATCAGCTTCTTGAGGTAAAAGTAGCGGTATATCTTGCGGTGGAGATTGTGAGGAGAATGAATCTTGTCTGTCAATTTCTTTCTTGTTGTCTTCGTCTTTCTCATCATCAATGTCAATCTCTTTACTTCTTCCCATGTAATGTGGGATGACCATGTGATGGTGAGGCATAAGCAGAGGAATTTCATGTTCATTTGGAGCTTTAGTTCTCTATGATATGTTTCGCCAAGTAAGAGAGGATGACAATAAAAAGAAGCATTTAAGATTAAGTACACATAATTTAGTATATACCTTAGCATGATTCCAACGTTGAACAAAGTGCCGAGCAATGTCACGACAGGGAGGTCCCCAGAGAGCACAATGGACATCATGCCATGGCATACGTGGATGTTTTTGGCGATCAAATTCATCTCTCATGGTGTCTTCCCATGAGTTTGGTTCAGACTCTCTATACACAAATAAAAATTCCACAAATCAAGTCTCCAAACACATGAAGGAAAAAAGGTGCACCAAGCCACCAACCTACGGATTTCATTCCTATTCCTATTCCTATGGATTTCATTCACTCATAAGCAACGATGATGACTTTTCATTCCTATTCCTATGGATTTCATTCATTCATCAACAAATCTAGGATTTAAATTCTACTTCTCATTCTTATGGATGTAATACATACAACACACAGGTAAATCCTTACAAGAGACCACACAGCATTGACTGTTAAGGATTCTGAATCTTTACTTTTGTAATACATACTTGTAGGCACTGGACGGTATTGCAAAATTATTAATATTTTTAATGATAAAGATAAGAAAAAAGAATTACCTTGGGTTGTAATAGTCCTTTCCGGGCCATATTACAGAGGGACTATCACCCACTTTATGTTCAGGTGTGTCATATCGTCCAAAGCATAAATCTAATCCTCCAAGAAAGCAAATCTTGTAATCAATAATTACAAGTTTTTCATGGTGCGACCTGTAAGAAATCAAGCCAGCATTGATCATACACTCATGCATAATATCGACCTGAATTTATACCAAGTTAATTTTCATACTTCATTTATTTATCAATAAATAGTACATACCATAAATACACACCAGAAGCAAAATGGTCGGGAGAGCGTAATACCCTCACATTTTCATGAATTTTGAGCAGTCTTCTCATACTGTACAAGCTGTTGATTTTCAAAGCTATAGAAACCTCCTTGTAGATAAGCACATAGATCTGTACAATCATTTAATGGCATATGCTGATAAGTAAGATTCTCTTTTATGCACTTCATTCTTATAAAGCATATAAATAGGAAAATAACAAACAGAACTGACTTTATCAATGAGAATAATGTGTACCTGAACCCCTTGTTTAGCTTTTTCTTCCAATAATGAGTCTAACCTAAAGGTAGGAAAACTATCAAAAGGCCGCCTCAGGTATAGCTCTGGACACAGCCACCAACCTGTTATGAAGATCTGCAGCCAGTTTCCATATTTCTTATCATTGAGAATTGAATGGGAACACCAAAACAACTTAAATATACTCTTGTTAAACAATTGTAAACATGTACCTCTGATTTTGCATCTTGAATTGAAGAAGCAATTGCTTCAAATGCTGCTTGTCCATCTACAAACCATTGGGCTTGGCTCCCATCTCCTGTCAAACCTCTTATGGGAGCAAATGAACCAAAGCGGTGAGGACTACACCAACCCTCCAAAGGTCTTAGACCAGCTTCATTAATTGCAGTAACCCAAGTTTTAACTTTAGCACTGCTGATAGTTCTCAAGCATATGCTCCTGTTTCCACTAGTAACCTATTAATAATTTCAAAAATATATTTTTGTATCATTAGTTTTCACCAATACATATAGACTGAACTCTTCTCTGAAACAATTAGGAAAAAAAATGTTCCATATTAAATTTTGATGACCATGATTTTATTGGTTAATGAGAAAGGGAAAAAGATAGTTAGGAACATTATATGTCTCAAGAAGAACATTCTTTAATACTTTTTTGTAAGCACATATCAATTAAATTAAAACAATATCTGAAATTTTTTAATCAACTTGGAGGTCATCATCTAGAACATGCCATAACTAGATGCATTTTATTGTCTGAACTTTGAAGTGTAAGTTATGTTGAACCTAAAATATTCAATTTGGATTTCTAAACAGAAAACAAAAGAGTTATATAATCATGTTTTTGAAATGTCAGGTCAATCTAGTTGCGATGACTGGCCGATGCAACAAAGAATTGACACAATCCAAGAGACTTAACTATCTCTGATCTTCAAGTTTAAAAAAGTTCCATAAGAGACAAAATCTGATCACCTTAAATGCGAAACGCAAAGGATTGTGTTCCTTTGTTGGTTCAGCTAAATATACTTTGGTCTCTCCCTTGCCAGTTGAGGATGGAAGGACATCAAACATGATTATATCCAGTGGCTTGTTGTCGAAGGGATCATCCAGCAAGGCCAAAAACCCAGGTTTCAAAACAGCCCATACCTGTGAGCAGAAAATGTAGTCTAGATAAAAAAAACTAAGATCGGATGAAGAAAAGAGAGTTTGCAAGAGAAGATACATAAATATAAAGTGGAGTTTTTCCAGAGATATTCTATGTTTAAATTTGTTCTCTATTCCTACTTTTATCATCATATCAAATCTTATAAAAGTTGCTGTTAATATTAAATCATTTACGTCATCATGTCTCTTCACCTAATAGCTTAAGCTTTGAGGATTTTTGGTTGATTATAAGTTCTATCAATTAATGTTGACCAAAATTGCTAGATCATGATCTACTAAACAAAAACAAAAAAATTGATAGGACCCACCTAATATTTTGTATATATCAATTGTAATTCTAATATTGGTAACAGGTAATTGACATTTGTAGCCAATGGAATCCAAGACATTACTATAAAATGTGCAAATATGATCACATTAATATTCAATATTTCTGTTGATTACAACCCTTGCTTTCTCCATGTTACACGGACAGCTTATGTTTCTGGTATGGAAATGATGTGTTCAGTTTTTCCTATGCCGCAGAGCGATGCATATCAATGTAATAATGTCAGGTTTTTATGAAGAAAATCCTAGAGATAAATTATGTAAATGTAACTAATTATATCATATTTTTTAAACTAAATACAATCTACCATTGCATGCCTGGTATTGAAGTATTCAGCCTTGAAACTTAGTTACATGGAAGATGTGACTGCAGATGTTCATAATAAAGGTATGAATCAACTGTACATCACAGAAAAATGTTGATTTATATCCCACTAAGACAAGTGAGCATAAGATAATTAAATGAGTACTTAAAAGACAAAGTCAGCAAAACTTATATCCAAAGATCATTGAGGAAGTATTGGGCATGTTAAAATTTTGAAGCTAATGTTAAAGAAAGGAAAGAAAGCAGTTAAGCACTGAATCCAAAGGCCTATCTGGTTATATTAACTCAGTTCAGAGCTACACCTGCATTTAACTTTGGAATAATATGCAGCCAAACAAACTAAGATGTCGATTATCACCAAAAAAAGAAAAGCAGAAGAAATAAAAACACCAGAACCAAACCTTTGTCCAATTGTTATCACAAAAGTGAAACCAATGACATGGAAAGCATGTTGCATCAGAATCCTGTGAAATATTTGACAAATGCTTCACTGTAACATATCCCTCTCTCAGTTTTGGACCATACTCTTGTAAAAATGATAGCTTGGAGACCTCCAAAAACTTGCAGACCTATAATCCAAAGGCTTATTTTAGCTCCGTAGAAGACACGTTACATACACAGTACTGGAGAATCATATAACAGATCTGTGTATCTAAACAAATCATACAATCATCAACTGCAAAGCTTCACTTGTTACCTCTCGAGAATTCACAATCTCTAGGTTTCCTAAAAAGAGATCCAAATAATTCTGCATTGCAACTTTGGCTCTATCTGCAACTGACTGCTGACCTCCTAATGATGGACGAATTATTGACAGAGCAGCAACAGATGGGACGTATCTGTACAAAGAACAAAATTTATAAGTACATTTCTTTAAGCCCGTCTTGAGAAATAAGACCTAAAGAACAATATATAGGCTAGAAATATAAATGACTACGCTTTTTTATTAAAATAAATTACACAAACTATACTCTAAATAATGTTTGGAAAGGCTAGTTCAATGCAGGTCTGAATTCAACCCGTTTTGGCCCTGCTTCACCTTTTTAAGAATCAACTATCCCATGCTTTGCCAAAATTCTTCAAGGGAAGATTTGGGTCCTACAACTGAGAAGAAGTTATTTTCATGTAAGTCATTAAGTTCCTGTCCTAGTACCTGTTTTTAACGCTGTCTTCATGATGTATAGGTATAGCTCCATCATCAGGTTCGTCATCATCTTGCACCATTACCATTTGATCTACTATTCCTAAGCTATGAAGCCACTCTTTTACCTTCATGAGAAAGTTATAAATAATAAATTAGACGGAAACATGTAGAGCATAATGAAGGAAACTGAAGATAGTCACGGAACCTATATGCATGTGTGTATTGTGGCATCTTATGTAGCACCAACACTTGTGATTACATTCAATTAATTTATTTTTTCAAATTATTATTGGTGTAAACAATTCTGTCACTGCTTCATAGGTGGGATCACAATGAATTAAAAGAAGCATTGCTGCAATCTGCAAACTGCAAACCTGTTCTTGCTTGTCATGAAATTCTTCAATTATTGCACGTTTCCGCAAAGCAAACTGTAAATAGAGAACTTGTGATGCTTTCTTCCTTAGACGCCACTTGAACTGTGAAACAAATCAAAGCAATTACCTTAACATTAGTCAGATATAAATTCACCTTTAAGGTGAATAAGTGGGGTGTCCGGGGTTCGAACCCCGACCCCTACATATATTATGCATTGTCCATACTAATTGAGCTAAGCTCACGTGGACACTGCATGCAAAGCTTGATGTTACTATACATAATTCAAAATTCAAAAGACTAACCAAAAGCATATAATTAAACAAATTAAAGTGTAAAGACACATTCTTTCAAAAAAAAAAAAATGTAAAGACACATTGATTAATATCTATATTAAATTCTAATTAATATCATAAAAAAAATTCTCGCCGTTTCATAGATGGAAACCAACAATAACTAATTAATTTAGTCAAAAAAGATAACTAATTAATATCTATTTGAATAAGCAAAATAAATATTCATAATTTGCTTCGAGTCAAAAAACAAAAAAACTTCATTTGCAACCAAGCAAGCAATTGTGCTGAAGTGGTGTCTACCAAAATCTTGATTTCTGATGGAACAACTCTGACCAAGATTTACTTACTATAACACATAAAAAAACATTTACCGAAAAAGAATTTTGAATTTGCTAATATTATTATAGTTTTCCACAATTCCTTGAGACTCGTTCTGAACAACACAACGCAAAACGAAAACCATAGCAATTGATTCAGTTTTCCCGCTAAATTTCAAGAAGTAAAGAAAAACAAAAAGAACAGAAAAATGTAAACAAATTTACGTGCCTGTTTATACTGCAACTCAATTGTATAAGAAAGTAGAATCGGACTTATTTCTCCGGTCTCCGGTCGCGAAACGGAGACGATACTAGCTTTGGGCAATTCCTCGAAAATCCTCACCGGTTCTCCGCATTGCCGGGATGCTGATACTGAATCAGACGATTGAATCAACGGCTCCGACGACATCGGTCGGAATCAACGATCAATTTCAGAGTTTGAACACAAGTACACAAGACGGTACTGCAATGAAAATGAAAAATATTGACATGAAAAGAGCGTGGTGGTTTTTATAGTTTTTAGAGTTTCTTACAAAGTTAAAATAATAAGTATATTAAATGATGATTGGTTGGAATAAGAATATTTTAGGTAGTAAAAGGTACTGTCAAATAAATGCAAATGAAGTTTAATGAGTGAGTAATAATAAAGGCAAAAAATTACGTAATCCCAAGTGGATTTGAAGGAAAAGGAAGTTTAAAAAATGATGCATGCAGGTGTGTTTTTGTATCTTTGCTGGGTACTGCTTTCAGTTGTTGAAGGGTAAGATTGTAAAATGATGAGAAGGACGAAATTGAAGCACACTTGCTGCGGATGCACACATGGCATATGCTAGAATATCCCAAGTTTTGATACTTGTCACACTGAGAATATGCCAAATTGTCATATGATTGATATTCCTAAGTATTAACAAATTCAAGTTAATAGACATTGGAATCGGCATCTTGCCTCAATTGGTTGTTATTGATTCTATTTTCAATCATAACCACCCAAGTCAAAATTATCAGTTTTGCTTCAAAAAATTATATACATAATTAAGGTGCTTATTTTGGTTGGTTAAAAGTATAGACAATGAAATAATTTTTTTTTTATAAAACATTTATTTTAAAGTTCAAAAGTCTACAAATAATATTTTAATTCATATTCATAAAAATATAATTAATTTTTGAAAGGAAAATTAATTAATTAGAAATATAATTAACTTATTAATTACAAAAGCAAATGTAACCATTCAATTTATTTGTCTCATTTTATTAGACTCCTTTGGTATTTTCAAGTATTTTTTTACCAACATACCCTTATTTATTTTGCATATTTTTCTTCAATCAACAATAAATATTATATTGAAAACATAAACAAATTCTCTCTCTTAAGAATAAAATTGTAAAAACAATAACAATTATATACAAATTTAATAATAATACCAACTTTCTTAATTTTCGCGATTTTGATAAAAAGATCATATATTTAGGGATGAAGGTAGTAATTAGAATTAGATATATATATATATATAGCTTTTTTTGTAAAGGATTAGGATATACTTATAGCTTTGAAAATTGTAAAGGTGGAATCCACAAAAAATGCATGTTTAGCACGGCAACTTCGTCTGTTTTAGGAATTACGGTACGCATATCATATGGTGTGCAAAATTCGAACAAATGTTCCACCAACTTGCTCTTCAAGTTGAAGATAAACAACAAAACATTTTAAAAACAAATCGAACAAAAACATCAACACCCAGGCTGCGCGCGGCAGGTGTTTGAAACAAGCATGATTAAATAGAGGTTGCCGTCAGACCAAATTCATATTAGACCGTCTCATCAAATGGAGCACTCAGATATGTGTCCAAGTCCTGTATATCACTTCACTTTTGGTGTCTTTGAACTTTTCAACTATGCAAACATCTAACTACTTGCAAATAGGTTTTCCATGAAATACAAATCTAACTTTTTTTTTTTTTTTTGAGAGGTACAAATCTAACTGTTATTACTTTATCATTATGGATTTTATTCAAATTTAACATCTATTTTTTTATTTCTTCAATATAGTCCTTTGTCAGTCTTTCTCCATCTAATGTTCTATATATTTTTGTTTTTGCAAATTCTCATAACACAAGGAAAATAGATATAGTATATTAAACCGTGCAGTTGCGGTTCAAAGACCTCCGATTGTTTGATTAAAATCAAATGATGCAGATTTCAAACAGATTGTATTATATAAATTCCAAACTTGAAATATAAATCTTTGATCTAATTTTTTTTTTAAAAAAAAAAAATCAAAATGGAATATATTATCCTCATGAACTTAGCTCAGTTGGTAGGGATATTGCATATTATATGCAGGGTTCGAAGTTCGAACTCCGAACACCCCACTTCTCCACAATTAAATTGTGTGAACTCTAGCCACTAGACTACTTGACAAAAAAAAATGGAATATATTAAAACAACTGGCTATCCTCCTAGCACAAGATGTGCCAAAAGAGATAGTAAAAAAATTTCAGGAATGTTTCAACATAAAAGAAAAATGGTTAGCCTATACCCAAACATAATAACAGGTTCTGACATCAGTCATGAAACTTATAATAAAAATTTGCAAATTTTGCTTTATGCCATGAAAAAGAAAGTAGCCTGATGTTCTCCAAAAGCTGAAGAAAGGAGTTTTCTTTGATTCAGAAAAGTCTATTGTTCCTTTCCTTCCAAATAACCAATGAAGTTGCAAACCAAATTAAGTACATAAAAGAACATCGCACCTTTATATAACCTGCTGAAGTAACAAATTGAATGAAGTGGTCCACCAACCATTGACGAACCAGATACCAAACCTTACCAAACTGATTGGATAACAAGAAAAGATGATCGAAAAATTCGGTTCAGCCATACCTACTGACAAAAGACTGCGCCTCATAATGAATCTTTTAACCGCGACGTTACATGCAATTCAGATCTAAGTTGAAAACGTTGTCTACCCTCTTGGGTTGCAGTGTTGGGGTGTATTTGTAATTAACATGAATTGAAATTTTTCAGATAATTTCTCAATCAACCCCTAGTTTACTGGAAGCACGCTCTAAGTAGTGCATTTTTAATAAATTTGAGCATGTAGAGGGCAGATTAAGAAACTATAGTGATAGTAGCAGACCCATCAATTATTTTAAATTTCTTAGCTTCTTAACATAAATATTAATTAAAATATTAATGTGTGTCTTATTCACATGATCAATACCTATCAATCTGCAAATCAATTTTACTTCTTCAAAAATAGTAGTGATCAGGTAAACATTTGACTTGAAACAAGAGGTCAAAGTGAAATCATTCAAATATCATCACAAGAGGTCAAAGGTAAACATTCTGTAATCCAAATAGTAAACAGTATATAATCATCATAATAGTTCTAACATGAACTACATCAAATTAATTTTTTAAATTCACATTATTTATTTGCTTAAGGGGCATTTGGATAAATAATATATTTAAGGGTTTTTTAAATTTTTGAATAAATAATTGTTGTTTTCCAAGAAAAAGTTACTACTATTAATTGTTTTAAGATATGCAATGTTGCACATGTTAGACAAACCCTTTCATTAAACACTCAATAAGCACTGATCATATAAAAGTTTATGTACAAGTTACCTCTACAAATGAAGAAAGAATGAGGTTAAACTTACATTAGCTCTTTATAAATTGTTTTCATATAAGTTATCTTGGAAAAATTATAAAAATAAGCTGACAAGTCACAAAACAACTTATGGATCCATCACGAGCTACATTTTTTCCTCAACTCTAGTGCTTCTAATATAAGATAAGCCAAAATAAACTCTTCAAAACACCCCTCAGATCTTTAAAGTTGGTTGAAGTTATCCCTAATTTGAGGTAGACTAGATATGTGGAAGGCTACATTTCCTACATTTAGTCAAAATTCAACATTGATGTAAATTGATAATTAACATATACATTATCTGGAAGACTAGTTGAAGCAAAATCAACTATTCATAATCCTATTGCAGTTCACTCAGCTAAATGATAATTTCATAATTTCAATGAAGTACATGTTAAAAAATAAATAAAATCCAGTACAGTCAACTAATATTCATTTAGTACCACAAAATAAAGTAAAATGATGAAGGAATATGATAAATTCTATTAACCATCTCTTTAGCCTGTAATGTACAAAACAACTTGTGAATGATCTTCATCTTGCTACAAAATATTTCAGCTGAAGTTCCAATTTCGGCAAAGACAGTGAACCTTGGAAAGAGAAGCCATATAATCATCAGACCTGCATTAAAGAATGCATGTGCATCTTTCATGTTTCAATGTTGCATTTCTTTGTCTAGCTAAGAAAATGTGTACATAATATTCAAAATCAAACCTTTGCCCATAAGGAGATTTGCAAGCAGCAACTATATGAACTTTTGCAGCATCATTTTCATTCTATGTGGGGAAAAATCATTAACAAGCATTAACAAATTCACATATCATTTTGTCAACAAAAAAAAAAAAATCACACATCATTTTCAAACTAAATAAAAAGCACAAGCTTTTGACATAGTGAAAAATTGAAGATAATGCACAATATTTCAGTTTGGTTCACTTTCTTCGACTTTGTTACTAAGCTTACTAATTCTAAAAAGTAACAATAAAGTATATACATTATTAACTACTGTTGTATTCATGAGTGTCGCTATTTGTGCATACACGCATTTGATTGGTAGATGTATCTAGAGCTGTGCTATCAATGATGATATCAAACCAATATGATGTATATATAATCTCTTAAGATGTTCAAGATTGGAGTAACTGGTATAGTTAGAATACCTGAGATTCGTAATAAAGCCCAGCATACAGTGAAGCATAAAAATAATCGCTTTCTCTGCTATTGGAAAATGCACCTACAAGCTGCACAGGTAAATCAATTGCTAGTATCAGATTGCATTTCATAAAGCCGTAAGGAAATGAATCTAACATAAATAACTGCATTTAAATTGTGAAAGGGATTTTTTATTTTATGAAATTTACAAAGGCATTATTGAGCACACCTTTTCAGGATCCCCGCCATCCTTAAACATGTTATATGTTTCCCTCATGACTGGCCTTGGATCTCTGCCAACCTAAACTCATCAAGAAAGTTAACAATTAATTGAATATTGTCATGTTCTTTTTTCAGGAGAATAACTTCCTAGTATCAGAATCAATGACTTGCCTCAAGATATCGCTTCCTTGCTTCATCCACACCATACAGTTGAGCTTCACACAGAAAACACCATATGGACTCTTCTGTATCATTTGGATTTTGAGCAACGTCTAACCGAAACTGCTCAGCTCCTTCTTCAAATCTATGGAAAAAGAGTGCTATTATAAAAATCATTCATTTGGAGAAAGTTAGTTCTAATTCAGTCTCCTTTTGTTATAATATATTCAGATGTGGCACGTTGTAATTGCGCTCAGAAACACCTAACTTCTAAGAAGCCCGCATACATAGTATAATACGACATGGATATAGGAATACGAGAACTTTTAAAAAAATAAGATATGATACGGCCAAGGTACATTAACAAGTTTGTGAAGACACATTCACGTTGCTGATTTTTATTCATAAACATATCAATAATCAATATATGATTACCCTTGTTTACCAAAATGTACTTGTGATTGCCTAAAAAAACAAAATGTAATTGTGATCATAACAACTAGGAATAACTTGTGTTTCTTTTCAAGTTTGCAACCTTTTCCCCACATATTAACATGAAGCTTCTAGTCGTAGTTTTGCAATGACCGTGAATCCAAACACAATAATAGCAACATATCTTTCTCCCACCAATATGAAAATATATTGTTTCTACTATGAACCGTACAATTTTGTGTCTTTAGTTAGTATGATATAACAAAGATGACAATTGTGTCTATATTTTTAAGAAGAATGGAAATATTTTAAAATGAATTAAAAAAAATTAGATACTTTCTGAGTACACAATGGGAAGTATCAAAAGTGTATCGATATCAAATACGTGTTAGACACCAATACTTTTACATCATTGAAGTATCTCTTTCATAGCCTAATTTAGATTAAGCTTGTATTTGGTATTATCACAGTAGGTATGTTAGAATCACGTCGGATTTTCTAAAAGCTACACTTTGTAGCTTCTACAAAATCATGGTTGGTCACCGTAATTGTGATTCGGACATACTGACAGTGATACCAAACAAACTCACTAATTTGGTGATAAAATCTTCAAAATGACTATAGAGAGTAATATTAACGACAGAAAAATAAAAGTAGGTGAGGTGAGGTGAGGTGTGAGTACCTATCCAAGTAGTAAAGTGAGAGACCCCTTTGCCAAAGATCTGGTATTGGAACTCAAAATATCAATACATTCCAATTCCAATTCCAAATTCAATTGATATTTACAAAAGTTGGGAAAAAACGAATAAACCCTACACGCCTTTTGACGAGGATCCAATTGAATTGCTTTGTCAAACTCCACAACAGACCCCAAAACATCACCCTAAACAACTCACCATTAATAAAGATATTTTGTAAGAACAAAAAAAATAAGATATTGAAAAGAAACGTTGTGTACCTGTCTGAAGAGAGACATTCCGCGTCGAATTGCAAGAAGGGCTTCATTGGTGTTGTTATTGCCGCTGCCCCCGGTGATGGCATCCCAGATGCCGGAAACGGAAGGAAGGAAGAGTCTTCGGGAGAGATTTGAAGGATTGGAGCAAAAGATAGGTGGTTTGAAAGATGATGATGATGGTAATGGGAATGTTGGAGAAAGGGAAGGGGAGAGTAAGGTGGTGGTGGTGGTGGTGGGTTTAAGGTTGTGGATAATAGACATGGACATAGTGGAAAGTTTAAGGTGTAGATTTTTTTAATGTTTGTAGTGATGACTAATAATGGCGCGGTTTTAATTATTTTTAGGTGGTGTAATGCAGCGTTAATTTAAAGAAGATGGGATAATATGTTAGGCTTACAAGTTGCAACACTTAAGTTGGGTTTGTCAAAATTTTAAGGTATAACCCTTCTCTCTACCTTGCCATATGTTTGTTTTTTAGATATGAGATTGGTCTTCTTAAAGTTTGATATGGCCTACTAATCTGGTTAAAAGTTTATTTCATAGGAATATTTTTAAATAAGTAATGTGATTTAAGTTTAAATAGATTAATGGACTAATAGGTCAATAAGATTAAACTTTCTTTATATCCAAACACTCTATCTCCAATGTAGCCTTCAACGGTGGTGGTGCGACGAGCTTCAACCTCCGCACCACCGTCGACCCTCTTCTCTCTTACCGACGGTCATCCGAGCCTCTTCTCTGATGGTTGTGGTACTGGTTTCGCGGGTTCAGTTTCAGAACTAGCCTCTCCTTCTGCAGTGTTTCATGAGTTCTTGTTCGTGGTGGATCTATCTTTTAGGCTGGTGGGTGGTTACAATCTGGATCTACAGGACTCTGTTTTGTGGTTACATTCTTGTTCTGCAGCGTTTCCGAGCGTTTCTCCTCTTCGTCGGTGGGTTGGGGGTCGGTACTATGTTGCGCCCTCCTCACCATCTCGTTTCCGTTCATCGGCAGCTTCGCCGCCGTCTGTGTCTCCAGATCGTCGGCCGCCGTTTGGTTGTAGAGGTGCTGTCGTGGTTCTGTTTTGTTGCTGGTTGTTTTGTTCCTGTGTCTTCATTCTTCGCGGCGGGTTGTTCGTTATGTGGGTCTCCGGCGGTTTGGTTGCTGGTCTTGTCCGTGTATGTTAGATCGTCTTCGGTTTTGTTTGTTTGTGTTGTTTCTCGCTGTTTGTTGTGTTGTGGTTGTGTGTTTCGGTTGTGTTATGTTAATGGACTAGAGTCGAGGCGGTTTTATCTCTCCCTTAACCCTTTGGTGGTTCACTGCTCTGCATTTTGGCATGTTTTGTTTGTGTTTGTTTTGATGTGTTTGTGTCTAAGGTGTTATGTTCTGTCTCGGGTCTAGGATCGAGGTTGTTTATATCTCCCTCAACCTCTTGGTGGTTCTCTGTTCAACTGTCTTTCTGTTCTATCTGCATTTGTTTTGTTGTGTTGGTATTTTAGGTGTTGTGTTATGTCAAGGGTCTAGGGATCTAGGCTTTCTAGATATCCCTCAGCCTTTTGGTGGTTCACTTTCTTCTTTGGGTCGGTTTCTTTGTGTTATCAGGGTTGTTGTTTTGTTGCTTCGGAGCCTTGCCGTTGGAGGCCTCCTGCTCCTGGATTAGGATTTGGTTACTTGGATGTTGTTGCTCGAAAGAGCTAGGTGTGCAAATGCTTCGTGTTGACGGAGTAGTCATTTGTTGCACCTTAAGCCTTCCCAACTGCTCAGTTGCCGGCGGATGCAGGTCCTTCACGATTAATCCTCCTTCTTCGTAACTCCTGGATCGTTCGTCGTCGTAAGGATCGTGGTGGTTTGTGGTTGTCTAGCTGAGAGTTGGGGTGTGCGCCGGTCTATTCAGGTGGTGGTGATGCAGGTTGATTTGGTGGCATGTTTTGATTGTTTGTGTTCGAGATGGTTCGCTTTGCGCTACTGTTCCGCCTTTTCTCTGTCTTTGGATTTTGGAATTGGGTTATTGGCGGGTTGAGTTTTTGGACAGGTTAAGGTGTCTGCTCTAGTGGTTCGTGAGTTGAGGGGTGCCTTTTTGACTTGTGTCGGGAGTCTTGCGGGCCAATCGCTTTTGATTCGAGGTTGGGAGCAAGTTTGTGATGCAGGTCCTTTAAGGCTGTTGTGATGTCTTCTCCGATAGACTGGAACTTGAGTGGTGGTCGAAGCTGAGCGTTTGAAGCAAATTCACTATCGGGTGCCTAATTGATCACTGTTGGCGATGTTGGTTCTTTGAGGTGTTGTTGTTAGGGGATTAAGCATTTTGAGGGTGTTGATGGTTTTTTCTTTGGTGGTTTTATTTTCTCTTTTTGGTGTAATCTTGGGATTTAATCCCCTATTATATATAATATATTTTGCCATTCAAAAAAAAAAGATTAAACTTTCTTTTGATATTTAACATGAATTTTTAGAAAATTTGACTATACATTATATCATATTTCAATTCTTGTATATAATAATACATTTAAATATGCAAAAATCAATGTATACTTTTTTTTTTGAAGGACAACAAATTTATAATTTAATTCAATGCACAAAATAGAGTATAATCAATAATATTATTCGTATTTACTAATGAGCTTAAATTTCTAAAAAGGATAACAAATTTATAATTTAATTCAATTTACAAAATATAGTATAATCAATAACATTTTCCGTATTTACTTTAGTAGGCCGGCCTAAGAGGCTTTCCTATTGTTTGTGGCTTGATCTTTTAAGTTAAATATACTTCTAAATAAGTTAAAGCTTTTTCTATTTAAGAAAAAAGTTTGTCTAACCTGACCTTTCGTACGCTAAATTGTAGGCCTTTGTAAGCCAGTCTTACATATCCCCTTCCCTAATTGAAAGATTGAGTCCCGAGTGGAAAAGTTTAAGGTGTGGATATTTTTAGTGTTTCATGTTTGATATTAAAGAAGATAAAGTAGTCCACAAGTCTTAGCTTAAAATCTGAAATTGATCCTCTTCGGTCATCAGAGGGTCATGCTCAATCTTCGCCATCAATTTCAAAGGAAATGTTACCTTTTGTCCAAAAGACATATGTTAAGAAACTAAAGATAGTAGTGTTTTAAAAGTTTAAACATTTATTTTTCAATACAAAATTTATTTCTTAATTACATTTTTAGATTGTTAATGCATAAGTTAGCATGACCCTAGATTTAATATATTGTTAGATGTCTGCAACACGATATAGTGGATGAACGGTTCAGATATGCGCATGATAAGAAATGTGAGAGAAAGGGCAGGAGACGATCTCAATCCCTCGAAATATATAAAGATTGTTAGGTTGGATGTTGTGTTTCGAGTTTGAATATGAGATTCTACACTTATAGCCTTTTTTTTATTTGTTAAGTTGCATAGTGACCATAATTCTACCCGTTATAATAAATATTTTATCAGCTGCCACGCATATGGCAATGGTCCTACCAGTTGAACTAAGCTTTGCTCGCATAATAGACTATTTTATGTTAACGGAAAAAAGTAAAGTAGTTCGCAAATCTCAACTATATATAGGGTCTTGCTAACAAGTGTCATTAGGACACTTGATAAGGATTCAAAAATAGAAATAATTGATAAATTTTATGTGAAAAAAGTTACTTTTTAAAGTTTAAATGCGTTGAATGCATCATTTTCAATACAAAGTTTCTTATTTAAACTTCTTAACAAGTGCCTTAAGGTTAAGGCACTTGTTAGCATTTCCCATATATATATATATATGTCATACCCCAATTTTTAACCTAAGGTCTTACATTCATACAGTGAAAAATTCGGCAGAGAGGTATTTTAAAATACCTCATTTTTTTGTTCCGATTCGGACCCTCTTCTCTCTTTATTTTTATTTCTCATTTTATTTTACTTCATTTTATTTTATCTTAGTTTTATTATTAACACTTTTTAATAAGTCCAAGATCACATGTCCATGTCCAAAAAAATTGCATCCCAGCCACGCCTCAATTACAGGGAGTACACAGAGTCAACATTGTTTTTTTTTTTTCCTTTTCTATTTTGCAAAAACGTTTCCCACACTTAACTGCATTCATCACCACTTAATCCAATTTAATTAGAATTTAATTTTTGTCAAAGGAAGAAGTAAAATTTTGATTAAAAGGGATGAGACACAGGCAGTAAGGGGACGAAAAAATTGTACAACATAAACCTGCAAAACAACAAACGCCCAAAACCAAAATTCACCATAAACCTGCATAGCCAAACAAACT